>OQVT01001839.1_pt1 | contig 13617 bp, 6 predicted proteins | sample 1691561 | NCBI WGS metagenome assembly OQVT01 (sample SAMN03418260, study PRJEB22391) | human gut metagenome | biome: human-gut; feature: organic feature; material: feces | host: Homo sapiens | place: Tanzania | collected 2013-01 | reverse complement strand
CCGCCGCAGGCGGCGCTGTGGCCATGGGCGTTGCCGTCAGCAAGTCCGCGGAGGGGATCGCCCGTCAGCCGGAGGCGGAGGGCAAGATCCGTACCACGCTGATGCTGGGACTGGTCTTTATCGAAACCGCTATCATTTATGCGCTGCTGGTCGTCATTCTGATCATCTTCGTCCTATAAGTAAGGCAGGTGGGAAACCGTGAATATCCCGTTGAATATTGATTGGCAGCAAATTTTGCTGCACCTGCTGAATTTTGTGATTCTGGCAGGCGGGCTGTACCTGCTGCTCTATAAGCCCGTCAAGACGTTTATGGAGAAGCGGCAGCAGTACTATCAGGAGCAGGACGCGAAAGCGGCAAAGACGCTGGCAGACGCGGAGAAAACAGCGGCAGAGGTCCGTCAGCAGTTGAAAAATGCCGATGCCGACGCTGCGGCAAAGCTCGCCGCCGCCCAGAAGTCGGCGGACGCCGCCATGCAGCGGCAGCTGTCCGACGCACGGGCACAGGCGGAGCAAATTCTGGCGGACGCCCATGCCGCCGCCCAGCGGGAGCATGACAAGCTGCTGTCTGACGCGCGGAAGGAGCTGAAGGATCTGGCAGTGACAGCCACGGAAAAGCTGGTGCTGCAATCCGACGGCGATGCGTTCGATCAGTTTTTGGACGCGGCGGAGAGGGGGAAGACCCATGCGTGAAACGGTACTGGAAGCGGTCCTGCGCAGCGCGGACGCCCCCAGTGAGGTGCAGCGGAACCGTTTTGCGGCCTTTTTGAAAAAGCAGTACGGGCAGGAGGTTCCCCTCCGTTGGGAGCAGGACCCCGCGCTGGAAAAGGGCTTTCGGATGGAAGTGGGCGCCGACCTGTATGACTGGAGTCTGGAGGGCCGTCTGCGGCAGTTCCGGGAGCGGCTGGAGCAACTGAACCCCACCGGTGTCTCCGTGATCCCGCTGATGCGGGAGGCCGTCCGCAACTGGCAGCCGGATGCCGCGCCGGAGGAGGTCGGCAGCGTTCTGACGGTAGGTACGATGCTGCCGGATTCAATGGCCTCGCTGCCGCCGACGGTGACCAGCACCTGGCTCAGCGGGTCGTAGTGCAGGTTCATCCGGCGCTCCAGATAGCGGCAGATCTCTGCGCGCAGCTCCTTCAGGCCCGCATTGGCGGTATAGCGGGGGCTTTCAGATCCTGATAATTATTATATTTCGTACTTTGATTGGGATATCAATAAAGCTTTATTTGTGGAGAAATTGGCAATTGTATTTTCTGACTACGTTATTGAAGCGGAGAAATTGACTGATGCATATGGATACGTTGCTGCCGCTATGAAACGCTGGTATTTGGCTTTACCAAAATATACTAGAGAATCAAAGAAAAAAATAGATGGTTTAAAAACAGATACTAACCAAATAGCGTTTTTGAAGCAGTTAAAACAAGGTAGTGGCAGTCAGGAGTTGTTGTTTGAAAAATTACCTAGTGTGTTTGCCTATAAAGAGTTTAATCCAGATCTTTATAAAGATATCGCTGCATGTAAAAAGAATATCGATACTTATCTTGATGTTCTTAAAGTAATGTTAGCAGAGCAGATAAAAGAAAAGTTTCATATTGATGTAGAGATAAAATAAAGACGCCATATAAAGCAGGCGAATATACGGATAAGCGAAGCTCTGAGCAGAATGTTCCGTATATTCGCCTGCACACAGGGCGTCCCGTATATAGTAGACATAATGGAGGAAGAAAATGGGAAAAGGAATGAAAGCCGGCAAAAGACCAAGCGCAGGCGGAGCAAAAGGCATGCAGAGACAGCAGATGGCGCAGATCCAGGCTATGCAGCAGATGATGGAAAAGACACAGGCTGAGATCGAAGCAAAAGAAGTTGAAGCATCAGCAGGCGGCGGCGCAGTTTCAGTAAAAGTAAACGGCAAAAAGGAACTCATAGAAGTAAACCTCAAGCCTGAAGTAGTAGACCCTGACGACATCGAAATGCTCCAGGACCTCATCATAGCAGCAGTAAACGAAGCTATGCGCGACTGGGCTACTAATTTCGAAACCACACATTACTGTCTTGGTTCTGCCTTTGCCGTACCGCGACATTCTGTACCTACAAATGCTGCCATCATGTCCTCGGCAGTTGCCTGACGGGCAATGTTCTGTGGCAATGCCACGCAAGCCGTCATCTTAAGCGGATGCTTGCCGTTAACTACGAGCGGTAGGGTGAGTGGATTCTCGAGTGATGCTTCCACCTTGCCGTCGGCAAACGTAATGCATGCAGGTGCGGTGAACACATAGCTGTTGCGATGGCTGTAATAGCGAATGTCTACAGCTGCTGATTGTGAGCTGACGCTGTTTATCACCATCTTATACACAGATTTGCCGTCCTTTTCGCCCACTATTTCGCCTATTCCGGCGCATACATTTCCTACGAAAGCCGCCAGCTTGTCGCCGCTCTTGTCGGCATAGCCGGCTGTTACGTCATCGAGAGTAAGGTATGCTGTCATGCTGCCTTGCGGTACAAAGGTGAGGGTTTGTGGCTGGTCTTCAGAACCAATCACCGAACCTCGCTTGCCGATGACGTATGCCTGTTCGGAAACGTACACCTGCTTCTTCTCTGCGCTGTAATAGCGGAACGTCACCTTCTCGCCCTCTGTACGACCGAGTATGTCATACCAGTAGAGCATGTCAGCCTCGTTCTCCACGTGCTTTATGCCGCGGCACTCGTCGCCTACGAAAGCCTGAAGTTCGTCGCCATTACCGATGGCGAACGGCAACTGTGCCTTGTCTACATTCACCCATGCCTTAGTGGCAATGGGGTAGGGGCCTGACTGCTCGAAGTCGGGGTACTCTGGGTTCTCGGCGGTACCGTAGATTTTGTCAACTTCATACTTGACGTCGGCTGCTACTGATACGTACACGCGCTTGGAGGCAGCGCTATAATAGCGGAACTCCACATTGCCGTTCTCGCTTGAAGGAGCCTTGATGTGAATGAAGAACAGGCGTACGCCGTCGTTCATTACCTTCTTAGCCACTCCACGACACTCGCCGCCAATGAATGCAGCCATCATATCGCCGTCTGTAGCAAGAGTCTCGAGGATTGGAGTGAGACGCACTACGGCGGTCATGCTCATCGGATAGACGCTCTTGTCAGGGTCGGTCCACGACGGAGCCTGCTCGTTGCTGCTGAAGTCGGCTTTCCATCCTGGGGCTGAAGCAGGGGCGTTGTCTGCCACCTGCCATACCGGGACATCGCTGACAAAGTCCTCTGCAACCGCGCTCCAATTAGGAGCGGGTTGCTGTGGATAAGTCTTGCCATCCTCTTCTGTGCATTGTGTCATAAAGAAGCACAATGCGGCAATCAATGAATACTTTATATACTTCATATAGATTATCTGTTTATATTACTTCTTGATAGCTTTCGTAGAGTAAATCTTGCCATCTATTGAGATGCTTACGATATACACTCCCGAAGGAACCGTATTGCCGACATTCCATGTGAGGTCTACGTTGCCATTGTCGTTGCAGTTGTCCCATGCTATGATACGCTTGCCGCTTACATCGCTTATGAAGACGTCGGTCTGGGCGTTGCGGTTCACGTTGGCACGTATCTTAAGCTGCGAATCGAACGGTGAAGGATAGACATAGAGTCCGCCTTCATTGCCGATGAAGCTGATGCGCATCGGTTCGTTGATGGTACCGACATTGCTGTTGGTTGCATAGCCGATAGCGTCTGCAGCTTTGGCGATGACGTTGCCGTCGCGTTCAATGGTCATGTCTACAGTTGCAGGCTTGTCGCCACCCACGGTAAGCATGAAGATGGTTCTGCCGTCGGGCAGGTTTATTGCTTCAGCATTGCCGCGTGGTTCGCCTGATATATAGCTTACAAGACGGTCGCCTTGCTCAAGCTCTACACCTTCTACTTCTACTACAGCCGTCATATTGGCAGAGTATGGGAAGTATCCTGATGTGTCGTCTGCGTTTTGGGCTACAGCTACAGCCGCTCTTGTCTTGCGTCCTACTGAAGTCTTCGACGGATACTGCAGAACAGTGTCGTCCTGCGACTGACGCTGTAGCATGTATCCCTTTCCGTTCTCCATGTATGTAAGACTGCCTATCCATCCCAGATTGCCACTGTACATAGCCATCTGTGTCTGCGACTTCACGATGTCGCCATCCTTTGCATCATAGCCAGCGAGAGCTTCTTTGAGTGTGAAGTTGTCAGATGGCAGGTATGAGATGTAGTTCCAGCGAGGTGTTCCGTCTGCCTTAGCTCCGCGGATTGTGAACTTGTGCGATGTCGGATCGACTGCCGGACCTGAGATGCTCAGTGTCTGAGGTTGTGAACTGTGTACGAGATACATCTGGTCGTTGTCAATGCCGGTGAGCGATCCCATCCATCCATTGCGCTTGGTCCATGATGCGAAGCCGTACTGCTCGCTCTTTACCTGGTCGTCAGAAGTCCACTTTCCGTTGGCAAGCAACTTGTTGAGGTCGTTAAGCTTGTCGGATGCGATGTTGGTGGAAATCCACGTCCATCCCTCATTCAGGTTGATGGTCTGCACACGATAGTCCTTGGCTGTGAACAGCACAGGCTGTGAAGGACTGCCTACAACTGAGTTGTTGGCGAAACTTATAGGCTTTTCGCTCTGTGCGATATAGGTACGTCCGGTGCTTGCGTCCCAGATGCGGAACTCAAGGTCAGAGTTGCTTACGTCATTAGAGTAGACCGTGAGCATAGCATAGTACATATCGTTCTGCTTGTAGTAACGGTTGTTGCATACGCCGACGCACTTTCCGCCACTGAATGCAGCGAGCATGTCCTCATTGTCGGAAGAATATACCTTATTAATATATAGCTTGCCGAAGACAGACATGTTGTACTTGAAGTCAGCCGGATTGACTGTCCATTCCGGTTTCTCGCCTTCCACCTTGACGGTGAGCTGCAGAGCCTCCACTACATTGTTGTCGCCACGCAGATAGAGAGTCTCGTCGTAAGTGCCGATGTTCAGACTTGGGTCGATGGTCAGCACGATGTCGGCAGACGAAGTCGGGTCTATAGTACCGCTTGCAGGTTCTGCCTCCAGCCATGAAGGAAGGTTCTCGATGGTGAAGTGTTCGATTGAACCGCCGTTGTTGAGTGCCTTCACCTTGATGGTCTTCTCCTCGTTGAGCTTCTTTGTAACGGTGAGAGCGTTGTCACTCCACTTCAACTGGTTGCGGTCGATGTAAGCGCTCCATGTTATCGGCGATAGAATCTCATTGCCGTTCTTGTCGCGTACGCCGTCAACGGTGAACTTCACGATAGTCTTCTCGATACGCTCGTAAGGCTCCTTCAGATTGATTATGAGAGCATCGTTATTGACTACGAAGTCGTAAAGAAGCTTGCTCTCGGGTCCCTTTGCCTTAATTGGCGCTGAGGCCTTGGTCTCTACGTCGCCTCCTACAGCCACTGCGTCAGGCACTTTTTGTGTCGGGTCAGCCTGCTGCTTCTGGTCTTTCAGAGAGAACTGGAGTTCCTTCACACCCTGCCATTCGATGTATGTCTCGAACGGGTAGTAAGCCAAGAGTCCCTTCTCAGTGCCGTCAAGTCGGTTGCTGTTGCCGTTCTCCACGAGAGTCTCGCTCTTATAGAGATTCCAGACACGCACCTCGTCAATCTCACCCTTGAAGAAGTTGTCGGCTGTCTCATGCTGAAGGTTGTCAGCAGGAGTCCATACACGTGCACCGAGGTGGATGTAAGCCGCTGCTATGCCACCGAGGTCAGCTGCTTCGAAGTAAGTGTTGAGCTTGCCGTCCACGTATATCTGTCCGCGACCGCTTGTACGGTTGACGGCTACAGCAACGTGGTGCCAGTCGTTGTCAGCAAAGCTTCCGTCGCATGCCACACGCACTCCATTGTTATGGAATACCAGTCGGCCCTCCTCCAAATTGAGTGCGAAGAGATTGAGCGAACCGCCCATTTCCTCACCATCGCCACGTCCGTTAGAGATAATGGTAGCAGTCTGCTGTGCATCGTCAGCCTTAAACCATGTCTCGATGGTGTAGTCCATAGTGTTGTCTACTACACATGAACTGCCCGAAGATAGTTTCAGATACTGGTCCTTGCCGTTGAATGCAGCTGCACGACCTTCCGGATTAGCCCATTCACCTCCACGCATATCGAGGTTGGCTCCATGTGCCTTGTCGGCAAGCACGTTGCCCTTAGCCTCCGACATATGATAGTAAGCAATGAGATTGCTTTCTGCTCCAGAGAGCATAGTCAGCGAATTGGTCTGAAGACGTGCCGGTGTCAGCACCTTGTCCCAGATACGTGCACCATGCATCTTGCCGGCGAAGTGTCCGCTTCCGTCCACACTGGCTCCGAACACATAAGTGCCCTCGCCATTATACTCGCCCACCTCAGCAGCGCTGATAAGCTGATTGTAGTTGTAGTAAGCCGATACGTTACCCTCATTGTTATATACGAGAGCCACGTGTGCCCATGTACCCTGTTCGTAATCGAACGGACGGTCACTGATAATGGTCTTGTCAGCCACCTTCACCTTCAAGCGGTTGTCGCTTGTCGTTGCAAGTTCGATAGAACTGTTGGCATTGCCCTGGCTGAAGAGTACTGCGTCCTGCGGTTTGTCTGCAAGAGTCCACATTTCTATAGTCAGGTTCTTGCCGCTCCAATTGCGTTGGAACTCAGAAACAAGTTCGTCGTTCTTGCCGTCGAGTCGTACGCTTACGCTATGGTCGGTCTGTGCACCGTTGCGGATGCCCGTTACCGAGAAGTTGTTGTCGGTGAGCAGTCCGTCGGCTATCGGCTCGTTGAACGTGAGTTTTACCTCATCGTTGACAGTGAGCACGCCATTAGCAGGTTGTGCGCTACCGAAGAGGCGTGGATTATACATATCCTTGATGCCGCTGTGTACGGCAGAATAGTTGTATACCTCCTCATTGTTGATCATGCTTGTACCTACAGTACGCAGGTCGTAACGCTGATCCTGCTGGTCGTCCATAAACCAGCGATACTTGATAGTACCGGCATCAGCTGCCTTGATCATCTCAGCATTCATACCATTCTTCACAGCCTGGTCGAAGAGAGTCTGGTCGTTGTAGTAGCTCATGAGCGTTGTCCAGTCGTTGTCGCTTCCTGACGACGGCTTGAACTGAAGCATGATGCGATGGAAGTTGTCGTAGTTCACATCGAATCCGTCAATCACTACGTCCATGTAATGCTTCTGCACGCCGTTTACCTCAGCCGTTGCCAACTTGGTGTTGTATGTCCAGTTGTCGGTAGGCTTCTTCAGGCTCACGCTTGTGGCAGAAGGAGTGAAGTGAACGCTGAATGTCACGTCGTCATATACATCGTCCTGGAAGTCGGTTGGGTCACACTGACACTGCGACTGAAGCATCAGTCGGAGATTGTCATAGTTCATCACCGAACCCTTGCGCACTTCGAGCGTCTTGGTAAGTGTTCCGCCTGCCGGTACGAGCAATGCTCTGCCGTTGCCGATAGGTGCGCCGTCGATGAGCAGCTGTGCTCCGTTAGGATTGCTTGCATCGTCAATAACGAGGTTATACCAATTGTCGTCCTGCGACTCAGAGTTGTTGCGCAGATAGAGAGTGAAGTAAGCCGACTTGCCTGAAGGAACGTTCTCGATGAAGTCCTTTTCAACGGTTATCTCCGGAACCTCCATCTGAACGGTAGCCTCATTGATTACGTGCTGTCCCGGTTCGTAATACTTGGTCTTGTATTCGCCCTCGAACGGACAAGACGTAGCACCGCCACGGGTCTTGAAGATGAATGTAGAGAATGTCTGTCCCTTTTCATCCTTCATGTCCTTGTACTTGATGTACTGGTCGCCGTTCTTGTATCCAGCCTCACGACATACGTCTACAGAAATGTAGTCAGAGCCTTCCTCTGCGAGCACGTAGCCCTTGCAGTGGCGTGCAGTTTCCTCAGTTGAGAACTCGCCGCCATGCTCTGTGGTCAGGCTTTCGTCTACAGTGAGCACCATACCAGTGCCGTTGAGTGTCCATCCGAAGTTGTTGGTGAACTGAGCGCCAATCAAGATAGAGAAGCGTTGAGTCTCCGAGCGTCCAACCTCATACTCCTCAGAGTATTCGTAAGAAGCACCGCCCTGGAACGAATGGTTCTGCATGAGTTCTGCCTTGACCTTCTGTTCCTCGTTATTGCGAAGCTGCATCTTCCAGTTGTCAATCGACTGATTGAGGAACATGATAGTATCCTCCTTCAACGGCTGTCCTGCCGGAGTGTAGATCTTGTAACTTGGTCCGTCAATCGGGTCGTTGGCATTGGCACCCTTAAACACCTTGTCGTTGTTGCTCTTGCCGAAGTTAGGATCGTCAGCTGCCAACTTCGAAACGTATACAGGGAGTTTGGTGTTGTCAGCCATAGCCTGGAAGTCTACACCTTCAGCCTGCTGATGCAGCAACTTGTTGCGTACATCCTCAAGTTTAGGCAACAGCACCTGCTCGATGTGCACCTGCGGATAGGTGAACATAGTGCCATACTTCTGCGAAAGTCCCAGACCAGTAGTCTTCACAAGCAGATATTCACTGTTTTCGGGAGTAACATTGCCGAACAGTTCGTATTCTGAAGGATTGGCCTGATACATCTCACGTGTAGTAACGGCGATGTTTTCGGTCTTGCCTACGCCGATATTGGTAGAATAGCCTACGAAGAGGTCGCCGTCGCTTCCCACATACTGCGGGTCGCTACTTGTCTCGAAGCGTGTGGTAGTGGTCATCGTCTTGGTGTCAGAGTCAGTACCACCGATTGTCTCACTGTGAGAAGCGCCGAATGAGAATTCGTTCTTCACGTCGTTCTCGTTCACCACTCCGGCACCAAGACCGGTGAAGGTGATGACCTTGGCACCAACCTTTGCCTCGTTGTTCAATACTCCCTCATTTGTTACATTACCCTCATAGGTACTGGTAGAAGTAACGGTTACGCCTTTCTCAAGATAAGCATAAGAGTTGCTTCCCGGTGGGTCGCGCAGTACGAAGAGCACCTTGTCAGGTCCGTTCGTTACGAAGTCTGATCCCAGAGTCTTTGCACCAATTACGATAGCCTTAGTATTGCCCTTGCCGTCAAAGCCACCCTTCCAGTTGATTGTTGTAGAAGATGTGCTTTGGCTGTTTTCGCTGTAGGTCATATCCATAGCTGCTGAGCGCAGAGCCGAAGTCATTTCAGGGTTGTTAACCTGGAAAGTCCATTCTGCCTCACCGTTCTCGTCAGTAGTGATGTCCTCCTGCGTTCCGTACGCAATGTCGCCTCTACTGAATGAGAGCTTAGCCTCAGGCGTAGGAACGATGTCCTCATTTACGCCTTCCTTGCGTCTGCCGTCCTTATCCTTATATTCATACACCTCCGCAGTGGTGATGTGATAAGTCACGTATTGTCCCTGCTCATACACCGGCACGCCGAGTGTGTAAGGCTGTGCAGCATTGTCAGGATTGTAGGTCTTTACCTTTATAGTCTTTGTCTGATCGAGGGTAGCGATGCTGAGTTCTTCCTTTCCGAAGAAATCAAGCAATTTACCCTTCACCTTCTCCTTGACGAGAATTGACGGAGTGTAGCGCTTGATGAACTGCTGCTTCTTGTTGTAATATACAGTATCGTTGCAATTGACATACTCGCCCTTAGTCGAGATAGAGTCGACATACTCGTTCACCTCGCTCTGCTGTGCAAACTCGTTGCTGAGGTTGAGGTCTTCGCCACTGCCCGGGATTTTGTCATGACCAGGCACTACTACATTAATCTTATACTTCTCAGGAATGAGGTCGGCATAGAACTCACCCGTTTCTGCGTCAGGATAGATAGTTATCTTGTTGCCATTGTAAGCTACGCGGTTCTGGTGCTGCTTGCTTACGTACACGCCCTTGACGTGATTGAGTGTAGTCTCGCGAGCTTCAGCCGTCATCTTGTAAGCATCGTTCTGATAGGTGAGTTCGATGCGTACGTCGTCAGCGAGGTTGTTTTTCGAAAGCGAATGTCCTACGGGGAACGCCTCCTGCTTGGTACCTCCGGCAACACGTCCGATATAGCGTACTGTTGTAACGTCAAAGATTTCGAATCCGTTGTCGTCGTCCTGATAGTTGCGGTCGGTTCCGTCGCTGTTGGTAATCTTACCGCCGTTCTCAAATGTATGGTTGGCAAGCACAGCCTTCACCTCGTGCTGTCCTACAGGTACGCTTATGGTGAATTGTCCCTTAGCATCGGTCTTGACGATATTGCTCTTGCCGTCCATTACGGTTACGCCGTCAACGGCAAACGAAACACCCTCAACGGGCACGTTGCCGCCCTTGTACATCACCTTACCCGAAATGTTGAACGACGACTTGTCCGTGAAGTTTACGGTGTGGCTCTGTGCCTGCGAGTTGATGAGGCGCAGCTCCTTAGCCGACGCAAACTGATGTATGCCAAGAGTAGGCACAATCATATAAGTGGTTCCGTTGCCGGTGTAAGGTAGTGAGCGAATCTGATAAGATCCGTCCACAGCTGTATAGCTGCTGTAGCCGAGCTGTGCAGATGTCGGGATGTCTTTCGAACTGGTAGTAACGCCCGTAGCCACACCATGGTTCATGTTGTACTTGGTGCCCTTGTACGATATGTCGTAGAAGGCGTTGTCTACCGAATAGTCGAAGGTATAGTAAGCCTGCAGGCCGTCCTCATTACCTACAATGTAGCGGTCGTAGTCGTTGGCGAGAGTGTCAGCATTGAGCGCCTTGTTCCAGATACGAACTTCGTCGATGGCTCCGGTGAAGCCTTCACCAATCACCACCTTATTGTCGTTGCCCGTAATCTGAGCCGTACGCTTGGTTTCTGCCACTGCCTTACCGTTTATATATATAATAAGGTGTGTGGCGTCTGCCACTGCCGAGAGGTGTACGAACTGTGCCGAAGAAGCGTAATCCTTGAGTTTCTTCGAAGTCTTCAGTGTCTGAGAGCCTACCGTGAACTCAATCTTCTGGTTGTTGTATGCCAGCTTGTACATGCCCGGCTTCTCGATGATAGTACCTTCCTTGTCTGCTCGCACCCATGCCTGGAGTGTTGCAGCTTTCGTAGCGTCCTTCAAGAGCGACTCGTTGTCGACGGTAAGCTTTGACGTACCGCTGAAAACGTACGACTTGCCGGGAACGCCAGAGCCGTCGGTAGGCTCAGCAGTTACCTTGGCTCCAGCCACAGCCTGTCCGTTTTCGAACGTAACGCGGCCGTAGATGTCGCCCGTAGGTGTGCGGAAACCAACGTCTGTGAGTACCTCGTCGCTCTCAAGCAGATTGCCAGAGCACATCACCTGTCCCTTGATACGATAGTCGTAGACCACGCCCGGAACGGCATTCACGTCGTTATAGTAATAGTCGTTCTGAGCCTCGTTGCCCTCAGTTACGGCTATCTGCTTATAGTCTGTATCAGGAGCGCCATGCTCCTTGCGGTTGATTACGAAGCGCTCGAAGTTGCCCTTGCTGCTCCACGCCAGTTCAACGCGGTCAGAGTAGTAGCCCTTGCCGGCTGTGAACGTAACAAGATTGCCTATGCTTGTGGGCATGATTGACTCAGGCGCAGCCACCGTAGGCAGAGTGCCGTAAGCCTCGGTAGGCTTCACCGTGAGGCGGTAACGATATTCGTTGCACACCATTATCATGTTGTCAACATACTTGCCGCCGAGAAATTCCTCCTTCGACAGCTCAATGTTGTCGGTAGTATTGGTTGTTACGTTGATACGTGTAATCACCGCTTTGGTGCCCGAACTCCAGATGTCGCCCTCTGTCTGCCAAGTGATAGTGGCAGTCTTGGCTTCCTCGTCCAGTACGGCATGTACAGAACCTGCTGTAACATTGCTGTGCTTTGCAGAAGCCAATAGAGAAGTATGCTTGCTGAAAGTGTTGTTCCACACAGCATAGTTGCCTGTATGCGAACGCTTAATGCTGAATTCATAATTCATGCTCTTGCCTAAAGGTACGTCAAACTCATAGCTGTATGCTGTCTTACCAGCCATATACTTGATATTCTGTGTGGTTGTCTCCACAGCATTTGTCGCCTTGTCCGTACTCTTGATAGTGAGCACCATATTGTCCTCAATGCAGTTCTGCGTCGGAGCCGCACTGAGATTCCAGTTCACCTTTGCCTTGCGCGTCGCCTGATTATAGTCGGCGCTGATTTCCTTCACCTGCGGATAGGCAGGACGCGTGTGGCTGTCGCCAAGCGTAGAGTAGGTCACCTTATTGTTATAGCTTGGCGTATACTTCTGCTTCACCTTATAGTCGGAGAAGTCGTCAAGGCTCATCTTGTCAGTCGGAACGAAGAACGAACCGCTTGTCTTGCTGGCACTGACCGAACCTATTCCGCTTATCTCCTGTCCAGCCGAGTTGCATAAGACGAAAGAACCGTAGCTATCAATGGAATAGTCGGAAGCCTTTCCGTCTTTCTTAAAATTGATGATATATCCAGGAGTATTGTTTACCACTTCATATTTGCCACCAGTTATAATAGTTTTCGTACAACCATAATCTGTCTTTATGGGAACCGTATGGCTAACAGTTTGCTCACTAGATCCTCCTTGACGCCACCATTTACCAGTGTATGTAACGCTCTCGCTGGAATTGATTTTCTTTTGCGTCAAAGGAATGTGAAGTCTTACATAAAATACTGGCTTATTATTATTATTCTCATCGTACAATTTGCCCAGCCATTCAATATTCGACTTATCGATTCCGGTAATTTTACCATCATCAAGTTTCTCCCATTTGTTTCCAGATCCGTCAATTTTGATTTTCATACCTGCTACATCCACATCGAGATAACCTTTATCGCAGAATCCGCAATGACCTTGGTTACTTCCTCCCCAATCTTGATATACACGGATATCAAGTTCAAGAGTTGCATTAACTGGATTGAACCGTTGCTTCAGCCAAGAATTGTTCCAATCGTCTCCAGCCGATGCCTTCTGCACAGAGAACGCCATCAGCATCACAACGCAAAGGAAGAACTGCATGAACCTTCCCGCAGACGTTCGCATGGAGCGCCGCGTAGAAACAGAATTGCTTGCAACCCACCCGTCCAAATATGGAGGAGGTTGCTGTTGTCTTCTTTTTTTCATTTTAAGATGTTTTGATTATTGTTTATGATTTGATCTTATTTTTATGCAATAGAGTTATAGGCACGTTTCTTTCATAGGGCAAATTTAAGGTTTTTCATTAAAATTAAGTGTCTGATTCGTGTGCGTAAATGTCCAATTCATATAAAAAAGAGGGTGTGTCATAAGTCTATGGCGCACCCTTTTCGTTTTTTCTCCTTTTTCCAGATACGGAACTGAAAAAATTGTTTTTATTTACAACAAAGCCCAAACTTTCACAAGCTCGGGCTTTGCCTTTCCGCAAAAGATTTGTATCTTTGCAGAAAACTTCTTAAAGTATGGCAAAGATACAAATAAAATCTGAAACTCGGCACGAATTGAGCTTTTTTCCTAACTCTTTCGATGATTATGTGCCAAAAGACAGCAAAGTTCGTATGGTGGATCGTATTGTTCGCAGTATGGACATCAACCCTCTCATGGATACCTATGATGGGATTGGTGCTCCTCCTTACAGTCCGAAGATGCTTCTAAGTTTAGTTGTTTTTGCCTAT
>OQVT01001837.1_pt1 | contig 13626 bp, 10 predicted proteins | sample 1691561 | NCBI WGS metagenome assembly OQVT01 (sample SAMN03418260, study PRJEB22391) | human gut metagenome | biome: human-gut; feature: organic feature; material: feces | host: Homo sapiens | place: Tanzania | collected 2013-01 | reverse complement strand
GTGAAAACGGTTTCCGGAAGAACATTCATTGCAATGCGGAAATTGATTTTTTGCGTATAAAATTTGCTTCCGGGTATAAAAAAGGCTGCCGCAGTTGTGCGACAGCTATATTTTTCAGATATCATCCGCAATAAGATCCTTGATAAGGACGCGTGCGGCCGTACTTTCGGGCTTTCTTGTGTCCTGAACGAGAACTATACGCCTCTGAGGAATATCTTCATAAAGGTCGATTTTGAAAACATTTCCGCTCTTAAGATCGTGTCTTACAAACGGCTCAGGCAGGAATCCGAGACCAAGGTCGTATTTTACCATCGGAAGCACCTGATTTATCGTTGTGGTTTCGGTATCGACACGCATCGATATACCGTTGTTAAGATAGAACTGGTTATAAAACGCATACGACATAGTGTTGCGCTCAAGCATTATAAGCGGATATTCGTTAAGGTCGGCAAGATGCTGACGCGTTTTTGAAAGATGCTTAAACGAAGGACCGCAAACCATGATGTTATTGATAGAAGTAAGTTCGGTAAGGCTCATATGCTTTGTTATATTGGCAGGTGAAGTTGCAACAACGAAGTCTACTATACCTCTGTCAAGAGACTCAAGAGCCTGAGGAGTTGACTGGTCCGTAATATTGATTCGGATATTCGGATATATCTTTCTGAAAGCACGAAGCTTTTCAAGGAGCAGTACGGCAAGAGCAGTCTCGTTAGCTCCGATGGTGATGCTTCCGAATTCAAGGCTCGACTGGTTCATTATCTCGGTTTCAGCCTTCTGGAACTGCTTATGGGCGATCTCGACGCGTGAGAAGAGCTGTTCTCCTTCAGGCGTAAGAGTAACTCCCTTGTGAGTCCTAAGGAAGAGCTTGCATCCAAAAGAATCCTCAAGCTTATTGATGATCCTTGTGATGTTGGGTTGGTTCTGAAACAGAACGTTTGCAGCCTTTGTAAAGCTCTTGTATTTGGCTGCGTAGTAGAAAACCCTGTAATACTCGTAGTTGATATTCATATGACACCTCATTGCTTTTATTCATGTAGATATTATTACTGCATATAAAAATTATATATTAGATATAGCTATTATATATTTCCTAAATGGATGATTAATTGCTATACTCTTTCGAGTAGAAGTTAAATACTTAACCTTACCCTTACTTTTACCTTTGTATGCGGGTATATGCCGTTTCGGAACCTCACCTGCTCTGATGCGGAACGCATACGACAACCTTGATAAAAGGTCTTAAAGACTCAGGAGATATGCAGGTGGTGCTATTACCCTCAGCATCACCGCAGCCTTAGTCAAAGCAGTGAACATACTCAGGCTTCTGTTAAAACAGAAGCTTTTTTGTTGTACTGAAACCTGTTCATACGGTAAAAGCCGGAAAAGAAATCGTCTATAGGCATATATATATGATATGTATTTAATAGGCGTGTATTCTTTTCTGTACATAATATAATATACGATTAATATATGAACAATGCAAGTAAATTGCGGATTTTTTATAAGCACCTCATATAGTAAAAATGTATAGGTGAATATACGCATACACTTATACCGTTTGTATATATCAGAAAGGCAGTATATCAGAATATTGCGATGACTCAAAGTTCAGTTGCATTTCTTTGCTCCTGATGATAAAATTTAAGTGGTTTTGCACAGGAATATCGTATTTAATAACAAAGAAAGGACAGCACATTTGAATGTGTGAGGAGATGAGAGAAGATGTATAAAATTCTTAGCGCGGACAAACTGGCATCCAACATCTACAGGATGGTTGTCAAAGCACCTTGGGTTGCTAAAAAATGTGAGCCGGGACAGTTCCTTATAGTTAAAGATTCGGAAGAGGGAGAAAGGATTCCGCTTACGATCTGTGATTATGACAGAGAAGAAGGAACAGTTACTTTAGTATTTCAGCCGATCGGTTACTCAACTATCATGATGTCAAAGCTTCAGGCAGGAGACAGCTTTACAGATGTTGTCGGCCCTCTCGGACGCCCGTCCGAACTTGTTGAAACCGATATTGAAGAGCTTAAAAAGAAAAACATTCTCTTTATTGCAGGCGGTGTCGGAACCGCACCTGTATATCCGCAGGTTAAATGGCTTCATGAGCATGGTGTTAAGGCAGATGCCATAATCGGTGCAAAGAGCAAGGATTTTGTTATTTTAGAGGATGAGTTTAAAGAGGTGTGCAACCTCTATGTTACCACCGATGACGGATCATATCAGAGAAAAGGTATGGTTACACAGTGTCTTTCGGATCTTGTTGCGGAAGGCAAGAAATATGATGTATGTATAGCTATCGGACCTATGATAATGATGAAGTTCGTATGCAAGCTCACAAAAGAGCTCGGTATACCTACCGTTGTCAGCATGAACCCTATCATGGTAGACGGAACCGGTATGTGCGGTGCATGCCGTCTTACAGTCGGAGATGAGATCAAATTTGCATGCGTGGACGGACCCGAATTTGACGGACATCTTGTTGACTTCGATCAGGCAATGAAACGTCAGCAGATGTACAAGACAGAAGAGGGAAGAGCAAAGTTAAAAGCAGAAGAAGGCGATACACATCACGGCGGATGCGGATTATGCGGAGGTGACAAATAATGGCAGATGTATTGAAGAAGGTGCCTGTCAGAGAACAGGATCCAAAGGTACGCGCAACCAATTTTGAAGAGGTGTGCTACGGATATAACAAAGAAGAGGCTATGGAAGAGGCAACCCGCTGCATTAACTGCAAAAATGCAAAATGTATACAGGGATGTCCGGTAAGCATAGATATACCGGCCTTCATAAAAGAAGTAAAGGAAGGCAATATCAAAGAGGCATATCAGATAATAAGCCATTCAAGTGCGCTTCCGGCAGTATGCGGACGTGTATGCCCACAGGAGAGCCAGTGTGAAGGAAAATGCATCAGAGGCATAAAGGGTGAGCCGGTTTCTATCGGAAAGCTTGAGAGATTCGTTGCCGACTGGGCAAGAGAACAGGGAATCAAGCCGGAGACAGAGGCAGAAAAGAACGGACACAAGGTAGCGGTTATCGGTTCGGGACCTGCAGGACTCACATGTGCGGGAGATCTTGCAAGGATAGGCTATGACGTGACTATATTCGAAGCACTTCATAAAGCAGGCGGAGTTTTAAGCTATGGAATCCCTGAGTTCCGTCTTCCTAAGGATGAAGTCGTGGCAGCAGAGATCGAAAACGTTAAGTCACTCGGTGTTAAGATTGAGACAAACGTTATCATAGGCAAATCCGTTACGATCGACGAGCTCATTGAAGAGGAAGGCTTTGAGGCCGTATTCATAGGTTCGGGAGCAGGACTTCCTATGTTTATGGGAATCCCGGGAGAAAATGCAAACGGTGTATTCTCGGCAAACGAATACCTTACAAGAAACAATCTCATGAAGGCCTTCAGGGAGGATTATGATACTCCTATAGCAATGGGCAAGAAGGTCGCTGTAGTAGGCGGCGGAAACGTTGCTATGGATGCCGCAAGAACAGCACTTCGTTTAGGAGCGGAGGTTCATGTAGTATACAGAAGAAGTGAGGAAGAGCTTCCTGCACGTCAGGAAGAAGTCCATCACGCAAAAGAAGAGGGAATCATATTCGATCTCCTTACAAATCCTGTTGAGATCCTTGTTGATGAAAATGACGCCGTAAAGGGCATCAGATGTATAAGGATGGAGCTCGGTGAGCCTGATGATTCGGGAAGAAGACGTCCTGTACCGATCGAGGGATCGGAGTTTGAGATCGATGTCGATACCGTGATCATGTCACTCGGTACATCTCCGAACCCGCTTATATCTTCAACAACGGAGGGTCTTGATGTAAACAGAAGAAAATGCATCATTGCCGAAGAGGAAAACGGACAGACATCTAAGGAGGCCGTATTTGCGGGAGGAGATGCGGTTACCGGAGCGGCAACCGTTATACTTGCGATGGGTGCCGGAAAAGCCGCAGCGAAAGGAATTGACGAATACATTAAAAGCAAGTAATATTCAACGTGGAGGAATTATTATGAGCGAATGTACACATGATTGCAACACATGCGGCGGCGGATGCCACGGCGAGACGCCTGATGGACAGAAGCCAAGAGACGTATTAAAGGAGCTTAAGAATTTTGCGTATGAATGTGAGAGTGACGAGATGGTTGATATGTTCTCAAACATCGCAAAGGATTTTGAAGATGCAGTAAAGTGAAAGAGTACTATTATAAACAATGTACGCTTTGCCCCAGAAACTGCAGAACAGACAGAACAGTTAATGCAGGCTATTGCGGCTGCCGCTCTTATATAAGGGCGGCAAGAGCAGGCCTGCATTTCTATGAAGAGCCGTATGTTTCGGGCAGCAGGGGAAGCGGAACGGTGTTCTTTTCGGGATGCTCTATGAAATGTGTGTTCTGTCAGAATATAGAGCTGTCAAGAGACGCAAAGGGCTTTGATATAAGCGTCAACAGACTTTCGGATATATTCCTTGAGCTGCAGCAAAAAGGAGCCGAAAATATAAATCTTGTAACGGGGACTCATTTTACCCCGTCTATTGCAGAGGCTTTAAGAATGGCTAAGGATAAAGGTCTTTATATCCCTGTCATCTGGAACAGCAGCTGCTATGAAAAACCTGAGACACTAGAGCTGTTGGAAGGACTTGTCGATATCTGGCTGCCTGATCTGAAAACACTTGATAAAGAAGAGAGCAGGCTGTATTATCATGCAGAAGATTATCCTGATGCCGCAAAGGCGGCGCTTGAATATATGGTTTTTGCAAGCCGTCTTGAATTCAAAGACGACATGCTTGTTTCGGGTGTGAATGTAAGACATCTTGTGATGCCGGGAAGGATAAGGGATACATTTAATGTATTGGACTATCTGTACGGCAGATTTGGCGATGATATATGCATCTCCCTTATGAACCAGTATACTCCGATGGGTGAAATGCCCTATAAGGAGCTTGAACGAAAGGTGTCAAAAAGAGAATATGAAAAGGCCGTCTCACATGCGATAGATATCGGCATAACGAAATGCATGATACAGGAGGGCGGCACGGTTAGCGAAAGCTTTATCCCCGACTTTAACGGTGAGGGGATCGTAGATAGATCTGAAGAATGAAATCAGAAAGAATTTAAAAACATAAGCTTTATGATCCCGCGTATTTGCGAAAAAAGAAACATATGATCGGAGAATTGATTAAGTGAAAAAACGCAACAAAAAACTGATCGGTATATTAAGTGCATTGACAATGCTGATAAGCATTATGCCGATGAATACTTTTGCCAAAGAAAATGAATCTGAAACCACAAACACATATATCGAAAGCGGTTCCGTGCAGGATGACTCTATGCGGGAAGATTCGAAAGATACAGGCATACAGGATAATTTAGAAAAGAGTTTATGTCCGGGCGGAGAGCTTAAGTGCGGATATGATACGGAAGATGAAAAGCATAAGCACAGTGAAGAATGTTACTGCAAGGGCGGAGAAGTTATCATAGGAGCTGATGAACAGCCCGCAGATACCGTGGTATCTGAAAAAAATGCTGCAGGAGATGAAACGACAGACGCTGCAGAGAAAATGTCCTTAACGGCATTCGGTTTAGAGAAAAATACTCAGAGATATGAGGTTTCCACAGCAGAGGAGCTGGACAATGCGGCAGCGGCTGTCAATGCAGCAGAGAAAGGCTCTTATCTTATCAGTATCAATGCGGATTTTTCTTATACAGGCTCGGTTGCTTTTTCGAAGAATGAAACGACGATAATAGGAAACGGTCATACCGTAACCTTTAACGGAACATCGGACAGCATAGGATTTAGTGTATACAACGGAGCAACGCTTAATCTTGGAAATGCCGATGATCCGCAAAATACATTGTATTTAAAAGCAAATCGAAAAGACGATGGCTTGAGTGTCAATGATGCTCCCGGATTTTTATACATATACAGTAACTCCGTTATAAATATGTACACAGGAGTTACTATTGACGGCTGTGTTACAAACAATTATTTCGGCGGCGGTGCTTTTGTTTGTCAGGGTGTGTTCCATATGTACGGAGGAACGATCAGAAACTGCGGTGTATCAGGCGGTTCTCTCTGCTTTGGAGGCGGAGTAGCTGTTATGTATGGCAGTCAGTTCATTATGGAGAGCGGAGCGGTCATTGAGGATTGCTTTGCAACTACATCATTTAGTTGGGCAGATATATATAATGAAGCCTCATATGCAAACTACTATCTTGCCTCAGGCGGTGGCGGAGTTTATGTAAGTGAAGGCGCTTCATTTGTAATGAACGGTGGAAGTATTACAGGCTGCAGCAATGAGTCTGCCTACGGTATGGGCGGAGGAGTCATGGTATCGGCACCGTTCTCAAAGGGTACCTGGGGCGAGATCGATTCGGCATTGATAATAAATGGAGGAAACATTGATAATAATACAGCGGCATACTGTGGAGGCGGTATCTGTATAACAGGAGGAAGTCCTCCTATATATGCGATAGCAGCAGAAAATCATACAGCTATACCGAATCCGAATACAGCTCAGGTTATTGTTGGAAACGCAGTGATTTCAGGAAATAGATCAAATGCTGCGGGAGCATATGGCGGCGGAGGAGTCTGCATTTTCAATATTAAAAGGGAAACCAACATTAATAATTGTAATATTTTAAATAATACCGCATCAGGCTGCGGCGGTGGTATAAATATCTGCTTTAACAGCTCTTATAATGCACCCGTAAACATCACAGGTACTAAAATAGATTCGAACAATGCACTTCAGGGCGGAGGAATTGTTTTATGGAATGCCTACTCACCTGTTACGGTAAAAGACTCTGATATAACCGGCAATGTAACCACATCCGGAGAGGGCGGAGGCATATACTATAATTTAAGATCGGAGCTTACTCTTGCAGGAAAGGTCGTTGTTCAGGATAATACATATGAAAACAGCCCTAATAACCTTTATTTTCACGGAACACCAAAGACGGTAAATATTGAAGAACTTTCTGCAGGGTCTGCGATCGGTATTATAGATAAAGCATATTTAAGCGATGAAAGTATGTCCGATTATCTTACAAACGGATATGATGCAAATAATAAAGACGTTATTCCGTCTGTACATTTCACTTCAGATCATGAAGGATATTATGCGGATTATTCGGAAAATAAGGACGACACGCGGATTGCCTCGTATAGCGGGGATGGGGCTGAAGTTCGTCTTGTAAAGAAACCGACAGTTACACTGATGCCTGATGACGGAGTGATAGCAGACGGAAAAAATGTTACGGAGTATATTCCGGGAACCACAGTTTCATTGCCGTCAGGTGATGATATAACAAAAGACGGTTATGTATTTGGCGGATGGTATGACAATAAGGAGCTTGCAGGAGAGCCGGTATATTCTATTCCGCAAACAGCTGCGGGGGATCTGATCTACTATGCAAAGTGGAAAAAGGCTGATGTTGATACGGATGTAAAGCCGGGTCCTGACAACGGAGATAACGGCAATACAGACATAAAGCCGGGACCTGATAACAGCGGTAACGGCAATACAGATATAAAGCCGGATACCGTTAACAAAGGCAATGCAGATATAAAACCTGCCGGCTCCGATAATGCTGACAAAGCTAAAGTCAGCAGCACACCTGAAACAGGGGACGATTCAGGCCTTGTATTGTGGATCGGCTTATTATTGCTTGCTATAAGCGGAGTGATCATTATTATCTATAGAAAAAAAGCTTCGCTTTAAACGGCGGGGACAGACACAAAAAATGGAGAGGTAGTAAATGGCTTCTGAAAAATATGATGCATCCAGCATTGTTGCGCTTGAGGGCCTGGAGGCTGTGCGTGTACGTCCGGGTATGTACATAGGCAGCACCGGAAGAAAAGGACTCAATCATCTTATATATGAAATAGTAGATAATGCGGTAGACGAGCACCTTGCGGGCTACTGTGATCTTATAGAGGTGACTCTTGAAGCGGACGGTTCCTGTACGGTTTCCGATAACGGAAGGGGAATCCCTGTCGGAATGCATGAAAAGGGAATATCTGCGGAACGACTCGTGTTCACTACGCTCCATGCGGGAGGAAAGTTTGACAATTCTGCATATAAGACGAGCGGAGGACTGCACGGCGTCGGGTCATCGGTAGTAAACGCCCTGTCTGAGCATCTTGAGATAGATGTAAGCCGTGAGGGCTATGTATTCCATGACAGCTATGAGAGGGGTATACCGACTACCGAACTTGAGAACGGACTTCTGCCAAAGATAAAGAAGACTAAAGAAACCGGAACAAGGCTCAATTTCAAACCGGATCCCGAAATATTTGAAAAAACCAGATTTGCATCGGATGAGATTAAAAGCCGTATGCATGAAACGGCATATCTTAATCCGAAGCTTACCATAGAGTATGCGGACTTAAGAGACGGAAAGGATATACATATCACCTTCCATGAGCCGGAGGGAATAGTCGGATTTGTAAAAGAAATCAACAAGAATAAAGAGACTATCCAGGAGCCTGTATATTTCAAGGGCGAAAGCGAAGGTATAAGCGTTGAGGTCGCTTTTCAGTATGTGAACGAGTTTCAGGAAACTATACTCGGCTTCTGTAACAACATTTATAACTCCGAGGGAGGAACCCATCTTACAGGCTTCAAGACGCAGTTCACACAGGTTATGAATACCTACGCAAGGGAGCTCGGCATCTTAAAGGATAAGGATGGCAATTTTACCGGAGCCGATATAAGGAACGGAATGACGGCAGTCGTAACCGTAAAGCATCCGGATCCGAGGTTCGAAGGACAGACTAAGACAAAGCTGGACAATCCCGATGCGGCAAGGGCAACGGGAAAGATAACGGCTGAGGAGACCGTAAGGTATTTTGACCGTAATCTTGAGACACTTAAAAAAGTTCTTGCCTGTGCCGAAAGAGCCGCAAAGATAAGAAAAAGCGAGGAAAAGGCTAAAACAAACCTGCTTACCAAACAGAAATATTCCTTTGATTCAAACGGTAAGCTCGCTAACTGCGAGAAAAAGGATCCGTCGCTTTGCGAGATATTTATCGTCGAGGGAGATTCTGCGGGCGGATCGGCTAAAACGGCGAGAGACAGGAGCTATCAGGCTATCCTTCCGATAAGAGGTAAGATCCTTAACGTTGAAAAAGCAACGATGGATAAGGTGCTTGCGAATGCAGAGATAAAATCCATGATAAATGCATTCGGGTGTGGATTCTCAGAAGGTTATGGCAACGATTTTGATATCACAAAGCTCAGATATGACAAGATCATTATAATGGCAGATGCCGATGTCGACGGTGCACATATATCAACGCTCCTTTTGACTCTTTTTTACAGATTTATGCCGGAGCTTATCTATGAGGGACATGTGTATGTTGCTATGCCGCCTCTTTATAAGGCCATGCCGTCAAGAGGCGAGGGAGAATATCTGTATGATGACAAGGCCCTCGAAAATTACAGGAAAAAGCATAAGAATCAGAAATTTACGCTTCAAAGATACAAGGGACTCGGTGAGATGGATGCCGATCAGCTTTGGGAAACAACTCTTGACCCTAAGAACAGAAGGCTTAAGAGAGTCGAGATAGAGGATGGCAGGCTGGCATCCGAGATAACGGAAATACTTATGGGAACACAGGTTCCGCCGAGAAGAGATTTTATATATGAGCATGCAAGGGATGCAGAGCTGGATGTCTGATCACCGTATTTTGCATGATTGGAGGATTTGATGGAAGAACGCGTTATCCGGACGGAATATTCGGAGCTTATGCAAAAAGCATATATAGATTACGCAATGAGTGTCATAGTCTCAAGGGCATTGCCGGATGTAAGAGACGGTCTCAAACCGGTTCAGAGACGTACTCTTTATGATATGCTCGAGCTTGGAACACACTATGACAAGCCGTACAGAAAATGTGCACGTATCGTCGGAGATACCATGGGTAAATACCATCCTCACGGCGACAGCTCGATATATGAAGCACTCGTTGTAATGGCGCAGGACTTTAAAAAAGGACTTCCGCTTGTAGACGGACACGGAAACTTCGGCTCTATAGAGGGAGACAGTGCGGCGGCTATGCGTTATACGGAGGCAAGGCTTCAAAAGATAACGCAGGAAGTATATTTAAAGGATATGAACCTTGATGTCGTGGATTTCGTGCCGAATTTTGATGAGACGGAGAAGGAGCCTGAGGTTCTGCCTGTAAGGATACCGAATCTCCTCGTTAACGGGTCTGACGGAATCGCTGTAGGTATGGCTACCAGTATTCCGCCTCACAATATCGCTGAGGTCATAGATGCGGTCAAGGCTTATATGACTACGGATGATATCACTACAAAAGGATTGTTAAAATATATAAAAGGTCCTGATTTTCCGACCGGCGGAGAGATTATCAACAAGGATGATCTTCCCCAAATATATGAGACCGGAAGCGGAAAGCTCAAGCTCAGGGGAAGAGTAGAGATCGAAAAGGGAAAGAACGGAAAGCAGTCGCTTGTCATAACAGAGATCCCTTATACTATGATCGGCGCAAATATCGGAAAGTTCCTGAATGATATCGCAGAGCTTGTGGAAAGCAGAAAAGCTCCCGATATAACGGATATTTCAAACCAGTCATCAAAAGAGGGTATAAGGATCGTGCTCGAATTAAAGAAGGGAGCAGATCCGGAGAAGCTTAAGAATCTTCTATATAAAAAGACAAGGCTTGAGGATACTTTCGGGGTCAATATGCTTGCTGTGGCTAACGGACGTCCCGAGACCTGCAGTCTTAAAAAGATAATAGAGTACCATGTCGATTTCAGATTTGAGCTTGCGACGAGAAAATACCAGAATCTATTGTCCGCTCAGCTTGAAAAGAAAGAGGTACAGGAGGGACTTATAAAGGCCTGCGATATTATAGATCTTCTAATAGAGATAATAAGAGGCAGCAAGAGCAGGCAGCAGGTTAAGGACTGCCTTACAATGGGAGTCACCGATAATATCAAGTTTAAGAAGGCGGCAAGCAAAAAACAGGCAGCGACTCTTTGCTTCACACAAAGACAGGCTGATGCCATTCTTGATATGCGCCTTTATAAGCTCATAGGCATGGAGATAGAGGCTCTTCAAAAGGAGTATGAAGAGACTATCAAAAAGATAGAACGATATGAGGATATCCTCAACAACTATGATTCGATGGCAAAGGTCATAATCGATGATCTCGACAGCATCAAAAAGGAATACTGGAGAGCCAGAAGGACTACGGTATTCAACGGTGAGGCAGCCGTTGTTGAAGAGGAGCCGGTTAAGGATGTGGAAGCAGTTGTACTCATAGACAGGTTCGGATATGCAAGAAGTGTCGATCCGTCGGTATATGAGAGAAATAAAGAAGCTGCGGATACAGAAAGCAGATATATAATAAGATGTATGACCTCCGATAAGCTTGGAGTGTTCACCGACAAGGGAAACATGCATACCGTAAAGGTATCGCAGATCCCGTTCGGAAAATTCAGAGATAAGGGTACGCCTATAGATAACCTTTCGGCTTATTCTTCTTCGGATGAGCAGATAATGTATATCGATGCCATATCAAAGATACGCAAAACAGGTCTCGTTTTTGCTGCGAGATCGGGATATGTAAAGACGGTCGATGGCTGCGAATTCGATGTTTCCAGAAGGACCATACTTGCGGCTAAGCTTGAAAACGAAGATGACAGGATAATCCTTGTCGGAGATCAGGAGCCGTATGACAGTATAGCCATGTATTCGACAGCGGGACAATTCCTTAAGTTTGCGGTTTCCGAGATACCTGTCAAAAAGAAAACCGCACTCGGAGTCAAGGCGATGAAGCTTTCCGAGGAGGATCATGTTGAGGAAGCTTATCTTGTTGCCAACAGGACAGAGCTTGAGATTGAGTATAAAGGCAAGAAGATATTGCTAAATAAACTCAAGATGGGAAGCCGCGGAACAAAGGGTGTAAAGCTCAGAATATAGTGTTAATTTATTAACCATATAATTAAATTTTTAACGCTTGTATTGCAAATTAGCCTGTGCTACTATTTATAAAGTGATCAGAGACGGTTAGTGGTGAAGCTGTTTTGGGTTACTAATGATCGCAAAATATCAGATGCCGTTTCTTTTTTAAGAGACGGCATTTCAGATGTATGCGGTTAATGTTTTATCAATTAATTTATATGAACTATATAATGAAAGGACAATGGGTATGAAAGTCGGTATTATTGGTGCCGGAACAATGGGATCCGGAATCGCACAGGTATTTGCACAGGTAGAAGGTAATACAGTTTATCTTTGCGATATCAAAGAAGAATTTGCAGCAAACGGAAAGAAGAAAATAGAAGCAAGCCTTAAGAGAAGGATCGCTAAAGGAAAAATGACTGAAGAGGAAGCAGAAAAGATCCTTTCAAGAGTAAAAACAGGCTTAAAAGATATTTGTACAGATGCGGAGCTTATAGTTGAGGTTGCTCCTGAAGTACTCAGCATCAAGCATGAGACATTTCTTGAACTCCAGAATATAGTTCCGAAGGATTGTATCTTTGCATCAAATACTTCTTCGCTTTCTGTAACAGATATAGGACACGGACTCGACAGACCGGTAGTAGGAATGCACTTCTTCAACCCGGCTCCTGCTATGAAGCTTGTTGAGGTTATCAAGGCAGCAAATGCACCTGATGAGCTTTGTGCAAAGGTTATAGAGATAGCTAAATCGGTAGGAAAGACTCCTGTTCATGTAAACGAAGCAGCAGGATTCATCGTAAACAGACTTCTCATCCCGATGATCAATGAGGCTATAGATATGTACGCACTTGGTGTTGCATCTGTAGAAGAGATCGATACAGCTATGAAGCTTGGAGCAAACCATCCTATGGGACCTTTCGAGCTCGGTGATACTGTAGGCCTTGATATCTGCCTTCAGATCATGCAGGTAATTTATATCGAGACAGGAGATCAGAAATATCGTCCGTCGGTTCTTCTTAAGAACATGGTTCGTGCAGGAAAGCTCGGACGTAAGACAGGAATCGGATTCTACGATTACTCAGAGAAAAAATAATATTTTGTGTATAAAAAAACATCGCCCAATCGGACGATGTTTTTATGAAACAAAATCAAACGATTTAGTTCAATGCATCTTTCAATGCCTTGCCCGGTTTGAACTTAGGCTGTGTAGATGCTGGGATTTTGATAGCAGCACCAGTCTGAGGATTGCGGCCTGTTGTCGCTTTGCGTTTAGCGGTTGCGAATGTGCCGAAGCCAACCAAGCGAACTTCGCCTTTCTTTTTCAGAACTTTTGTAACAGTGTTGATAAATGAATCCAAGCATGCAGCAGCAGTTGCTTTTGTAACTTCGACATCATTTGCGATTGCTTCAATCAATTGCATTTTGTCAAATAATATTTCTTGTTCCATAATGTGCCTCCTAAGAAAGATGGTTGATTGGATAGTGAATTTCTTCACCATTTGCAAAACGTACAGATTCTTCTGCTACTTTTCTCTTTAATTCCTGTGCAGCTTCCTCAGAATACCATGCCATATGAGGTGTAACGATGACATTTTCATGTTTAAATAAAGGAGAATCTTTTGATACTGGTTCGCCAAGCATGCAGTCAAGCGCTGCATCAAGTGCTTTTAATTTATCTTCTTTGA
>OQVT01001836.1_pt1 | contig 13630 bp, 9 predicted proteins | sample 1691561 | NCBI WGS metagenome assembly OQVT01 (sample SAMN03418260, study PRJEB22391) | human gut metagenome | biome: human-gut; feature: organic feature; material: feces | host: Homo sapiens | place: Tanzania | collected 2013-01 | reverse complement strand
TCATGCCGAACGCCCTTTCGCAATGATGATTCAATTATTGAAAAGCGTTTCGCAAAACGCTGCATCAAAATCGCTGTCTTCCGCGCAATGCGAAAGGCATATCCCGATGCGCACCTCCCGTGGGGCTCTCTGACGGGTATACGCCCGACGCGCCTGCTGCGCGAGCTTCAGCACAGCTGCGGTCCTGCCGAAGCCAAAAGCATGATGCTGAACGATTTTGACGTCACGCCGCAGAAATTTGCACTTGCGGAGCGGATAGTTTCCGTTCAGGAACCGATTTTTGCTTCCGTGCGGAAAAACGATGTTGATGTTTATATCGGCATTCCGTTCTGCCGCACACGCTGCCTGTACTGCTCTTTTGCTTCACGGCTCCGCACGGCAAAGACGGACATGCAGCCCTATCTTGCCGCACTGAAGACGGATATTACAAACGGTGCGCAAATGGTTCGCGAACTCGGGCTGAATATTCGTGCGCTGTATCTCGGCGGCGGAACGCCCACCGTGCTGACCGCGGACGAGCTGCGCGATCTTTTGGATTTTGCAGAGGAGGCCTATAATATTGCACCCGGCACGGAGTTCACGGTTGAAGCCGGACGGCCGGATACGATAACAGCTGAAAAGCTTCGCATCATCAAGCAGCGCGGCGCAACGCGCATATCCGTAAATCCGCAAACGATGTGCGATAAAACATTGCAGCTTGTCGGCCGCGATCACACATCCGAGGATATCAAAGCGTGTTTCAACCTTGCGCGGGATATCGGTTTTGATTCAATCAACATGGATCTTATCGCCGGTTTGCCGGGCGAAACGGCAGCTGACATGCAGCATTCCGTAAATGCACTCGTTGAGCTTTCTCCGGAGTGTCTGACAGTTCACACGCTTGCAATAAAGCGTTCTTCCCGTCTGCGTGAAAATCTTTCCGAATACGCTCTTCCCGATGTTTCGGAAGTTGAAAAAATGACCGAGATCGGTGCGCTCGGTGCCGAAGAAACGGGTATGCTTCCTTATTATATGTACCGTCAAAAATACATGGCGGGCAACATGGAAAACGTCGGCTATGCAAAACCCGGCAGCATCTGCATCTACAACATCGATATGATGGAGGATTCGCTGAGTATCATTGCTCACGGTGCGGGCGCAATGAACAAACGCGTTTTCCCGAGCGGCGGAAGAATCGAACGCGTCCCGAACCCCAAGGATATTGAAACATATATTTCAAAACTGCAAAAAACTCATGCCGACAGGCTTGCACTCTTTTGCAACGAATAAATGCAGCGGACAGCGTTCCGCATCACACGAAACCGTCAGATGCGGAACGTATTGATTTATTAATATTTCATTTCAATTATATTATATACAAATCGAACGATTTTAGCAACGAAATCGTTCGATTTATTCAGTCTCAACTGAATTTTACAAAAAGCTGCATTTCCGTTTTTACAGAAACACAGCTTTCATTTTTCTTATAAATTTCTTTTTATAAGTTATACCTTCATTTTGAAATCATTATTTGGCTGTTACCGTAAGTCCAAGCTTCGCAGCCACACCGAAATATCCATACATGGTATCTTCATCCGTCAAAACAGGTGTAAAATCTATTCCTGCCGGGAAGGTCAGTTCATACTTTGCATTCTGATACTCAAATTTAACCGTCACTGCCATATCGCTTCTCTCGGACATCTTCTTTAACAAATAATCACTGATGGTATAAAGCTTTCCGGAATCATAAGTAATACTACCATTTTTAGGTGCATCTTTGATATTTCCATAGAAATCTTTCACTGCTGCAACACTTGCCGGAATCGGATGGGATTCTTTTACCAGTCCGCAACCCGCACATTTGTATTCTTCTAAACCGTCCGCTCCTGTTGTCGGGTCTATGGTTGTTACCCATTGGAAATTACAAATATGGTTAGGCACCTCTTCATTTATTGGTAATTTATTGCTTGTAGTTTCTCCTGTAGTCTCTTCCGGAGTCTCTTCTGGCTGAGTTTCCCTAGGAATCAGATAAACATCCAAACTCCAGAGACCATTCTGGTTTTCTACTTTTATAACTTCATATGTATCATAAAGATAATTCTTTACTTCAAACTTTAGAATCGTATAAGGCCGTCCCTTCGTAGGTGAACTTTCACCTCTCGTAGTAGCTATATTAGCTTGTCCCTTAAAATAACAATATACAGGACCAAAATATCCCTCCTCTGGTGGATATATTTCATCCCCTGCATGTAATGTATCTCCCGGCTTCAAACTCGTTACATCCTTTCTTTCTGCCTTCACATCCAGCTTTACTCCGGCAAATACTCCAACAACCATAATTAATGACAACATTATTGTTATGATTCTTTTTCCTGTTTTTGCAATCATTCTACTTTTCATGGCTTGTTCTCCTCACTATCTTAAATTTTCATCAGGCGTTTGCAAATGCGTTATTTTTTCTCTTTTATATCGCAATTCTTCTTGCAGATTTTCCTACCTTTTGATATATTTATAATAAATCATCCCCTAGGGTACGAGTCAAGAAATATTCCCCTTATTTCAACAGAAATTTACAGAACAAAAGAGGAAAACGTATGGGCAAAAAAGAAGATTCTTTTTTCAAAATTGGTGAAATCACAAAGCTTCTCGGAATAACTCGAAAAACACTTCTGGTTTATGAAGATATGGGATTGCTGACACCTGCTTTTAAAGACGAGCATAGTGGATACCGCTACTATACGGCAGACAATATGACACAGATTCGTGCTATACGCTCTTTACAGGCTTTGGGACTTTCTCTTACAGAAATCAAAGACTACTATTATGATACAAAGAATCTTGACCATCATTTAGAACGTCTGATGGAACTACGTGCTGCATTGGACCGCAATATCCATATGCTTCAGGTACGTGCCGTCAAACCGGGGGATTTTAGTATCCACCATGTACGCCTTCCACAACAAACATGTTTTTGCCGCAGGTATCCATGTGAAAATGCAATTGATGCTTCCATTAAATTACGCGATACTTATATTGCAGCAGCCCGAACCGGATTTCTGTCTATGACTGCCAGGATGTTTACCATGCGTATGAATGAATCTATTGATGTATTGGATTTGATGTGTTGTATTCCGGTCAAAGATGATTTTATTGGCGAAGAACGAACCGAATTTTCTGAAACACCTGCGTTATGTGTCTATCACCGGGGACCTTATGAAGAAATCGGAAAAGCCATTCTTGCATTACGCGAGTATGTACAGAAGAATAGCATTCAGACTACCGGACTGTTCCGTAGCATTTATTTAGAAGGACCTCCAAACCGTGGTAATCACAGTTCCGACTATATTACACAGATTGCTGTTCCCTATGAAATTAATAATGGCAACAGATAAAAAGAAGTAAACATAAGCATAGAAGCAGGTTACATACAATAAAAGCTGCATTTCCGTCTACTCTACAGAAATACAGCTTCTTTCTTATCCATTTCTTTTTATAAATTCTAATTCAAAATTTATAGTTATTTCGCCACAACCGTAAGTCCAAGCTTCGCAGCTACACCGAAATATCCATACATGGTATCTTCATCCGTTAAAACAGAAGTAAAATCTGTTCCTGCCGGGAAGGTCAGTTCATACTTTGCATTCTGATATTCAAAATTGACCGTTACTGATATATCGCTTCTTTCAGACATCTTCTTTAACAAATAATCACTAATCGTATAAAGCTTTCCGGAATCATAGGTAATGCTTCCATTTTCAGGTGCATCTTTGATATTTCCATAGAAATCTTTCACTGCTGCAACACTTGCCGGAATCGGATGGGATTCTTTTATCAGACCACAGCCGGCACACTTATATTGCTCTAAACCATCGGCTCCTGTTGTCGGGTCTATGGTTGTTATCCATTCAAAATTACAAGTATGTGAAATATCGGCCTTCTCCTCAGATGCACTCGCTATTTCCTGCTGTTTATTCTCATCAAAGTAGAGATAAGCTTTATAAGTGGTTTGGTTTTCATTTACCGTAATCTTAACACTTAATTTATAAAACTTGCCCTTTTCCAGGATGTCAGTAAATATACAAGGAATCCCATCAGGTAGGATAATGCCACCAGGTTGGCAAGTGCCATCAGGTAGGCGAATGCCATCCAGACGTACCTCATATGTTGGACTTTTAAAAATAATTTTATCTTCATATGTAATATTATCATAATATATCCATGCTTCACTCTTATCTTTCAAATAATCATATAAATTAATTTTCCTAGTTTCTGCTGCCCTAACATCCAGCTTCATTCCGGCAAATATTCCTGCTGCCATCACCAATGACAACATCACTGCCATGATTCTTTTTCCTATTCTTGTTGCTTTATTTTCCATCTCTTCTGTCCTCCATAAATCAAATATGTAACGTCAATATACTTCTAATCTAACTACTTTGCCACAACCGTAAGTCCAAGCTTCGCAGCTACACCGAAATATCCATACATGAGTTCTTCATCCGTTAAAACAGGAGTAAAATCTGTTCCTGCCGGGAAAGTTAATTCATACTTTGCATTCTGATATTCGAAATTAACCGTCACAGACACATCGCTTCTCTCCGACATCTTCTTTAACAGATAATCACTAATGGTATAAAGCTTTCCGGAATCATAGGTAATGCTTCCATTTTCTGGCGCTTCTTTAATATTTCCATAGAAATCTTTAATTACTGCAACACTTGCCGGAATCGAATGGGATTCTTTTACCACACCACATCCAGTGCACTTGTATTGCTCTAAACCATCTGCTCCTGTTGTCGGGTCTATGGTTGTTACCCATTGGAAGTTACATTCGTGGGATGGTGCACCTACAGATTTTGAAAGAGAGAAGTCTTCGGAAGAAACTGGAATATCATTATCATGAACAATGACCTTAAAAACCGTAGTGATAATTATCGTTCTAGCTTCTCCGGATGCTTCAATTGGCAAGCTAGTACCCTCAAATTGATATTCAATACTTACATTTGAATAACCCCAAGCGTCTGCATCTGGAAAGTAAAAAGTATAAGTATATGGTTTACCTTTCGCAAATTCACATGTACTCAAATAATCAAGTCGACTTTCAAGATATTTACGACCAGCGTAAAAATCATAACGTTGTTCAAAGATATACTTATTATCATCTGGAATGGTAATGTTACTAAATTCAAAAAGATCACCCGGTTGATATGTTATTGACTTTGCTTTCGCTATTTCCTCTGGCTTCGTTACATCAACGGTATAATCCGCTGCCTTCACATCCAGCTTCATTCCGGCAAATACACCTGCCACCATCACCAATGACAGCATCACTGTCATGATTCTTTTTCCTATTCTTGTTGCTTTATTTTCCATCTCTTCTGTCCTCCACAAATCAAATATGTGATTTCATACTCTGTTCTAATAATTATACATGATTTCTTCTCAAATTGGAGCAAACCTGCATGAACAACATAAAAATCGACATGAATTACAAAAAGGAATAACCTCAGACATTCGTTTTTTCCTTCTTTCTTCGAATCAAAAACATTGCAACTCCTGCACCACAAATAATCACATATCCAAGAATACTAATCATATCCGGCACTTCTCCCAGGAAAATCATTCCCAGCAAAGCAGCAAATATAATCTGTGTATAATCATATACCGACAATTCGCTGGCGGATGCACATGTATAAGCTGCTGTTATCGAAAATTGACCAAGTGTTGCAGAAAGTCCTGCCATTAAAAGAGCTGCCAGCTGCCACCATGCAAGTGGCTCGTGTTCGAAAATAATAAAAGGAATTGCACACACGCAGGAAAAAACCGAAAAGCAAAATACGATAAGTGGACCGGGTGCTCCCTGTTTTGTTGCCATACGTACATTTGTATATGCCAATCCGGCTCCCATACCTCCTATCAAACCGATAAATGCCGGAAATGTTGCTACACTGTCAAATCCGGGACGCAGAATAAATAATGCTCCAATAAATGCGGTCACAACACAAACCAACTGATAGAGTTTGATTTTTTCTTTTAATAAAAAGTAGGAAAAGATAATCGCAAAAAAGGGCGACAATTTATTAAGCATGGACGCATCGGCAATATAAAGCTTTCCAATGGCATAAAAATTTGCAAAAATTCCTATCGTTCCAAAAAAGGAGCGGAAAAAGATATACTTTGCAGCCTCTTTGGGAATTACAAATGAAATCTTCTCCTTTTTCATAACAATAAAGGCAAAAAAGATTGCCACAAGATTACGAAAGAAGCTTTTCTCAATTGCCGGTAAATCTCCTGCCAGCTTAACAAAAAGATTCATAAATGCAAATCCAAAAGCCGCTAAGATAATATATAAAATTCCTTTATATTTGTCATTGATTTTCATACTTTGTTATCTCCTACAAATATCATAAGTACCTATCTCTCTCATTTTCAAAAGACTACTACTCGTTATTTAAAGTGATATTTCCCCTTTCCATGCCTCTGTACAACCTCAATGTCCACTTTTGTTGTTTTCTAAATACCATTTAGGCAAACAATTTAATATTAAACAATTTCTTTGATTATTTCTTTCTCATGATTTTTTGTAAATTCACTTAATTCATAAAACCTAATTCTCTGATTAGCTAATATAGGAACAACAAATCCATTCTTTGACAAAACAGCTAGTCGGTTAATGATTGTTTTATTTGTTACTTTTAGTTCTTTGCTTACTTCTATAGGAGTAAATTTTTTTTTATATTTTTTAATTAGAAACAATAGTAACTCTTTTTCTTTTTCCTTTAAATAGGAGATACTTCCTTTAATATCTTCTGTATTTGAGCTTTGCTGCAAATCACATGCTTTGTTGGAATATAGCAATACCATTCGTAGGAAATAATTTATCCAGATTTCAGGATGTGGTGGGTTTTCTCGTCCCGAATAGTACAAAGCAGGCAATCCCATCTGAATGGATTCATAATATTCATCAATGTCATATGCAAAATATTCTTCTAATGAACCTATTCCATTAAACCCATACCCATTCAAATCCATGATATAACCAGATAACAATCTGGCAGTTCTTCCATTTCCATCTTCAAATGGATGTATGGTAACTAATTGATAATGAACTATAGCTGCTATAATCAGAGGATGATCATCTGTTGTATTTACGTATTCAACTAATTCATTAATTAAGTCCGGAATATCACAATACTCAGGCGGTATATAATCCGGATTGCCAGTTTTAGAATCGTATACTGCAAAAAGCACTCCTGGCGGCATAGCACCTCTGAATCCAATTTTTTCCTTTGAAGCTCCTTTTTCTACTAATTTCTGTACGTCTAAAATGAGCTTCTTAGAAAATAATTCTTTTTGTTTTACTTTTTCTTCTAAATAGTTTAAAGCTAGAAAATAGTTTCTTATTTCCTGTTCCGGTTTAAGAAAGTGTCTTTTCTCATCACTTTCTATTACCTCATCAACCTGCTTCTCGGTCAAAGGATTACCTTCTATTTTATTTGAAGCATAAGAACTTTTTTTCTTGGAATTCTTCCGTAGTTTATTAGCTACATTTGAAGATAATTTTATAGAAGATACATGATATCTGTTTTTCTCAATTACACATATATATTTTAAAATTTCATTTGATAGTGTAACTTTAATCATTTTATGCACGTCCTCCCAAATAATATTATATCCAAGAATCTTTACATTTTCCATTAAATTTTCACTATTTTTTCACTAAATGATTTTTCTGCTTTTCCTGTTTTTTTGTACCTTCTGTATTTTTTGGAATACTTTGTCCGAGATGTTCGTTTATCGATACTCCAAACTTTTCTATACACAAATTTGATGCCTGTCTTAAATATAAAAACCCTTTCACAAATATGAAGAAAGCCTTCACATTGTAAAAGGGTTTTAGGTATCACCATAATTTAAAATTATACCAATTCCTGTACTTCTGCTTTTCCATAAAAACTTCTTGTTCTTTCATTAATCAAAAGATTATCTGTAATAACAAACTTTACTTCATTTCTAACATCTTCGCTGGATGATGCAATCAACAGACGATATTCTCCTTGCTCTACCTTCCAATTCATATTATTGTCCAAAAATGCAAGTTGACTAGCCTGAATTCGAAATACTACTTTCTTTGTTTTACCACAATCAAGATGTACTCTCTTAAAAGCTACTAGTTCCTTTTCAGGACGAACCATGGTTGATACTGTCTTTGAAACATACAACTGTATAACCTCATCACCATCATATTCTCCGTTATTTGTTATCCAAACATTACACTCTATTGTTTCATCAGGTTTTATTCGTTGCTTCGTTAATTCTGTTTTTTCATATAAAAACTGTGTATAAGATAACCCATGTCCAAAACAATATAAAGGAAAAGCTGTATCATTGATATATCCATAAGGATTCTCTATCATGCCGGGATGACCTGCGCTAACATACCCACTTCCTCTTGGAAAAGAATAATACAATGGAAGTTGTCCTGTATTTCTAGCTACAGTAACCGTCAAATGACCACCTGGTGTATAATCGCCAAATAATACTGTTGCAATTGCATCTCCACCAAACTGACCCGGTTGCCACGCTTCTAAAATTGCATCAAAATGGCTTGCCACGTATTCGCTGGAAAGCGGTCTTCCATCAAAATGAATTACAACTGTCTTTTTATGCAACTCATACACAGCCTTTGCAAAGTCCTCTTGTTTTCCCGGAAGGCCAATATCACTGGAATCAATACCTTCTCCCACTGTACTTGTTGTTCCCCAGCCATATTTACCACCAAGTGTTAAAATAACTACATCAGCCTCTGCTGCAATACCTAATGCATAATCCATACCCGATAAATTGTTACCTGCAAAATTACAACCAACCGCACACTTAACTTCTGCTTCAGGAAGATAGTCCCTAATTGCTTCATATAATGTTTTGTTCTCAGGGTATGTCTTCCGAATTCTTTTTTCTACTCTCGGACTAATTTCGCGAATATCACCTGGATACCTTTGTTCGATTTTGTTTACAATAGAATTCGGGTCACTAGGATCTGTCTGATCCTCTTCTTGTCTTGTCAAAATCATATCAAGCGTTCCCGCATATGAGAAGGAACCAAAAAAGGAACGCATACTATCGGCATGAGGACCAATTACTGCAATTTTTTTGATTTTCTTACTCAAAGGTAATGTCTGTTTGTCATTCTTTAATAGTGTCAAAACCTCTTGCGCCATTTTCATACTAACATCGTTTCCAACACCTCTTCCAAAAATATGCGGTATCTGCTCTCTATCTGGATAAGGGTTTTCAAATAAACCTAAGCGGAACTTGATTCTTAAAACTCTTCTGACAGCTTTATTAATGTCTTCTTCTGTTAATTTCCCTTCCCGAACAGCATCTATTAATTTATAATTGTAACATGTTGGTTTAGGATATTCGACATCAATTCCTGCTTTCAACCCTTGTATCCCTGCTTCTTCATATGTAGCTGCCGTGCAAAATGGATCAACTAGTCTATCAAGTGAAATATAATCTGATACTACAATACCATCAAATCCCATTTCATCCCTCAGCAAATCTGTGAGAATATATTTAGACGAAGCAATTGGCTCATTATTAATCATACCATAAGAATTCATAACACTCATCAAACCCGCTTCTGTAATGGCTGCCTGAAATGGTTTGCAATGAATTTCTCTCAATGCTCTTTCAGAGGCCAAATGTTGTGCCATATTTAAACCACCTTCACTGGCACCATGCCCTACAAAATGTTTTCCGGTAGCAATAATTGCCTCCTTATCATTATGACCTTGTAGACCTTGTACAAAAGCACTACCCATAGCAGCTGCCAATGTAGGATCTTCACCATACGTTTCGCCCAAACGTCCCCACCGAGAATCTCTACAAATGTCCAATACTGGCGATAATGCATGCCGAAATCCAACTGCCATCATTTGTTTTCGAATGGTATCCGTCATTTGACTAATAATTTCCGGATCCCAGGTAGATGCCTGACCAATTGCTGAAGGAAATGCTGTAGCACCAGTAAATAGGCCGCCTGATATTGCTTCTACATGTAAAAGTGCTGGTATTCCGAATTCTGTATTTTCCACAAGGTGTTTCTGAAGTCGATAACTATATTCTGCAATGTCTTCTACTCTATCAGCCACTGACATAGCACCTACATTCCCTATCCCTTCGGGAACTAGTTTTTCAAAATCTGGCATTCCCTCGCCTGAAGTAAAAAGACATGTAATCTGGTCAATTTTCTGCTTTAGACTCATTCTTGACATAAGATCTTCTACTCTTTCTTCAATAGGAGCCGAAGCATCTCTATATTTCATACCAAAACCACCTTTCTATGTTATCACTCAAAATCATTTACATTATCAATGGTAATCGTCTGAAATGGAACATTTACATCTTCAATTGTTGCAGGATCTACACCATCTCTAATTTTTTTAAAAATTTCAACTGCAGCTTCTGCCTGTCCTTTAGCATCCTGTAATACAGACATTGTTAATTCACCTGCCTTAATAGATGCCAAAGCATCATCTGATCCATCAAGTCCTACTGTAATTACACCTTCTAATCTATTAGCTGCTTTCATTGCTTCAATAGCACCAAGAATAGAATCATCATTCTGTGCAACAACACAATCAATCTTGTCATAGACCTGCATCCAATCTTCCATTACGGTAATACCTTGATCTTTCTGATTCATAGTAGCTACTTCTGCCACAATTTCTACATCTGTTCTATCTTTTAATCCATCTAATAATCCTTGCTTTCTCGCATTATATTGTGAATCATTTGGATTTCCTGTTTGGTATAGAATTTTTGCATTTTCAGGAAGTACTTCTGCCAAATACTGTCCTTGCAAAAGTCCTGCTTCATAATTTTCTGATCCAATATAAATATATCCATCATAGCCGGCATTATCTCGAACGTTCGTTAAATAAGAAATGAAGGGAAGCCCCGCGTTTTCTGCCGCATTTACTGCAGGTACTGATGCATCTAAATCAATAGTAATCGCAGTTACAATATCTGCTCCCTGTAAAATAAAGTTATCTATCTGGCCATTTTGAGTATTAGCATCTCCTGCCCCATCTGCAATCAGAACTTTCATGCCTTCCGCCTCAGCAAACTCTACTAGATAGTCTCTAAACTTAATGCAGTATGGATAAATGTCATTCATGTTGGAAAAACCAATTATATATGGTTTTTCATTATTAGTCGTTTCTGTTTGTACCTCTTCCCCTTGTGTTTTTGATTCTGCAGTAGTGTTTTCATTTCCCTTAGAACCACATGCCATAAGAAGTAGGGTCATCATAACCATTGTTAATAACAGTGCCAATTTTCTTTGTGTTTTTCTTTTCATGTTTTTTCCTCCTTTAATGTGTATAAATGTTTTGATAATATTTATGCTTCTACCTTAGTTTCTTTGGTTTTCACATCTAAAATAACTGCACCTGCAATTAGCGCACCTTTGACTATCAACTGATATTGTGTTGACACGTTTAAAAGATTTAATACATTGTTAATCATTCCCACAATAATGCTACCAATTAATGTACCACTAACAGTTCCTATACCACCTGTAAAGCTTGTTCCTCCTACAATGGCCGCTGTAATAGCATCAAATTCATATCCATCTCCTACTGAAGGTTGGCCTGACATCATTCTTGACATTAGTAACACACCTGCCAGACCTACCATGACCCCACTGATACAAAAAATGATACGTTTAATTCTATTAACATTAATTCCTGATGCTGATGCTGCTTTTTCATTTCCACCAATTGCATATATATATATTCCTAATTTCGTGTATTTCATAATGATAAATACAACTACCACACAAATTAGCATTAAAACAACGGGCACTGGCACAACTCCTATATAGCCTTGTCCCAACCATCTAATTTTTTCTACACCATTAATAGCCGTGCCACCTGTATAAACTTGGGTAATACCTTTTGCAATATTGGTCATAGCTAAAGTTGCAATAAATGCCTGTAGTTTAAAATGGGTTATCATAAACCCATTGCTCCATCCTACCACTACACCTACCATAATACCTGTTAAAACACTTAATGCCACACTGCCTGTGGAAACTAGAACTCCTGCTGCCAGACAACTTGCTAATGTACAAGTTAAACCCGCAGATAAATCAATTAAACCGCTTACGATTAAAAGAGTCTCTCCGCAAGCAATAATTGTAACTACACTAATTTGTTTTAGAATATTCATTAGGTTTTGTAACTTTAAAAAATTTTTATTAATTAGTGCAGAAATGCAAAATAATATTAGGAAAATTAATAAAATTCCGTATTTTCTATATATTTTTGTAATATTGATTTTTGGTTTCATTGTTTATTCCTTCCTTCTATAATTGCTTTCATCACTTTATCCTGTGTAGCTTCCTCATGAGTTAATTCTCCCACAAATCTCCCATCTGCCAACACCTTAATTCGATGACTCATGGCAAGTACTTCTGGTAATTCGGAAGATATTATAATAATTGCGAGTCCACTTTGTGCAAGTTCTGTAACCAATTTGTAAATTTCCTGTTTCGCACCCACATCAATTCCTCTGGTTGGCTCATCAAGAATTAAAACTTTAATATCCCTGATTAACCACTTAGCCAATACTACTTTTTGTTGATTTCCACCGCTTAATGTACCGACACCTATATCCAAATTTGGTGCTTTTACTCGTATTTTCTGACAAATATCTTCACTGTCTCTATTTACCTTCTTCCTCTGTATAAACCCATTTCTGCAAAACCTGTCACCATTGGGGAGTGCAATATTATCTTTTATACTTCGTAATCCTACAAATCCATAAATTGCTCGATCTTCGCTTACCATAACAATTCCATTTTGAATTGCTTGATTCGTATTTCTTATCGTTAATTTCTTTCCTTCTAATTCTATTGTACCTGCTGTGATATGGTTCATTCCAAAAATACTCTTTACAATCTCTGTTCTTCCGGAACCCATCATTCCTGCAAACCCTAAAATTTCACCTTCTCGAACCTCAAAGCTAATATCATGAAAACCATTTCCACAAAGCCCTGATACCTTTAGTACGGACGCTTTTCCTTGCTTTGGAAGAGATGGATAAATATCCTTTACCTCCCTTCCCACCATCATAGAAATCAATTTATCCTCATCCACTTCTGAAAGTTTACAACTGCCAATCCATTTACCATCTCGTAAAATAGTTGCTGTATCACAAATGCGGTATACTTCATCCAATTTATGAGAAATAAAAATAATTGCTATTCCTTGCTTTTTCAATAAATCAATTTGCTGGAAAAGATATTCTGTCTCTGAACTAGTCAATGCTGAAGTAGGCTCATCCATAATAATCAACTTGGCTTCTCTAGAAATTGCTTTAATAATTTCTACCATCTGCTTCTGTGCTACACTCAATTGGGACATTTTAGCACTTGCATCATAATTTAATCCCAGATGCTTCATAAAATCTTGTGTATCTTTTAAACACTTTTTGGAATTTACAAATCCAATTTTATTAGTTGGTTCTCTACCAAGATATATGTTTTCAGCAATGCTAAGTTCTGGAATCGGATTTAATTCTTGTGGAACAATCGCAATTCCATGTTCCAAAGCATCTTTTTCAGATTTAAATTTTATTT
>OQVT01001835.1_pt1 | contig 13631 bp, 14 predicted proteins | sample 1691561 | NCBI WGS metagenome assembly OQVT01 (sample SAMN03418260, study PRJEB22391) | human gut metagenome | biome: human-gut; feature: organic feature; material: feces | host: Homo sapiens | place: Tanzania | collected 2013-01 | reverse complement strand
TGACGCTTCCAAGCCGCCTGTGGCGGTGCTTCGCAGCCTTGACATCATCATCCCGCTGTTATGGTGGGTAATTAAGCAGATGTAAGATGGCTTACGCCACATACATCTGACCAATACAAAGTAACAACTGAAGACATCCTGAAAGGGCTTCGGCCATTTCAAGGTTCGAGCTATCTACGATGTAACTATGTCGGCACAGAGCAATCTGTGATCCACGCAATTAGACGGTAGAGCTCACGGCGGACCATTGACCTGTAGGTAACCAATCCACGTATATCAGAGTGGCCAAGGCCGGGAACTGATACTCCGAGGCTCTTTCTGGGTGCCTTCAGCAACAATTAAATAAAGTTTGTGGTGATTTCTGTTAATTTGTACTTGACAAGAGGTCATTACATATCAGTTACAAAGAGAGTAAAGGATCAGAATATAATAAGCCGTCAGATGGAAATGTATTCCTTATGGCTGAATTTGAAATTGTCAATAATTCTGATTCTGAATTAAATGTTAGCAGTATGTTGAGCTTTGAAGCATATGCTGATGATTATGCTTTGAATTATTCCATTAGTGCATTAATGGATAATGAGGATCGCCAGCTGGACGGAACTATTGCGGCAGGAAAGAAGATGAAGGGATATATCGGCTACGAAGTACCAAAGGATTGGAGTACGGTGGAAATTCATTTCACGGATGATGTATGGAGTAATAATAAATTTAAATTTGAAATTAAAAAGTAATATAAAAAATGCCACAGCATGAGAATGTTGTGGCATTAAATTTTAAAATCAATGATGTGTACGTTGCATCGTGGCTCTTCACGGGAGTTGCAATTTTCATTGTCTATGTGCATCATATGAAGCGCGTAGAAGGACGCATGGGGCAGCAGACTTTATAAAGTTGCAATAAATACAACGCCTTGCGTTGTGGCAAATGTATCCGGAAGGAAAGTGCAGTCCGACGGATCAGAAACGGTGATCCTGCCGTGATGGGCGCGCATGATCTCCTGCGCCGTGCAGAGTCCGAGTCCGAAGTGGGCGTGATCGGTGTGGGAGCTTTCCGCGCGGTAGAACCGTTCAAAAATATGCTCCTTCTCGGCATCCGGGATTGACGGACCGTCGTCTGCGACAATAAAACTCGTGGAGGTATCACTCTGCCGGAACAAAAGAAGAATCCTGCCGCCATGCGGTGTGTAGGATAACGCGTTGTCCATCAGAATCGATAAAACCTGCGTGATACGCTCCGCGTCCATCGTACGGTTTTGACAGGCAGCATCCGGAAGGAGAAACTGTAAGCCAATCCCTTTTGAGGCGGCGAGAGATTCGTATTTTTCATAGACACCGAGCAGCAGATCGTCAGGGGAGACGGACTCTTCATGAAGGACGATGCGGTTGGCATCCGCGTTGGCAAGCAACAGCATGTCGGAGATTAGGTGCTGCATGCGAAGTCCTTCTTCGCGGATCAGCGAGAGAAAATGCCTGCGGGTCTGTTCGGAGTCAGCTTTTTCGACCGTCTCAAGCCCCGACATCATGACGGTCAGCGGGGAGCGAAGTTCGTGTGAAGCGGCAGCAACAAATTGCTGCTGTTTTTTTTGTGCAATCGCAAGAGGACGGACCATGCGCCCCGTAAAAAGCCATGAAAAAAGTATGAGCAGAGCAAGTGTCACTACATCAGCACACAACACACCGATCGCAAACCTCCTGATCTGCGTGCTCTGGTGCAGCGTGTCATAGAGGATCACAAAGCTGAGCTGTCCGCTGTCTTTCATCAGATAACCGACCGAAGTGTAGTAGGTTCCCTGTTCTTTATCTTTGTAGGTAAATTCCCGGTGATAAATATTCTGTCCGTTGTGCATGGTAAAACAGTCATCTCCGGCTTTGGCGATCACACGGTCGCGAAGCGCATTCCAGTTGTCATCCTGCAGACGGTTGTAGTAAAGTTCTTCGCCTTTGTCGTAGAGATAGATCGTGAAATGGTGCTGTTGCTGCATCTGCCCGAGCCATTGGTAGGAGATGTAATCCTGACTCTGCAGACTGGCAGTCACGGAGACGAGTTCTTTCTGAAAAGCGGAATATCCGGTCTGCTCGATCGCTTTGCCGGCGAGGAACAGACAGGTGATGCTGAGTGCGATCAGAATTGCTCCGGTGATAACGGAGCAGAAAAAGGTTAATTGTCGATGTAATTTTTTAAACATGTGAAAAGTGATAACTCCTTTTATCTGGTGAGGCGGTAACCGATGCCGCGTACGGTTTCAATGGTTGTGTGGCTGCCGACCTGTTGCAGACGTTTGCGCACAAAATGAATATAGGTATCGAGGTTGCTTTCCTCCACCGGGGCATCACTTCCCCACACGCGGGAGAGCAGCACGAGCCGCTTTAGCACGGTCTGCGGATTTTGCAAGAAGATCTCGAGCAGCCGTCCCTCACGTCCGGATAACTGGAGACTGCCGCTTGGTCCACACAGTTCGCGCAGGCGGCTGTCGTAGGAGATGTCGGCATAGGAAAAACGGTCGTTGTCATCATAGACATGATTGCGTCTGCCGATGGAACGGATGCGTGCGGAGAGTTCTTCGTAAGCAAACGGCTTTACCAGATAGTCGTCCGCACCGCAGTCGAGTCCTTCGACGCGGTCGTAGAGTTCGCCGAGTGCGGTGATCATAATGACCGGTGTAGAGATTCCGGCTTTGCGCGCTTTCTGCAAGACCAGAAGTCCGTTCATGGTCGGGAGCATCCGATCGAGCAGCACCAGATCGTAGGCATCCTGCAGGAACAGATCGAGTCCGTCGCACCCGTCCATGCAGACCTCCACTTCGTGATGCTCGCTCTCTAATTGAAAGCGCAGCATTTCACACAAATTTTTATCATCCTCTATCAATAAAATCTTCATTTGATTTCCCTTTCCTATGTTAATCAGTATAGCAGATTTGTCTTTAAGAAATCTTAAAATTACTTGAAAAATTAAAGACACCTTTAAAGAAAGATTAAAGACACTTCTGTTACACTTGAGGCATAGTAAAAATGTTTAAGGAGATGGAAATCGTGAAATTTAAAATAAGAAAGAAATTATCACTGTTTATGACTGCCTGTGTGCTGGCAACCGGACTTATGAGCGGTTGCAGCAGCCAACAGGTCATCAGCGAAACGCAAAACGGCACACAGAGCGGCAATGCGAAAGGAAGGTTTGTGGAGAACGAGGTCTCGCTGCCGGATAATATATCGATGATCAGTTCTACGGGAAAAAGCAAGGACGGCGAACTTACGCTGTTTGGATATCCGCAGGATGGAACAGCGATGATCCTCGGTCACTCGAAGGATCAGGGCGAGACATGGGACAGTGTCGAGGTAAAAGATACGGATTGTTATGTGTCTGCGGTAAACGGAGAGGACGGCAGCGTAGCAGTGTTTGGAAATCCGAACGAAAAGAAAGTGATTTTATCGATGGTGACAGCGGAGGGGGAAGTCTCCCAGGTGCAGCTTCAGATACCGGATTATGAGGGAGACAGTCCGGATGATGAGATCGGCAATTTCGTCACTTCTGCAGTCTATGCAAATGGAACACTCCTTGCTACGGACTTGAACGGCGTGCTCTATGAGGTTGATTCGGCGAGCGGCAAGATGTCTCGATTTTCACAGCAGATTACCGATCAGGTAGAGGGACTTCTTCCGATTGGAAACCGGTTCGGTATGCTCACAGATTCCGGAATCCTTTTTGCGGAAGCAGACAGCGGCAAGATATCGGAGAGCATGAAAAATGATACAGAGCTGCAGAAAGATCTAAAAGATGTGAATGCGTCCTACAGCGAGGACAGCAGCTCGATCGCTTTCGCGGCGGATGATACCGAGCAGGAGTTCTATTATCTGAATCATGACGGAATGTTTTACCACAAGATCGGCGGAAGCACGACCGAGCAGCTCATGGACAACTCACTCACGAGTCTGAGTGACAGCAGTGTGGCGATACAGGGATTCCATCGCTTTGACGACAAGAATTACATTGTGATCGCGTCGGATTCGAATGGACAGCCGCATTGTTACCGCTATACCTATGACGCAACGATATCAACGGTTCCGGAAAACCAGATCCGTGTCTATGCGCTCGAGGACAGCAATGCGCTCCAGCAGCTGATCACCGCTTATCAGAAGGAATATCCGGATGTGTTCGTTAAGAAGATCATCGGCATGTCGGGTTCGGACGGTGTGACTGCGGACGATGCGATCAAGTCTTTAAATACCGAAGTGCTCGCGGGAAAAGGTCCGGATGTCCTTGTGCTTGACGGACTTCCGGCAGACAGCTATGTGGAAAAAGGCGCTTTGTGCGATATCAGCAATTATGTGGAGCAGGCGAACGAAAGTGAAGGGCTTTTTACCAATATTATGGATGCCTACACCAGTGACAACAAGATCTATCAGGTGCCGACGCGTTTCTACTTTACGGTGGCAGAGGGCGATTCATCCATGCTTGATCACAGCGGCAGCATACAGGATTTCAAGGCGTATATCGATACCGTAAAATCCGGGGATGGAAAAGTGTTCGGCTTTTTCGGACCGAAAACGATATTGAATGAGTTTTATAATGCGGACAGTGCCTCCTGGCGGACGACGAGTGGCATCGATCAGGAGAAGTTAAAGGACTGTCTTGAGGCGGCAAAGGCTCTGTATGATGCCGACGGCTATCAGGAGAAGGAACGCATCGAGGTTGATTTTGCCAGTGGAATGCAGGAGGGAAGCCTTATCGGAATGTGCGCTGAAACCGTGAATTTCCGTTTGATGATGATGGGGCAGATCGCATTTGGCTCTCTGGTGGGGGTTAATGATGCGCAGAACCTCTATGGAATGGAGGGCGCATACGGCGGCAGCTTTGCACTGTTTGATACGCAGGAGCACAAGGCATTTGTGCCGTTTATCAGCCTCGGACTTGCACAGTCCGCCTCGGACAACACTTACGCACAGAAGTTTATCGAGATGGCAATCTCCGCAAATGGACAAAAGCAGATGAATGACGGATTTTCCGTCAATCGAAGCGCTTTTGACGCGGAGTGTGAAAACACTCATGAATCGTGGATCGGATCATCGACCACGGACGGAACTTACTCCGAATATCAGTTAAAAAAGATCAGCAATGCGCAGCAGCAGGAACTGACCACACTGATGGAAAGTCTTGATGTACCGGTTTGGGATGACCGCGTAGTGAAGGATCTTGTGCTGGATGAGGGGGCAAAATATCTGCAGGGAAATCAGTCGATCGAGGATACCGTAGCGGCGATCCGTCAGAAAGTACAGCTCTATGTTGCGGAGTAGCAGAAAGCATCGAAAGCGTCTGGTGGGCATATCGTTTCTGCTTCCGGGATTATGCGGCGTTGCCGTCTTTTATCTGATCCCGTTTCTTGATGTGATCCGGCGCTCGTTCGTGCAGATGGCAAGCGGAAGTTTCTGCGGACTGCAAAATTATAAAATGGTGGTAGAAAACGATGCCTTCCGGCTTGCCGCAAAAAACACATTACGATTTGTGCTTGTCTGTCTGCCGCTTCTGCTCGTATTGTCACTGGTTCTGGCTTTTCTGGTGAATGAGCTGTGGGCATACCTGACGAAGCGCAACCGATCTGGATTAAGGCGAGATCAAAAGCAAAGTGAAGAATCGGTAAACGCGTTCATTGGTGCGATCAAGGCAGCTTATCTGCTTCCGCTTGCGATTCCGGCGGCATCCGTGGTTCTGTTGTGGAAGCTGATGTTTGATCGGAGCGGATTTGTAAACGGAATACTGCATCTGTGCGGACTGAGCGCAGTCGACTGGATGAACACCGGCGCATCGTTTGCGGTACTTGTGTTTAGCTATATATGGAAGAATCTCGGCTATACGATGATCCTCTGGCTGGCGGGGCTTGCGTCCGTTCCGCAGAGCGTGTACGAGGCGGCGGAGATGGACGGTGCGAAGAAAAGTGTTCAGTTTTTCAAGATTACGCTGCCGTTGATCCGACCGATGATTTTTACCATTGTGGTCCTTTCTTTTTTGAATTCGTTTAAGGTGTTCCGGGAGGCATATCTGGTTGCGGGAAATTATCCGCAGGAGGATATTTATCTCCTGCAACACCTTTTTAATAACTGGTTTCTAAGCCTGTCGGTTGATAAGATGGCGGCGGCGAGTGTGCTTCTCGCAGGAGTGATCGGTGGGTTCGTGTTAATTTTACAATGTTTATGGGAGACAGAAGGATGAGACAGTTAAAAATACTTGGAATTGTACTTGTGCTGATCCTGTTCGGGACACTTACGGTAGCGCCGCTTCTGTTCCTTTTCTGCGGAAGCCTGATGGGAGAGCCGGAGATCACGCAGTATCTGGTACCAATCCTAAACGGGACAAAAGGCTATGCATCGTGGCGGCTTTTTCCGCTTTATCCGACCTTAAAAAGTGTTGTGGAACTCGTTTTTGATTCCCCGGAATTCTTTCAGATGTTCTGGAATACCATGAAGATCACGGGTGGAATCCTGCTCGGGCAGCTGGTGTTTGGAATGCCGTCCGCATGGGGGCTGGCGCGCTACCGGATTCCGGGAAAAGGCGTTTTTTATCTGCTCTATATTATTCTGATGATGCTCCCGTTTCAGGTGACGATGCTCTCCGAGTATCTGGTCTTAAGCCGACTTCATATGATGGATACTTTATGGGCGATCATTGCACCCGGTGCGTTTTCGACATTTACGGTCTTTCTGATGTACCGCTTTTTCTGCGGGATACCGGAAGAACTTTTGGAGGCGGCACGCATGGACGGCGCGGGCGAATGGAAGATCTTCTTTTTCGTCGGGGTGCCGCTCGGCTCCGCGGGAATCCTCTCGGCGCTTGTAATCCAGTTTCTGGAATGTTTCAGCATGATCGAGCAGCCGCTTGTATTTTTGCAGACGAAGCGGCTTTGGCCGTTGTCGATGTATCTCCCGGAGATTAAGGAGGGACAGATGGGCTTTGCGTTAGCCTGTTCGTTTGTGGCATTGCTGCCGGCGTTGTGCGTGTTTGGAATGGGACAGAAATATCTGGAACAGGGAATTACGGCAGCCGCTGTCAAAGGATAATTGATTTTAGACTTCAATGAAAAGAGGAAAAGAAGATGGGAAAACTGACAAAGGTGTTTGCGGCGCTGATGGCGGTCATGCTTTTTATGACGGTCATCTCACGCGCGGCGTCATCCTTTACGGTTGCGCAGGTGCAGGTGGAGAGTCCGAAGTCACGCGCGATCGTTCACAAGGTGATCGGCGACGGAACCGTGACAAGGCAGTCGGATCTTCCGGTCTATACCGTGGCGGATATTCTGGTCGCGAAGGTGAAAGTGACCGAGGGGCAGGAGGTCAAAAAGGGGCAGACGCTTGCCGTGCTTGATGCGGACAGCATTGATAAGCAGATCCAAACTCTCTCCGATGAGATCGAGGTGCTGCAACTGCAAAACGATGCTTTACAGTCCGCCGGAGCGAAGCGTGACCGCGAACAGGATAAGGCGCTTTCGCGTGCAAAGGAAGATTATGAGGATACCGTGCAGGCGAATGAGGATGCGGTCAGCAAAGCAAAAGAAAATATTAAGACAGCCAGAAAGCAGACAAAGAAGAACGAAAAGAAGACATTAGAAGATCTGCAAAAAAGCGTGGAGGATGCGAAGAAAGCCTATGAGGATGCGGTGGAGACGCAGAAGAGTCAGGTGCAGCAGGCAAAACGTGCGCTTGAGGATGCGTCCAAAACGCCTGCCGCGGATTACAGTGATTCGATCACGCAGATCGAGATCAATCAGAAGCAGCGCAAGATCGATTCGGAGCAGAGAAAGCTCGATAAGCTTGCGCTCAAAAAACTGGAAGATCCGGATACTTACATGAGCGAGTGGCAGGATCAGTATGATTATGTGCAGGAGTTAAAGGATGATCTTGCGGCTGCAAAGTTACAGCAGCAGGCAAAGAAGAATGAGGCTGCGGCACAGGAGAGTGAGCGGAAACAGACGCTTTCGCGCGCACAGGAAGACTACGATGAGACGATCAGCAAAAATGAGAAGCTTGTTCGCAAGGCAAAGGAGCTCTGGCAGGAAGCCGAACAGAAACTGGAAAATTATCAAAACGGTGAGGATGAGGACAGTGCGGATGACTCGCTGGTGGAGGATGCCAGAAAAACGTTAGAGGATGCGAAGAGTCAGCAGACGCAGCAGAAGAAATCTGCCAAACGAGCCATCGAAGATGCCGGGGAAACGGATGCTGTTGATCACTCGGTGGAAATCAACAATGTCAGTATCGCCGAAAAGCAGCGCGCGTTGGCGCTGCTTCAGAAGACAAAGGAACAAGAAGGAAAGATCGTGGCACAGACCGATGCGACAGTCAGCAAGATTTTACTGACGGCAGGTGACCGGACGACAGAGACGGCAGCGTTTCTTTTGGCAGATCTGTCGGAGGGCGCGCGTTTTACGACAGAGATCTCGAAGGAGGATGCAAAGTATGTGGTCGTGGGTGATGCGGTCACATTGAAAGTCAACGATAAGAGTTATGAGGATATGACGGTGCTTTCCACGGAGACGAATGAGGATTCAAGCGTGCGTGTGACCGTGTATGTTCCGAAGAAGACGATTTCAATCGGAACACATGCCAGCATGGAGATTGAACAGTCCTCGGAGAAGTACGCGACAACGCTGCCTCTTACTGCAATCCACGCGGAGCAGAGCAAGTATTTTGTCTATGTTCTGGAGAAAGAGGATACGGTGCTCGGTGAGGAGACCGTCGCAAGGAAATTGAATGTGTCGATCGTGGAAAAAAACGGCGAGTACGCAGCATTATCGGATGGTTCGCTTTCCGAGGATGACAGTGTGATCGTGGAATCGGATACAATGCTTGCCAACGGCGAGAAAGTGCGTCTGAAGGAAGCAGGTGCGATGTGAGCCGGGCAAAAGCCGTAAGGCTGACAATGGTTTTACTCTGCCTTTTTGCTGCCGGCTTCTTTGGTGTGCAATCGTTTAAGGCAGGGGAAAAAGCGGATTCCCTGTGGCAGAATGTAACAATCTGTATGGCGGAGGAACTTTCTGTGGAGGACGTGGGGAATCTGTGGGATAAAGTTTCGGATGCAGCGGCGGAGGATGACGGCAAAGCGTTCGGTTTTACCGCATGGAAGGAGCAGACCGATCAGACGGTCACCGACCCGGATCTTGGAAGAAGTGTGCAGACGCATGTGGTTTCTTTGTACGGTTCATCGGAATCTGTGCTTCCTGCAGCGCCGGTACTCGATGCGGATGATGCTGCCGGATGTCTGGTGGCAAAAGATACGGCATGGCAGTTGTTCGGAAGTACGGATGTAGTGGGACAAACGATTGGTGTGGATGCAAATGTGTATACGATCCGGGGCATTGTTATGATTCCGGCAACAGGTGTTTATGTGCAGATCCGTGGAAATGAAAGTGTGCATAAGCAGATGAGGTTTAACCGCCTGACGTTAGGTGTTGCGGACACAGAAAGCGGAAATCAGTTTCTGTCCGAATATGCGCTGACCGGGCGTGTGATCCGTTCGGATAATCTGCTTGATGTCACACGCTATACAGAACTGATCCCTGGCAAGTGGTCCGACTTCGACGGATGGAAGCAGAACTGGAAGCGGTTGCAGCAGGAGATCCGGCAGAACCGGATGATGCGAAAGACAACCATCGAAGATACCTGCGAGAAATGGTATCAGACGCGCATCGAGGATCTGCTTTTGGAAGTGGTTTGTGTTGTACTCGGTGTCATTGGCTTTTTCCGATTATTCGAAGGGAGCGAGCGGAAGTTATTGCCCGCATTCCTTTCAAATGTTAGAATGAGACACAGTAGGAAGCAAAGGAAGTGTCGGAATGCCGGAAACCATACATGTGAAAACAACGGAATATGATTATGCGATTGAACTGATCCGCTCCAATCGCCGGACGATTGCCTTACAGGTGTATCCGGACGGTCGGATCGTTTGCCGCGCGCCACGCCGTGCGACAAAGCGTGAGATCGTTCGTTTTCTGGACGCACATGCGGACTGGATTGCCGGAGCGTGGGAGAAGTTACAGAAGCGCATCGAAGCGAAGAAAAGCCGGAGTGCGGCGTATGAAATCCCTGCGTACGAGTCATTGACAGCAGCTATGCGAAGAGAGATACAGGCACATTTTATGGAACGGCTTCAGTTGTATGCACCACAGATGGGAGTCAGCTATAATCGTGTGACAATAAGAAATCAAAAGGGACGCTGGGGAAGCTGCAGCAGTAAGGGGAATCTCAATTTTAATTACAGACTCCACTATCTGCCGCAGGAACTGATGGATTATGTTGTGGTGCATGAACTGGCGCACCGGCTGGAGATGAATCATTCTGCACGTTTCTGGAACATTGTCGGGAAGTATGATCCTAAGTACAGGGAGCACCAGAAAATGCTCACAGAAATTGGAATTAACTCATAAAAGTAGAAATAGTGCAATTTTTGAGTGAAATATTACTAGAAATATGGATTTTACCAGCGTATTATTGATATATGCCACCATGCGTCAGCATGATGACCTGCGCATGCATCAGCAGGCTTCAATTTTTCTTGTATAAGGAGAATCCATATGGCAGTCGAGAGAAAATCATTAACGCAGCTTTTTGTCCCAATCTGTTTTGAGACGTTGTTCTATATGTTATCCGGAATGGTCGACACACTGATGTTGTCATCCGTGAGCGATCAGGCAGTCGGGGCAGTTGGAACCGCGAATACATACATCGGTGTCTTTATTATTATGTTCGGTGTGATCTCATCCGGAATGGTGGCGGTCATGACGCAGAATATCGGTGCCGGCAGACCGGGCGTTGCATATCAGGCGAGACAGCTGGGACTCGCATTCAATGCGGTCGTTGGAATTCTGATGTCCGCATTTCTGGCGCTTTGTTCGGGATCAATACTTAGAGTCGTCAGTATTGCACCGGCGCTTTTAGAGCCGGCGGAGACGTATCTTCGTATCGTCGGAGGCGCATGCTTTTTGAATGCACTCATTCCGATTTTTGCAAGCTACTTAAGAGTGTTTGGATATACCAAGCAGTCCCTGTTTGCTTCGATTGTCGGAAATGTGATCAATTTTATATTGAATGCGGTATTTTTGTTTGTGATGCATTGGGGTGTTATGGGCGTTGCTACGGCAACCGTAATTTCTCGTATTGTAAACCTGATCATGGTTGCTACGATGGGAGCGGTACTCATTAAAGCAAAGCAAAGTCCGGAACGTATGCCTTCCCGGCAGATCTTAGGACAGATTATTAAGATTGGATTTCCATCGGCGTGCGAGACTGCGTTATATAATGTAGCGATGACGCTTGTAGTACGGTTTATGAATCAGATGGATACGAACGGCATGAATGTGACTGCACGTTCGTACACGATGCAGATCGCCAATTTCTCGTATTGTATCGGAGCTGCGCTCGCGCAGGCGAATGCGATTATGGCAGGATGGCGGATTGGTGCGAAAGAATTCGAAGAATGTGACCGGGGGACTCGTAAAGCGGCTCTCTATGGCGGCATTACGTCTGCCTGCTTTTCGATTACATTCGCCTTGACCGGTCGCTATCTGGTACATATTTTTACGGATGATCCGCAGATGATCAGTCTGGTTGTGAAGCTGCTGATTGTTGACGTCTTCCTTGAATTTGGCCGCGTCACGAACCTTGTCTACGGACAGGCGTTAAAGACGAGCGGCGATGCGGTATTTCCGGTGATCATGGGCGCTATCTTTATGTATCTGTGTGCGGTTGGAGGAACTTATTTCTTCGGCATTCGTCTGGGACTGCTCGCAGTCGGTGCCTATATTGCATTGGCAAGTGATGAATGTGCCCGGGCGGTTGGAATGATGCTGCGCTGGCGAAGCGGCAAATGGAAGAACAAGAGACTTGTGGAATAGGAGCATGGAATGTATTTCGAATTAAAGGAAAATAAGCCGCACGGAACCCCTGAGAATCCGTTCAGCTTATACCATATACAGAATGTGAATCATGCGTTTCAGATTCCGGTGCATTGGCACGATGAACTTGAGATCATTTATGTGCGAGGTGGTTCCCTCAATGTAAATATATCGGGAGAAAATTATGTCGGAACACCCGGGGATGCCTTTGTGGTATCGCCGGGGAATTTGCATTTTATGGGATCGCATTCACTGGATGCGGATTATTATACTTTTCTCTTCCGATTGGAATTTATGTCTTTTCAGACGAATGATCTGCTGGAGCAAAGCGTTATGTCGCCTCTGAAAAGTGGTAAGAAAATCATAACGCCGATCATCGGACAAAGCGTGAAGGATCTGTGTGAACAACTGATCCGGATACAGACCAACCGAATGCAGCTATGTGATGTCGCTTTAAACACAACGATACCACCGGATCCGGTCATGGAAAGCCAATACGCGGGAGAATTGAGCAGAATGATGGACACGAAGATTGTGTTATTGCAGTTTTTCCGGCAGATGTGGGAGAGGGAGTTCCTTGTTGAAAACGACACGAGCGGAAGAAATGCGACAGAAAAAGAAATGATTTCGTACATTCAGCAGAACTTTACAGAAGAGATATCCTTGAAAGCATTCGGTGCACAGTTTCATCTGTCGGAAAAGTATATTTCGCGTTATTTCAAGGAGCATTTCCATATTACGCTTTCGCAGTATGTGAACCATCTACGTCTGGAGCATGCCAGACAGTTATTGCAGGATACGACGCAGCCGGTGACGGAAGTGGCGTTGCGTAGCGGATTTGAGAATGTGAGTTATTTTATCCGTTGTTTTAAGAAGATGTATGGGGTGTCGCCGCTGCAGTATAGGCGGAGATAAAAAGAACTGCGTGGCTTTGAAAAAAATTTTTTGGTATGGAAAATGTGTTATAATATGAAAAAACGCAGATGAAGGATTCGTAAATTATGGAACAATTTATTTTAATGTTTGGATTAGATAAAGACAAGGAGAAGGCTGTACGTACAGTCTGCAGCAGGATAGGGGCAGTTCCGGTTACTGTAGAGCGCAGGGATTACAGTCAGAAACTTGGTACGCTTGCAGGTGTACAGGGATTTTCTCGTGACAAGACCGTGTACAGTGGTCCGAATTTTCCGGCAGAGATGCTTGTGTTTTCCGGAATGAATTCTACGCAGGTGGATGTGTTCCTTGCGGAATACAAGAAGACAGGGGTTCCGGCGGTCGGACTGAAAGCGATTGTGACACCTCATAATGTGTTCTGGACAGCGGAAGCGTTGTTCAAAGAATTGCTCAAGGAGCATCTGCATATGTCAAAATAGGGATTGCCGGTTTCGGCAATCCTAATTTTTAGAAATTCTCAGCAACCAACAGATTCACTCCTGCTTTCTCGTAGCTTTCCCGAAGCCGCTTCGACAATCCGGAATCTGTGATCAGCAGATTGATATCATCGATCGAAGCGTAGCTGGAGATTGAGTTGGTATCGAACTTTGTGTGATCGATTAATGCGACGGTTCTGGACGAAGAACTGACGCAAAGCCTTTCTGTTTCCAGCGAGAATTTATCCCAGCTGGATACGCAAATGGCGCGTTTGTCCACTAAACTGGACGATTTGTCCGCCACGGTGCGTACGCCTGTTCAGCCGGCGGCCCAAACTCCGGCCACCCAGCAAGCGGCGGCGGCTGGGTTGCCGTCCGACTTA
>OQVT01001834.1_pt1 | contig 13633 bp, 8 predicted proteins | sample 1691561 | NCBI WGS metagenome assembly OQVT01 (sample SAMN03418260, study PRJEB22391) | human gut metagenome | biome: human-gut; feature: organic feature; material: feces | host: Homo sapiens | place: Tanzania | collected 2013-01 | reverse complement strand
AGATCGTAGCAGGCGCACACGGAGCAGGCGGCGAGGTTGGCCATGCGTGCATAGAACCGGCCTTACATGCGATGAAAGCTGCCGCACGGTAATATTTTGCCACGCCGTCGATCAGAATCTGACCCGCTTTGGATACACCGCCACCGACTACGATAACCTCAGGATCTACCACACATGCAAAAACTGCGAGTGCTCTTCCAAGGTATGTGGAAAACTCCTCTACAATGGCTTCTGCTGCTGCATCTCCCTCTTTCAGGGCATCAAAAACAGCTTTTGCGCTGACAGCTTCTCCTCTTTCTCTTAAAACAGACGGAATATCGTGGGAAGCCAGATATTTCTTTGCCAGGCGAACGATACCGGTTGCGGATGTCATCTGCTCGAGACAGCCGTGGTTTCCGCAGTTGCAGACTGCTTCTTCCTCCGGTTCTACGCACGCATGGCCAACCTCGCCGCCTGCTCCGTGTGCGCCTGCTACGATCTTACCGTCTACGATGATTCCACCGCCAACGCCGGTTCCAAGCGTAACCATGATCAGATTTTTACTTCCTTTTCCGCCGCCTGCCCACATCTCGCCAAGAGCGGCTGCGTTTGCATCGTTTGCTGCCTTTACTGCCATTCCGCCGAGTTCATCGGACAGCTCTTTTACAATGTTTTTATATCCCCAGTTCAGATTAACTGCGATAGAAAGCTCCCCTTTGTCATTGACCGGACCTGGCACGTCGATGCCGACACCGGCAACATCATCTGCTGCAATGGCCTTCTCAGCCATTTTCGCTTTTACGCTTTTCGCAATATCCGGCAGAATTTCATTTCCGCCATTCTCCGTGCGGGTCGGGATTTCCCATTTATCCAGCAGAGTTCCGTCTGTCTGGAACAGTCCGCATTTTACAGAAGTACCCCCAACATCAATTCCAAATACATAGTTTGCCATTTTTACTTCTCCTCTCTTTTTTTCACCAGATTTGCCTGTACACGGCGGTACAGCTCCTGTGCAGCATTGTAGCCCATCTTTTTCTGTCTGTGGTTAACCGCAGCAGTCTCTACAATGATTGCCAGGTTTCGGCCCGGACGAATCGGAAGAGAATGGCAGACAACCTTGTTTCCAAGGAACTCAATATACTCTTCTTCCAGGCCCAGACGGTCATATTCTTTGTCTTTATCCCACTCTTCGAGTTTGATGACAAGATCGATCGACTGCGTATCTTTTACACTCTCGACACCGAACAACGTCTTCACGTCGATAATGCCGATACCACGCAGCTCAATAAAGTGACGTGTGATATCCGGCGCAGTTCCGACCAGCGTAATATCGCTGACACGGCTGATTTCTACTACGTCATCACTGACAAGACGATGGCCTCGTTTGATCAGCTCCAGCGCAGCCTCGCTCTTTCCGATACCACTCTCGCCCATAATCAGAACGCCTTCACCGAATACATCGACCAGCACGCCATGAATTGAAATCATCGGGGCAAGCTGGACATTCAGCCAGCGGATAATTTCAGCCATGAAAACGGAAGTTGATTTTTCTACCGCAAAGGCCGGCACCCGGTAACGTCTGCAAAGCTCCAGAATTTCCGGTCCCGGAATCATCTTCGTCGTAAAAATGACACATGGAATCTTACGGCTTACAAATTCCTCAAACGCACGGATGCGTTCACTTTCTTCAAGATGCTGCAGATATGAAAACTCTACATAACCGATGATCTGCACACGCTCATTTGCAAAATGTTCGTAGTAGCCGGTCAGCTGCAATGCTGGACGGTTGATATCCGGTGTAGCAATAACAAGTTCTGTCATATCAACCTCTGGTGTCAGGTTGCGGAGATCCATTTCCTCCACCATTTTGGTCATTTCAATTTCTTTCATTTTCCTGTCCTCCGACTTCATTCGACGTCTTATTTATTCCGTCTCTTCTATGATTTTAGCACAACAAAGTAATGAGGGCAACCGGGAATTTTACCTATTTTGACGAATCTGTATTCTCCTTTGATGCCGGCGTATGAAAAAATGTGTAAACCTGCTCCGCCGCCTTTTTATTCATACCCGGAAGGCCGGAGAGTTCTTCCACGGTTGCCGCCCTGATATCCTCCACGCCCTGAAAGTGGCGCATCAGCTCTTTTCGTCTCGTCGGCCCGATCCCCGGGATGTCATCGAGAATGGAGTGCACCTGCCCTTTGCTCCGCAACAGGCGATGATACTCGATTGCAAACCGATGGGCCTCGTCCTGCACACGTGTAATCAGCTTGAAGCCCTCGCTGTTCCGATCGATCGGAATTTCAACATTTCTAAAATACAGGCCCCTCGTGCGGTGCTTATCATCCTTTACCATACCACAGACCGGAATTGCAAGATCCATCTCTTCCAGCACCTCAAGTGCAATATTGACCTGTCCGCGGCCGCCGTCCATCATGATCAGATCCGGCAATCGTTCAAAGCCGTTATCCTCCTGGATCCCGCGCAGAAACCGGCGGCTTAAGACTTCTTTCATGCTGGCGTAATCATTCGGTCCCTCGACAGATTTGATCTTGAACTTCCGGTAATCGGCGCGCTTTGGCTTTCCCTTTTCGTAAACAATCATGGATCCAACCGACTGGAAGCCGCTGATATTCGAAATATCGTATGCTTCGATGCGCTCAATCGCCGGCAGATGCAGCCATTCGGCGATCTCTTTTACGGCTCCGATTGTTCTTCCCTCTTCCCGCTTGATCCGCTCGCGGTCCTGATCGAGAACAATCTGTGCATTCCGCTCTGCCAGCTCTACCATTTTTTCCTTGCTTCCCTTTTTCGGCACGCGGATACGAACCTTCTGGCCGCGCTTGCTGCTTAAGTATTCTTCCATCAGCTCCTGCTCCGCAATCTCCTCCGAAATCATAATCTCGCGCGGAATGAACGGCGTACCGGAGTAAAACTGCTTCATAAAATTGAGAAGCACTTCGCTTTTTTGCTCCTCCCCGCCGATCCTCAGATAGTAATGTTCCCGTCCGATGAGCTTTCCGTTTCGGATAAAGAATATCTGCGCCACCGCATCCTCTTTGTCCATTGCAAGGGCAATGACATCCTTGTCCTCGCCGTCACTGTTCGTGATCTTCTGCCGTTCCCCGATTCGCCGCACGCTGTCGATCAGATCACGGTACTCTGCTGCCTGCTCAAACCGCATTTCCCCGGCTGCCTCCGTCATTTTTCCGGTCAGCTCCCTGATGATATCGTTGTAATTTCCATTCAGGAAGCTGAGCGCCTTTTTGATCTGCTCACCGTACTCTTCTTTTGAAATATATCCCTGACATGGTGCCTTGCACTGATGAATGTGATAATAAAGACAGAGCCGGTCTTTGCCTGTCTCCTTTGGCAGGCTCTTATTGCAGGATCGGATATCATACAGCTTCCGCAGCAGCTCAATCGTATCTTTTACAGCACCGGCGCTCGTGTAGGGGCCGAAATATTTCGCCTTGTCCTTCTTCATCTGGTGGGAAAACAGGATACGTGGAAAATCCTCGTTTACTGTCACTTTGATGTACGGATATGCCTTGTCATCCTTCAGCATCGTATTATATTTCGGGCGATGCTCCTTGATCAGATTGCATTCGAGCACCAGTGCTTCCAGTTCAGAATCCGTCACAATATACTCAAAACGTGCAATCTGTGTAACCATCCGCTCAATCTTCGGCCCCTTGTTGCGGCTCGTCTGGAAATACTGGCGAACGCGATTTTTCAGGGAAATCGCTTTTCCCACATAGATAATCGTATCATCTGCGTCATGCATCAGATAGACGCCCGGTTTGCCCGGCAGCTTTTTCAATTCTTCCTGGATATCAAATGCCATATCAACCTCCATCCTTTCCAAACATGCTCTGGAGCGTGTCTGAAAATAGCAGAAACGCCCGACGGTCAGAGATCTTCTTCTCTGCTCCCGCCGGGCCTTTTCGATGTCATACATGTTTTAAAAGATCCCTGGGATCTTTTTCTTCTTTATACCTCCGGGTTTACGGTAACAGCTCCCTCCAAAAGTGCTGCGTTTTCTACGGTTTCCGGATTTTCAACCGCTTCTTCCCCTGTTTCCTTCCGTTTTTCAAGAACCCTGTGGAAGATATCCATAAATTCCTTTCCGGTGATTGTCTCTTTCTGAATCAGATACGCTGCGATTTCATCCATCGCATCACGGTTTGCCGCCAACAGCTCTTTCGCCTGCTCATACGATTCTTTCAGGATCTTCATGACCTCGTGGTCAATTTCCGTTGCTGTGGCATCACCACAGTTTAAAACCATTCTTCCGTCAAGATACTGGTTCTGCTGGGTTGCAAGACCGATCAGTCCGAATTTCTCCGACATACCATACTGCGTAATCATTGCCCGCACAAGCTTCGTCGCTTTTTCGATATCGTTTGAAGCTCCCGTTGTCACGTTGCCGAATACGATCTCCTCTGCTGCCCGTCCGCCAAGGCACTCGACAATCATTGCCTCGAGTTCGCTCTTTGTGTTGAGATATTTTTCCTCCTCCGGCACCTGCATGACATAGCCAAGCGCACCCATTGTACGCGGCACAATCGTGATTTTCTGTACCGGCTCGGAATCCTTCTGCAAAGCCGTAACAAGTGCATGTCCGACCTCATGGTAGGAAACGATTTTCCGCTCTTCCTGGCTTAAAATGCGATCTTTTTTCTCTTTTCCGACAAGGACAACCTCCACTGCCTCAAGAAGATCCTTCTGGGAAACAGCTTTTCTTCCGTTTTTGACTGCAAGAATAGCTGCCTCGTTGATCATATTCGCAAGATCAGAACCAACAGCTCCCGATGTAGCAAGTGCAATACCGTCAAGGTCAACGGTCTCATCGAGCGATACGTTTTTTGCATGTACCTTCAGGATTTCGACACGTCCCTTTAAATCCGGCCGCTCCACAATAATCCGGCGGTCAAAACGGCCCGGGCGCAGCAACGCCTTATCCAGGATATCCGCACGGTTCGTGGCGGCCATAACGATAACGCCGTCGTTGGCGTCAAAGCCGTCCATCTCGACCAGCAGCTGGTTCAGCGTCTGCTCGCGCTCATCGTGACCGCCGCCCAGACCTGCGCCGCGCTGACGACCGACGGCGTCGATCTCGTCGATAAAGACGATGGAGGGCATCGTCTTTTTGGCTTTTTCAAACAGGTCGCGCACGCGGGAAGCACCGACGCCGACGTACATTTCGACAAAGTCAGAGCCGGAGATCGCGTAGAACGGCACACCTGCTTCCCCGGCGCAGGCACGCGCCAGCAGGGTCTTGCCGGTACCCGGAGGTCCCACCAGCAAAACGCCGTGGGGAATGCGCGCGCCGAGAGAGTTGAACTTGCCGGGGGCTTTCAGGAACTCAACGACCTCCTGCAGCTCCGCCTTTTCCTCGTCCGCGCCCGCAACATCGGCAAAGGTCGCCTTGCGCTGGTTTTCCTGCTGGTCCTTGACCTTGGCGCGCCCGACGTTCATAATGCTGCCGCCGGCACCGCCGCGGTACATCGACATAAACATCAGAATGACCATACCCAGCATGGCGGCGTAGATGATGACCTCCGCCCAAGGGAAGCTGGAGCGCTGGGCGATATAATCGTAGACCATGGGCTGGTCGGGGTTGGCGGCGTTGTAGACATCAATATACGCATCAATGACCTCGCCGTTATTGAAAATGCCGTAGTACGGCAGCTTATAGGTCATATGCACGGTGCCGCCGTTCTGGGGCAGGGCGTCGCTTTCGCTGCCGGTCAGCCCGGTCAGCAGCCCGCCAGAGGAAGCCGTCGAGGTGCTTTCCTGCTTGGGAAGCTCTACCTCGCCTTCCTTCAGCCACATTTCCAAACTGGCGGTGTTGAGATCCAGCCGGAAAGACGTGACCTGATTGTTGCGGAAATAATCCCGCACGGTGGAATAGTAAATGTGCTGCGATGCCGATGCCGACATAAGCGGCGAAAGCGACACGAAAAGCAGTGTCAGCACCATAAGCACTGCTGCCAGAATAATGCCGTTAAATTTAGGCTTGTGCTGCAAGAGATCAACTCCTAACCGGTATGCACCGGGTTATTTTTGCCGGAAACCCCGGCGGGTTCAGTCTGCATAGACCTGGGATTTCAACACGCCGACATAGGGCAGGTTGCGGTATTTTTCGTTATAGTCAAGCCCGTAGCCCACCACGAACTCGTCCGGCACCTCAAAGCCGAGGTAATCCGGCTCGATCTCAGCCTTGCGGCGGCTGGGCTTGGACAGAATGGTGCAAAGACGCACACTGTTGGGGTTGCGCATCTTCAGCATCGGCATCAGGTGCGAAAGCGTGATGCCGGTATCTAAGATATCCTCCACGATCAAGACATCTTTGCCGGACAGGTCCGCGTCCAGATCCTTGATGATCTTGACAAGCCCGGTGGACATCGTGTTGGAGCCGCCGTAGCTGGAAACCACCATAAAGTCAATGGCGCAGGGAACGGTCACGGCGCGCATCAGGTCCGCCATAAACACAACGCTGCCCTTTAAAATGGAAACCAGCAGCAGCTGCTTGCCTGCGTAATCCCGGCTGATGGTGGCACCCAGCTCGGCGACCTTGGCTTTGAGTTCCTGCTCCGATACCAAGATGTGATCAATATCCTGATCCATGGTACACATAATTTGCCTCCTACTCTTTTTCGGCTCGTACCGTCAGCACGGTCTGGGTGTGTACGGTGGGGGTATAGCCTTCGGCGAAGCCGCTGCCCCACAGCCAAACGACCTCGCTCCCCTTTGCCAAAAGCGGCAGCAGGGCGCGTTGGGGCTGCGGGACCTTATTTTCGTTATAGTATTTTTTCAGCGTCTTGCGGCACCGACCCGCCGGTTGGAAGAAATCCCCCGGCTGGCGGGTGCGCAGAACTGTATACGATAGTATTCTATCACAATCTGCGCAACAGTTTAAGTCTTTTTTTGAAAATGTTGGATTATTTAGAAAATTTTCATACTTTACCGCCTCAAAAACAACGGTATAGCCCCCCGGCAGGCAGAATTTGCCCAGCCGGAAGGGCTGTGCGGGCATAGGTTCCGGCGTTTCGGGGACATTCGGCTGCAAAAACAGCGTTCCGTTTTCCACCCGCCAAAGGGTATCCGCGGTCAGCTGCACCCCGCCGCTGCCCTGCAAAAGTGCCCCATACAAAAGCGCAAGGTACTTTCCCTCGGCATCGCGCGTGGGGCTGACCAGCTTGTGCAGCGCTGTTTTGACCACCGGCTCGGGCGCGGCTGCCAGCTTGGCGGCGTCATACCCGCCGGGTACGGCAGCCTGCTGCAAAAGCGTGTCAGCCAGCTCCTCCAGCCAGACATCCAGCGTGCGCAGCTGCTCGCTAAGGCGCGACATGGCCTGCAGGGCGGCAGGGTTCGCGTACTCCAAGGCAGGCACAGCATCGTGGCGGATCCGGTTGCGCGCATAAAAGTCCTCGGCGTTGGTTTCGTCCTGCACATACTGCTGCCCCAAGGCGGCGCAGTAGCTTTCGGTGTCGGCGCGGCGCAGGCACAAAAACGGGCGGCGGTAGCACCCGCGCTGCGGCGCCATGCCGGTAAGCCCGTGCAGCCCCGTGCCGCGCGCCATACGGAACAGCATGGTTTCCGCCTGGTCAGACATGGTGTGCGCCGTGGCGATGACGGCGTTGTTCTCCCGCGCCAGACGGTCAAACCAGGTATACCGCAGCCCACGCGCCCAGTTTTCGCTGGCGTGGGGCGGGATGGAAATCCCCTCTCGGGCTGCGTCAAGCAGATGCAGCTTTACGCCGTGCTGCCGGCAAAATTCCGCCACAAAGGCGGCATCCGCATCGGCGGCAGCGCCGCGCAGCCCGTGGTTGACGTGCGCCGCCTGCACGGTGATTTGCAGGCGGTCGGCATTTCGCAGCAAAAACAACAGCAAAGCCATGGAGTCTGCCCCGCCGGAGCAGGCCGCAATGACTCTGCTGCCTGAAAGGAACAAGCCCTGCCGGGCAATGGCGCCCAGCAAGGTTTGTTCGATACGTTGTACGGTTTTTTCCGCGTCAGAAATCATGCGTCACGTCCAAATTGCTGAATCTTGTGTGGGCGCCGTCCCAGCCAAGGCGCACCACGCTGGTTTCGCCGTGGCGGTTTTTTGCCACAATGCACTCGGCCTCGTTCTCGTTGGCCTGACTTTCCTCCCCGTTCTGGGAGTTGTAGTAGGCGGCGCGGTACAAGAACAGCACGATGTCGGCGTCCTGTTCGATAGAACCGGAGTCACGCAGGTCAGAAAGCTGCGGGCGGTGATCCGAGCGCCCTGCCGTTTTTTCGGCAGCACGGGACAGCTGCGACAAGGCAATGACCGGCACGTTCAGCTCCTTGGCCATAATTTTCAGATTTCGGGTGATGTCGCTGATTTCCTGCACACGGCTTTCGGTGCGCTTGGCGCTTTGCATCAGCTGCAAATAGTCGATGATGACCAGCCCGATCTTTTCCTTTTTGGGGTCTTGGTTGATCTGGCGGATCTTCGCCTTGATCTCCGGCACCGAAATACCGGAGCTGTCATCCATATAGATGGGCGCATTGTACAAAAGCGAGGTCGCCTGTGCAAAATCGTTCCAGTCGGAGTTGTTCAGCCGCCCCGTGCGGAAGGCTTGGCTGTCAATGTTCGCCGTGCTGGAAAGAATACGGTCGGTCAGCTGCTCGCAGGTCATTTCCAAGCTGAAAATGATGGTGGGCACCTTTTGCTGGCGCGCCACGTTGGTGGCGATGTTCAGCGCAAAGGAGGTCTTGCCCATACCGGGGCGGGCTGCCAGAATGATCAGGTCGGAGCGCCCCAGCCCGGTCAGCACCGTATCCAGATAGGTAAAGCCCGTGGGGATGCCGGCGAACTTGTCGCGGTCGGCACCGCTGAGCTTCTGCATCGTGTCGATGACCTCCAGGATGGATTCCCGGATGGTCTTGACGCCCGACTTGTCGCGCCCGCTGCGGATGTCGTAAATTTTTTGCTCGGCGCTTTCCAGCAACAGGTCCGCATCCTCGCCGGAGGCGGTTTCGTTCAAAATACCGCGCGCCGCGTCAATGAGCCTGCGCGCCTGATATTTTTCCTTTACGATTTTAATGTACGAATCTACGTTGGAAATTGCCGGTACCGTTTCGGCAATGCGGGTGATGTACACCTTGGCATCGTCAGCGCCCGCAAAGGTGCCGTTTGCACCAAGGGCATTGACCAGCGTGATGACATCGACCGCCTCACTGTCGGTAAACAGCGCGCGCATCGTTTCAAACACGGCGCGGTTCTGCTCCGAGTAGAACATTTCCGGCTCCATCTCGGTGATCAGACGGTTGAGGATGGTATCCTCCATCAATGCCGCGCCCAGCACGCTCTGCTCGGCCTGCATATTGTAGGGCATCTGGATGCCAAGGCTGGACAGGCTTAATTCATCGTTTTTCGGCACAAAAGGCACCCCTTTCCCTTCCCTTTTTGTGTGTAAAGCCGCCTTGCTTTACAGTTCTTCGACCTTGAGCTTGAAGTCCGCCACGATGCCCGCATACAGGCGCACGCTGGCGTCATAGCTGCCGAATTCCTTGATGGCGGCAGGCAGCTCGACCTTTTTCTTGTCGATCTCGGTGCCGGTCAGCTGGCTGAGCAGCTCGGCAACTTCCTTGCCGGTGACCTTGCCGTACAGCTTGCCGGAGGCACCGCCCTTGACCTTGGCGGTCACGGTCTTGCCCTTGACCTTGTCAGCCACCGCCTGTGCGGCAGCGCGGGCTTCCGCCTCATGGTGCGCCTTTGCCTCGCTCTTGGTGCGCGCCTGATTCAGCGCCCCGGCGTCGGCGGCAGCCGCCAGACCGCGCGGGAACAGGAAGTTGCGGGCGTACCCGTCCGAAACCTCGTGAATTTCGTCCTTTTTGCCGATGCTCTTGACATCCTGCTTTAAAATAACCTTCATAAGAGTCCCCTCCTGAAATGGATTTGTATCAGCTCCTGTCCGCGCCCTTTTGGCTTTCCTGTTCGCGGTACAGGTCGATCTGTTCACGGATGCGCTGTTCAGCGCTTTGCAGCGTGCAGTTTTGCAGCTGCGCGCCCGCCATCATCAAATGCCCGCCGCCGCCAAGGGGTTCCAGTATGACCTGCACGTTCAGTGCGCCCATACTGCGGGCGGAAATGTTGACCCCGCCGTTTTTGACCACCGCCACAAAGCTGGCGTCCACGCCGTTGATTGTCAAAAGGTCGTTGGCAGCCATCGGCAGAACCACGTTCATACCGGGTTCCAGCTCCTGCGACAGGGCAATGGCGCAGCCCTTATATATGTAGGCGCCCTCCACAATGCGGGCGCGGGCTTCGTACTCCTCCTTGGAGGTGTTGAACAGCAGCTTGGTGTCGGATGTGGAGGCACCGCGGCTGCGCAGCCATGCGGCGGCTTCAAAGGTGCGCACACCGACGTGCAGCGCAAAGCTGCGGGTATCCAGCATAATGCCTGCCAGCAGGGCTTCCGCCTCCAAGGGGGTGATATTTTCCTGCTCCTTGGGCATAAACTGCAAAAGCTCGCAGACCAGCTCGCTGGCGCTGGAAGCGTAAGGCTCGTGGTAGAGCAGCAGCGGGTTATCGATATGCCCCACCGCCATACGGTGGTGGTCGATGACGACGACGCGCTTGCATTTTTCGTAGATCTGCGCGCTTTCCAGCAGGCGCTTCTGGTAGGTGTCCACCACGATCAGCAGCGTTTTGGGGGTGATGACCTCCAGCGTCTGCTCGGGGCGGATAAAGTCATGCTCGTGTCCTGCCTTGCGGAAGGTATCCAGCAAGGCACCGGCAAGCGTTGCCTCGTCATTGATGGCGATCACCGCCGGGACATCGCACATTTTGCAGATACGCAGCGCACCGATGGCAGAACCCACGGCGTCCAGATCACTCATCCGGTGTCCCATAATGATGACCGAATCGCTTTGGCGGATCAAATCACACAGCGCCCCGGCAATGATGCGGCTGCGCACATGGCTGCGCTTTTCCACGCCGTGGGATACACCGCCGTAAAACTCAAAGCCGTCGGCGGTTTTTACGGCAGCCTGATCGCCGCCGCGCCCCAAGGCGATCTCAATGCTTTCGCGCGCCATACGGTGACATTCCGCCAGCGTTTTTCCGCCGTGTCCGACACCGATGGAAAGCGTTACAAAGTGTCCGGGATGCAGGGCGCGGATCTCGTCCAGAATGGCAAAGCGCTCTGCCAGCATCCACTGCACGTCGCGCTCCTCCACCACCGCGATATAGCGGCTGTTGGATACGCGGCGCAAAAAGCCGGTGCTGCGGGCAATATATTCCTCCAGCCGCGCATTGATGGCTTCCAACTCCTTCGCCTGCTCGCTGTCCTTCATATCGTCAAACAGCTCATCGTAGCTGTCGATCACGATGATCAGGCAGGCGGGGCGGCTGTCGTTGTATTCGTCAAGGGTGTTTTTGTAAAACGTATCATCGACAAAATACACGATATTGGCGCTGCTGTTGCCCTTGGCGGCGGTGGTGTAGGCGGTAAAGCGGCTCTCCCCTATGGTCATATCCTGACCGTGGGGTCTTGCGCAGACTGCCAGATCCAGCTCCGGGAACGCCTTGCTGACAGGGCGCGTGACCGCGTCCCGCCCCTGCAGGATGGAATCCCGGAAGAAAGTATTATACCACAAAATGCGTCCGTCCGCAATCAGCACGACCGGGATGGGCAGCGAGGTCAGGCTGTACTGGATGCGGCTGTTTTCAAAGTCGGTGCTGCAGAGCTGCTTGCCCACAAAGGCGCGCAGCCGCCGGCGCTGCAGCCAGACCAGCAATAGCGCCGCTGCCAGCAGCAACGCCGGCACGCACAGCAGCTGCGGTGCCGTCATCGCCACGGGAACGACCATAACGACCAGCGCGGTGATGAGCAGCAGCAAAACCGCCGCGATATCCAAACCATCCTTGTGTTTCATCGCAGATTCCCCGTGGGGCGTTTTGCCCCGGATCATTTGACGTTACCTTGCGAATCAGACTTCCAGCAAAATGGGCAAAATCATCGGGCTGCGCTTGGTGCGCCGATAGATATAGCTGCTCAGTGCCTCGCGCACACGGGTCTTGACGCTGTTCCAGTCGCGCACATGCTCGTCCACGCAGCGGTCCAGCGCATTTTCCACGATGCTCTGTGCACCGTCCATCAGGCTTTCGTTCTCACGCACATACACAAAGCCGCGGCTCACAAGGTCGGGGCCGGCCAGCACCTTGCCGGTCTTGCTGTCCACGGTGGCCACGATGATCACCAGACCGTCCTCGGACAGGTGCTTGCGGTCGCGCAGGACTACATTTCCCACATCGCCCACGCCCAGACCGTCCACCATGACGGCACCGGCCGTCACCGGCTCGCCCAGCTTCATCTCATCCTGACTGAGGATGACGTTGGAGCCATTCTCCGCAATGAGGATGTTGCTGGTGGGGATGCCGAGGCTTGCGGCAGTGAGGGCATGCTTTTTGAGCTGCTTGTACTCGCCGTGCACCGGCAGGAAATACTTGGGCTTCGTCAGGGTGAGCATGAGCTTCTGCTCTTCCTGACAGGCGTGGCCGGAAACGTGCACATCGTACATGCTCTCGTAGATGACCTCTGCACCCAGCAGCAGCAGACCGTTGACGATCTTGGTCACGCTCTTCTCGTTGCCGGGGATGGGATTTGCCGAAATGATAATAAAGTCGCCGGGGCCCACCCGCACCTGACGGTGGCTGCAGGACGCCATGCGGGAAAGGGCGCTCAGGGGTTCGCCCTGACTGCCGGTGGTAATGAGCACTACCTGCTCCGGGGGATACTGGTTCAGCTCATCCACGCTGATGAGGGTGCCCTCCGGGATGTGCATATAGCCCAGCTCCTGCGCCATGGCGGTGTTGTTGACCATGCTGCGGCCGCTGAAGGCCACCTTGCGGCCATCCTCCACGGCCAGATCAATGATCTGCTGCACGCGGTAGATGTTGGACGCAAAGGTCGCAATGATGATGCGCTTGTTGCGGGCGCGGGCAAACAAACTGCGCACACCGGCGGCCACCTTCTGCTCCGTGGCGGTAAAGCCCGGGCGCTCGGCGTTGGTGGAATCGCTCAGCAGGGCCAGCACACCGCGCTGCCCGTACTCGGACAGGGTGGACAGGTCGGTCACGCCGCAGGCCAGCGGGGTGTAATCGATCTTGAAGTCGCCGGTCTGGATGATGGTGCCCGCCGGGCTGTCGATGGCAAAGGCCACCGAGTCCGGGATGGAGTGGTTGACATGGATGGGCTCCACCGTGAAGCAGCCCAGCTTGATCTTCTGCTTGGGCACGATCTCCACAAACTTGGTCTTGCCGGCCAGGCCGAACTCCTCCAGCTTGTTCTTGATGAGGCCGCAGGTCAGGCGGGTGCCGTAGATGGGCAGGTCGAACTTCTGCAGCAGATACGGGATGCTGCCGATGTGGTCCTCGTGGCCGTGGGTGATGAGCAGGCCCTTGATGCGGTCCTTGTTCTGCACCACAAAGGTAAAGTCCGGGATCACCATGTCCACGCCGTACATCTCGCTGTCCGGGAACACCAGACCGCAGTCTACGATGATCATGTCCCCGTTGCACTCATACACGGTCATGTTCTTGCCCACTTCGCCCAGACCGCCCAGCGGGTAGATATGGATGGGCGTTGCAGCCTCCTTGGGCTGCTGCGGGCGGGTG
>OQVT01001833.1_pt1 | contig 13636 bp, 9 predicted proteins | sample 1691561 | NCBI WGS metagenome assembly OQVT01 (sample SAMN03418260, study PRJEB22391) | human gut metagenome | biome: human-gut; feature: organic feature; material: feces | host: Homo sapiens | place: Tanzania | collected 2013-01 | reverse complement strand
GAGGCAGAACTGCTGCACACGCACGACCGCGCCATAATGGACGGAAGCGACATGGACGCCGTGACACGCAAACTCAACGACGAAGCGATGCGACTCACCGCCGAAGAGGACAAGCTCGTCACAACGTTCGTCACCGATAACTTCGACAACGTGCTCGGACCGGGCGTGTTCTTCATGATGACTATCGGCTACCGCTACCCCGAACTCACACCGTGGATAGAGGACATCATGAGCAAGGCTACAGACAAGTTCAAGAACGACCCGTACGTGAAAGACTTCTACCAGAAGGCGCTGGAGAATCAGGCTATCATGAACGGCATGAAAGACATGAACGCAGCGCCTGCCGGCGCAGCGCCCGCACAGCCGATGCCCGACGGACCGACGCCTAACGAACTGGCGCAGCCTGCTACTGCCGAGTAACAGCGCTAAACACGATAAATAACTATCATCCAAGATATATGAAGACATTAGTATTTGGTGGTAAGCTGGTCAACGAGGGAGCTACTCGCGTAGCATCCGTCGTTGTCGACGGCGACACCATTACAGACATTATAGAAGGTACAGAAACACCTCGTGGCGACTACGACAATATCGTGGATGCCACGGGGTGTTTTGTTATGCCTGGAGTTATCGACTGCCACGTCCACTTCCGCGACCCCGGCCTTACAGAGAAGGCGGACATGGAGACAGAGAGCCGCGCTGCGGCTTACGGCGGAGTGACAACCTACTTCGACATGCCGAACACGAAGCCGCAGACCACGACACTCGAAGCGCTCGACGCAAAGATGAACGACGCCCAAAGCAAGTCGCACGTCAACTACGGCTTCTTCATCGGAGCCACCAACGACAACATCGACTGCGTGACTGCCATCGACCAGCACCTCGTGCCCGGCATCAAGCTGTTCATGGGTTCGTCTACGGGCAATATGCTCGTAGACCGTCAGGATGTGCTGCACGAGCTGTTCGAGAAGGCGAAGCTGCCTATCATGGCTCACTGCGAGGACACCGACATCATCAACCGCAACATGAAGCGCGCACAGGAGCTGTACGGCGACGACCCTGCCGTTGAGCATCATCCGGAGATTCGCTCGGAGGAAGCCTGCTACGAGTCGACAAAGCGCGCCGTAGCCCTGGCAGAAGACACCGGCGCCCGTCTGCATGTGGCTCACATGACCACGCAGCGCGAACTGCAGCTCTTCGGCACTTCGCCACGCATCACGGCTGAAGCTGTGATAGCTCACCTCGTATTCACACAGGACGACTATGCGCGTCTCGGAACACGCATCAAGTGCAATCCTGCTATCAAGACTGCGACCGACCGCGACGCTCTACGCCACGCTCTCACCGACGGACGCATAACGACCATCGGCACCGACCACGCGCCACATCTGCTTAAGGACAAGGAGGGCGGCTGCGCACGCGCCGCTTCGGGTATGCCTATGGTGCAGTTCTCGCTTGTAACGATGCTCGAACTCGTAGACAAGGGCGTGCTCAGCATGGAGCGTCTCGTGGAGCTAATGGCGCACAACCCCGCAAAGCTCTTCGAGGTATCGAAGCGAGGCTTTGTGCGTAAGGGCTACAAGGCAGACCTCGTGATTGTAAGACCCGACGCTCCGTGGACCGTTACCAAGGAGACTATACAGAGCAAGTGCGGATGGAGCCCGATGGAGGGTCACACCTACCAGTGGCAGGTGCGCACTACGATGTGCAACGGACACATTATATATAATAACTGGGCATTCGACTCGGCGAGTCGCGGTGAGGCTGTGCGCTTCAGAGAGTAGGCTCAAGCAGGGTTTATACAAATAGAAAAACAATTCAGGTAACTAACGATGTTGAAATACACCGACTACAACATCTCTACGCTGCGCCCGTACATCAATTGGATATACTTCTTCTTCGCCTGGGGACTGTCGGGCAAGCCGCAGGAGGCGAAGGACAAGATGCGGGCGGAGGCAGAACAGATGCTCGACCGCTTGGAGAAGCGCTACAGAACGCACGCTGCTTTCGGGTTGTTCGACGCCAACAGCGACGGCGACGATATCCTTATCGGCGATGTGCGCATGCCTATGCTGCGCCAACAGCATCCCACTCGGGAGGGCGAACCGAACCTTTCGCTCGCCGACTTCATACGTCCGCTGTCTTCGGGCGTGAAAGACCACATCGGAGTGTTCGCCACAACGGTCGACTTGGCGTTGGAGCACGACTTTCTTGCCGACGACTACCAGCGTATGCTGGCGCAGACACTCGCCGACCGACTCGCTGAAGCCACGGCTGAGGTGTTTCACATGGAGGTGAGACGGTCGATTTGGGGCTATGCGCCCGACGAGAAGCTGTCGGTAGCCGAACTCCTGCGCGAGGACTTCCAAGGCATTCGTCCGGCTGTGGGCTATCCGTCGATGCCCGACACAAGCGTCAACTTCATCATCGATCGGCTTATCGACCTCAAGCAGATTGGCATCCGGCTCACAGAGAGTGGCGCCATGAAGCCTCATGCGTCGGTTTCGGGACTGATGTTCGCACACCCGAAGGCGCACTACTTCGAGCTTGGACGCATCGGCGAAGACCAACTGCGCGATTATGCCCGACGACGCGGACTGCCGGTTGAACTGATTCGCCGATTCTTGAAGTAGAATGTAGGACAACGGTTCGGTCCGAACTGTTATAAATTCAATAGAAACGGTTGTGGGTTCAATAGTAACGAAGCAATCGAAAGTAAAGTTTAAGACAATGATAGCAAGAATATCAATACTCATACTGCTGCTCACGCTGCTGCCCGACCTGTACATCTACATGCGCTATCTGCGCCAACGCAGAGACATAACGCTGTGGATGCGCCTGTTGTGGTGGGTGCCGGGAGCCGCTATGCTTGCATGCACAGCAGCCTACTCTATGATGCGCAACTTCGCACCGAATAACCTCACGCTCTTCAACGTGTATCTGTTCATGATAGGTCTGCTCATCGTGCCGAAGGTTATTTTCACTCTGGCTTCGCTTGCAGGCATGGCTGTGAAGCGACTGCTGAAGCAGCGCAAGAACTGGGGCAACCACACAGGATTGGTGCTTGTGCTCGGATGGTTATACGTGTTGTTCATGGGAACGATGGTAGGACCCGACCAGCTGCACGTGAAGCGCGTCACACTCGAGTTCGACAACCTGCCGCAAGCCTTCGACGGCTACCGCATAGTGCAGATCTCGGACATGCACCTCGGCTCGATGAAGCAGGAGTTCGCACGGCGCATAGTGGCGCAGGTGAACGAACTGCATCCCGACGCGCTGCTCTTCACGGGCGACTTGCTCAACATGCGTCCGCAGGAGGCTGTGAGCTTCACGGCCACGCTTATACATCTGCATCCTGTCGACGGCATCTTCTCGGTTCTCGGCAACCACGACTACGCCGACTACGTGAAGACTGCCACCGCAGAGCAGAGAAGTGAAATGGAACGCCTGACGCGCTCGCTGGAAGGTTCGATGAACTGGGACTTGTTGCTCAACGAACGCCGCATACTGCGCCGCGGAGCCGACTCTATAGTGATAGCAGGAACTGAGAACGACGGACGCCCACCGTTCCCGGCGAAGGCCGATTACCGTAAGGCGCTGCACGGCATATCGCCGAAGTCGTTCGTGATAATGATGCAGCACGACCCGTCGGCTTGGCGCCGACACATTCTGCCGCAGTGCAACGCGCAACTTACGCTGAGCGGACACACGCACGGCGGACAGCTCTCGTTGTTCGGCTGGCGACCGACAAGCCTCGTGAACACAGAAGATGCCGGACTCTACAAAGAGGGCAACCGCTATCTGTATGTGTCTACGGGCGTTGGCGCCTTCATACCGTTCCGCTTCCACATGAAGCCGGAGGTTGTGGAAATCACGTTAAAAGTAAAAAAGTAAAAAAGTAAAAAGCAATGAAATATCTATACCGTACATACCAGCTCCTGATAGCACTCCCCTTGATAGCTATCTATACCGTCATAACAAGTCTGATAGTGATAATAGGTTGCTCATTGGGCAACGGCCACTTCTGGGGCTACTATCCTGGCAAGTGGTGGGCGCAGTTCATCATACGCATACTCATGCTGCCGGTGAAGGTAGAAGGACGCGAGAATCTTGTGAAAGGACAGTCGTACGTGTTCGTAGCCAACCATCAGGGAGCGTTCGACATCTTCCTCATCTACGGCTTCCTGTGCCGCAACTTCAAGTGGATGATGAAGCGCCAGCTACGCCAGATGCCGTTCGTAGGCAAGGCGTGCGAGGCTGCTCACCACATCTTCGTAGACAAGCGCGGCGCAAGCAAGATACGCGCCACATACGACAGCGCACGACAGACGCTGCAGGGCGGCATGTCGCTCGTAGTATTCCCCGAGGGAGCGCGCTCGTTCACCGGACACATGGGCGTATTCAAGCGCGGCGCATTCATGCTCGCCGACGACATCGAACTGCCCGTAGTGCCGCTTACCATCAACGGCTCGTTCGACATCATGCCTCGTACACGCGACATGAAATGGGTGGTATGGCATCCGCTGCGCCTCACTATCCACAAGCCGATACAGCCTATTGGCAAGGGTGCAGACAACATCAAGTATCTTGAAGAGGAGAGCTACAAGGTGGTGATGAGCGGACTTGAGGAGAAATATCGGGGTTTTGTAGAGAATCCCGACCAGTAACACGCATAAAAACACGTTTTTTAACGCAACAAGCGCACTTGTGTCGAATACATTTCGTACATTTGCATTTTAGTTGACCAGTTGACAAGTAAACGAGTTACAAGTAGACGAGTTACGAGTTGGCAATGTTAAACCATTTCAACAGCAAGACTATGAACAAAAGCGACAGTATCGTAATCATACCGACATATAACGAGAAGGAGAACATCGAGAAGATAATACGCGCGGTGTTCGCACTTGAGAAGTGTTTCCACATTCTTGTAATCGACGACGGCAGTCCCGACGGCACCGCAGCCATCGTAAAGCGCCTCATCAGCGATGAGTTCGCCGACCGCCTCTTCATCCTCGAGCGCAGCGGCAAGCTGGGCCTCGGCACAGCCTACATCACAGGCTTCAAGTGGGCTCTTGAGCACGGCTACGACTACATCTTCGAGATGGATGCCGACTTCTCTCACGACCCCAACGACCTGCCGCGCCTCTACAGCGCCTGCCACGACGAGGGCTACGACGTAGCTATCGGTTCGCGCTATGTGAGCGGTGTGAACGTGGTCAACTGGCCTATCGGTCGCGTGCTTATGAGCTACTTCGCTTCCAAGTACGTGCGCATGGTTACGGGCTTCAAGGTGCACGACACCACAGCCGGCTTCAAGTGCTACCGCCGCTGCGTGCTCTCGTCTATCGACCTCGACAAGATCCGCTTCAAGGGCTACGCCTTCCAGATAGAGATGAAGTTCACGGCTTACAAGATGGGCTACAAGATAAAGGAGGTGCCGGTAATCTTCGTCAACCGTCGCGAGGGCGTGAGCAAGATGAGCGGCGGCATCTTCGGCGAAGCGTTCTTCGGCGTGATGCGACTCAGATGGGACGGCTGGTTCAGAAAGTATCCTGAGGCGAAACACTAAACCACCCACCCTATTCCTATGGAAATAAGAGAAATCAGTAATGTATATACAGCCCTGCCTCAGTGCGGGGCTTTTTTGAAAGCAATCAGCGACGAGTCGGTGAGGCATGTATTTCTTAGTGGACTACTTGCCTCATCGGCTCCTGTGTTTTTCTCAGCCGTAGCCGAACGAGTTAACGGGAAGAAAAACTCAAAACTCAAAACTCAAAATTGCGACGCTCCGTCGCAAAAACTCAACATTCAACATTCAACATTCAACACTCTTACTGCCGTTTTCGTTCTGCAAGACAACGAGGAGGCAGGCTACTTCTACCACGACCTCACGCAGATACTCGGCACCGAGAACGTGCTGTTCTTCTCGTCGTCCTATCGTCGTGCGGTGAAGTACGGACAGCGCGACGCCGCCAACGAGATATTGCGCACCGAGACGCTGAGCCGACTCTCTGCACAGACAGCCGGCGACGCCTTGTACGTCGTCACCTGTCCCGAGGCGCTCAGCGAACTTGTGGTGTCGAAGCGCCGCCTCAACGAGCGCACCATCAACATTGCCGTGGGCGACATCGTCGACTTTGCCGACCTTGGACGCAAGATGCGCGAGTTCGGCTTCAAGGAGGTCGACTATGTGTACGAGCCGGGGCAGTTCGCCATGCGCGGAAGCATCATCGACGTCTACTCTTACTCGTCGGAGCTGCCGTTCCGCATCGACTTCTTCGGCGACGAGGTAGACACCATACGCACGTTCGAGGTGGCAGACCAGCTCTCGAAGGACTCTAAACAGCAGGTGCGCATCGTGCCCGAACTGGCGCAGCTCACAGAAGAAAAGCAACCGTTCACGGCGCTTCTGCCCGAAGACGCTCTGCTCGTGATGAAAGACCGTCTCTACCTTTGTTCTACCATCGAACAGATATACAACGACGGCTTCTCGCAGCAGGCCATGACCGAGCGCTTGGAGGGAGCTACGGAGGTAGAGCAGGAGCAGATAATGCGCGACATGCGCAAGGAGAACAACCTCGTGGCGCCGTCTAAATTCCGCGAGGAGATATGCCGTTTCCGCCTCGTCGAGTTCGGCGCACAGCCTTCGGGCACGCCGCAGGTGTCTATCGAGTTTCACATCTCGCCGCAGCCGCTTTTCCACAAGAACTTCAGTCTGCTCACTCAGACGCTCGACGACTATCTCTTGCAGGGCTACCGGCTCTACATCCTCGCCGACTCGGAGAAGCAGACGCAGCGCCTGCGCGATATTTTCGACAGCGAGGAGTTGCAGCAGATGCGCAGAAAAACTCAAAACTCAAAATTCAAAACTCAAAACTCGAATCTCCCCTTCACCCCCGTCAACCGCACTCTGCACGAGGGTTTCGCCGACAACGATCTGCGTCTGTGCTTCTACACCGACCATCAGATATTCGACCGTTTCCACAAGTACAACCTTAAGTCGGACGCAGCCCGCACGGGCAAGATGGCGCTCACGATGAAGGAGTTACAGGAGATGGAACCCGGCGACTTCATCGTGCACGTCGACTTCGGCATCGGCAAGTTCGGCGGCTTGGTGCGTGTGCCTGTGGGCGACTCCTATCAGGAGATGATACGCCTCTACTATCAGCGCGGCGACATCGTCGATGTGTCTATCCACTCGCTCTACAAGATATCGAAGTATCGCCGCAGCGACACTGGCGAACCGCCCCGACTCAGCACGCTCGGCACCGGCGCTTGGGAGAAACTGAAGGAGCGCACGAAGAAACGCATCAAGGACATTGCGCGCGACCTCATCAAGCTATACGCCAAGCGGCGCCACGAGAAAGGCTTCGCCTATTCAGCCGACTCGTACCTGCAGAACGAGCTTGAGGCGTCGTTCCTCTACGAGGACACGCCCGACCAGCAGCGCGCCACGCACGACGTGAAAGCCGACATGGAGTCTGCCCGACCGATGGACCGTCTTGTGTGTGGCGACGTGGGGTTCGGCAAGACCGAAGTGGCGATACGCGCGGCGTTCAAGGCGGCGTGCGACTCGAAGCAGGTGGCGGTGCTCGTGCCTACAACGGTGCTCGCCTTCCAGCATTACAAGACTTTCTCAGACCGTCTGAAGAACATGCCTGTGCGTGTCGACTATCTCTCGCGTGCCCGCACGGCGAAGCAGACACGCGAGGTGCTTGCCGACCTTAAGGCGGGCAAGATAGACATACTCGTGGGTACGCACAAGCTGATAGGAAAGACTGTGGAGTGGCACGACCTCGGACTGCTCATCATTGACGAGGAGCAGAAGTTCGGTGTGTCTACAAAGGAGAAGCTGCGCAAACTGAAGACCAATGTCGACACGCTCACGATGTCGGCTACGCCAATACCGCGCACGCTGCAGTTCTCGCTGATGGGCGCTCGCGACATGAGCATCATGCGCACGCCGCCGCCCAACCGCTACCCCGTGCAAACGGAGTTGGGCGTGTACGGACATGAGATAATAGCCGACGCCATCAACTTCGAGATGTCGCGCAACGGACAGGTGTTCTTCGTGAACGACCGCATCAGCAACCTGCCCGAGATTGCTGCGCTCATAAAGAAATACGTGCCCGACGCGCGTGTGGCTATCGGACACGGACAGATGTCGCCCGAGGAGCTTGAGAAGATTCTCATCGGCTTCATGAACTACGACTACGACGTGCTGCTCTCTACGACCATCGTCGAGAACGGCATCGACATCAGCAACGCCAACACCATAATCATCAACGACGCCCACCGCTTCGGACTCTCCGACCTTCACCAGATGCGCGGTCGCGTGGGACGTTCCAACCGCAAGGCGTTCTGCTACCTGCTTGCGCCGCCCAAATCGGTGCTCACGCCCGAGGCACGACGCCGCCTTGAGGCTTTGGAGAACTTCTCCGAACTGGGCAGCGGCTTCAACCTTGCCATGCAAGACCTCGACATCCGCGGTGCGGGCAACCTGCTTGGCGCCGAGCAGAGCGGATTCATGGAGGATCTTGGCTACGAGACTTATCAGAAGATTCTCAACCAGGCTGTCACCGAACTGAAGAACGACGAGTTCGCCGATATGTATGCCGAGGAGATGGCTGCGGGCAACCATCTCACGGGCGATGCTTTCGTGGAGGACTGCGCCGTGGAGAGCGACCTCGAGATGTACTTCCCCGACACTTATGTGCCGGGCAGTGCGGAGCGTATGCTGCTCTACCGCGAACTCGACAACATCAGCGACGACGATGCGCTCGACGCCTACCGCCAGCGACTCATCGACCGCTTCGGTCCTATGCCTCACGAGGGCGAAGAGCTGCTGCAGGTGGTGTCGCTGCGCCGCTACGGCAAGAGTCTCGGCTGCGAGAAGATCATTCTGAAGCAGGGCCGCATGCAGATGCAGTTCGTGAGCAACCCCAACTCTGCCTACTACAAGAGTGCTACATTTGGCAAGGTTCTCAACTACATCGCTGCCAACGCACGCCGCTGCGACCTCAAGGAAGTGAGGGGCAAGCGCTATATGGTGGTGAGCGGTGTGCCTACCGTGGGCGAAGCGGTGAAAGTGCTTTTAAAAGTAAAAGAGTAAAAGAGTAAAAAAGTAAAACAACGATATGACAACACTTCTTCTTGTGCGCCACGGCGAGACCGTCGACAATGTGCGCCAGATTATGCAGGGGCAGACTCAAGGCGAGCTGACCCCGAACGGCATCGAGCAGGCACGCGCCCTCGCTGCCGAGCTAAAAGATACGCCCATCGACGTGTTCGTGTCGAGCGACCTTAAGCGCGCTTTCGACACGTGTGTTATACTGGCGGCTGCGCACGGCGTGACGCCCGACGCTATCGTGCAAACGAAGCTGCTGCGCGAGCGCGACTGGGGCAGCTTCACGGGCAGATATATCCCCGACCTAAAGGATGCGGTGTGGACCGACGACATCGAGTCGCTCGACGCTCTCAGGGCGCGTGCCGCATCATTTCTGCAGTTCGTGAGAGAGAATTATGATGGAAAGACCGTGCTTGCCGTTGGACACGGAATAATGAACAAGGCAATAAGAAGCGTGCATAGCGGCACGCCGATGAACGAAACGCCACGCATGGCGAATGCGGAGGTGGTGAGACTGGAGGTAATTAGTAATTAGTAATTAGTAATTAGTAATTCGTAATTATTAATTAGTAATTAGGAATAGTAAGAGCAACATAAGTAGCGGAGGTCTCCGGCCTCCGCAGCACCAAGTCGGACACAAATTGTATGTCTGTTTTAGGATGCTGCGGAGGCCGGAGACCTCCGCTACTATTATTATCTGCGGCTGCCGAAGCCACCGCCTCTTGACGATGAGGAGCCTCTTGACGAGCTGCCGCCACCGAACGAAGACGAACTTCTCGACGGACTGCTGCCTCTTGACGAACCAAACGACGAGCCGCTGCTTCTTGATGAGCCGAACGAAGAAGAGCTTCTTGACGAACCGAACGATGAGCCGCTGCTTCTTGAAGAACCGAACGACATGCTGCTGCCTCTTGACGAGCTGTCTACGGGCTTGAACGTAGAGCGCGGTGTCGACTGCATGGGCGAGCCGAAGCTGCGGTTGCTGCGACCTGAGCCGAAGCTGCGGCTTGAAGAGCTGCTGCCGCTATCCGACTGGCGCACGGTGGTGCGTGTGCTGCTCTCGCGACTGCCAAAGCTCGACGAGCCGCGGTTTGAGCCGAAGCTGCTGTTGTCGCGGCGTGAGCCAGAGCCGAAGCTGTTGATATCGCGACTTGAGCCCGAAGCTACGCCGTTGCTGTTGCGACGGATGCCGTTGTTGTCGCGGCGCGAGCCGAATCCCGAGTTGTTGTTCTTCTGCTCCACCTGACGATTGCCGCGCACGCCGAACGACTGGCGGTTGCCGCGTCCGTAGTCGCCGCGCTGGAATCCGTCGCGCATGCCGAAGTAGTTGTCGCCGCGGCGCGAGCCGAACGTTCTGCCGCTATACCACGAGCGTCCGTTGTTCTGACGCCACGAGTGACCACCACGATAGCTCACATACACCGCAGGACGATGGAAGTAGAAGTAGTCGCGGTGCGGATAGCGGGCGTAGATGGCGAAGTGCCAGCAGCCAGAGTGGAAGTAGAGCGGACGGTAGAAGTAAGCCGCGTCGCAGAACATGCGATACTGCCAGTCGAGCAGCACGTAGCTGAAGTCGAGGTTACGCCAGCGCCAGTAGTCGCCGTACAGCTCGTCGTACGAGTTGACGCTGAGCAGATAGTCGAGGTTTATCTCGTAAGCCGCCTCATACTGGTCGTCAGTGAGGTTCAGCTCGTAAGCCATCTTGTCGGTGAGGAACAGAGCCTGTTCGCGCGCCTGAATGTAGCTCATTGCGCCGGCTGTCACCATGAAGCCGAGCACCATTACTATTGTTGCGAAAAACCTTTTCATAATATTTATGTTTTAAAAGTTATACATTATCTTAAAGTGCCCTCTCAGGGGCTCTATAGGAGGTGCTTTCCAGGGGGTGCACTTGTCTCAAGTGCACCAACCAAGTAGAATGCTCTGTTGGTGCAACTACTGCTATGTTTCTCAGGGGGTGCACTTGTCTCAAGTGCACCAACCAAGCAGGATGTGCTATGTTGGTGCAACTACTGCTATGTTGGTGCAGTTGAGACAACTGCACCCCCTTAACTGCACCCCCTTGAGGTTTCCTTTCGCTTGCAAAGTTAGAACTTTATCAGGGCAAGTCAAAGGGATTTTCCCTAAACGCTTGTGGGAAAATCCCTAAACAGCTTAGAGACAATCGTCGGATTGCGTTCGCCGTCCGATCGGATTCCGTCTGCTGTCCGATCAGATTCCGTACGCCGTCCGATCAGATTCCGTTCGCCGTCCGATCAGATTCCGTCCGCCGTCCAATCAGATTCCGTCCGCTATCCGATGACTTAACAACTGCCCCAACCCAACAAACCGACCGCCACAACCCTATTGTTTCATAACATTTAACGCCTCAGACGCTACATAATCAATCAAAAAAGCGTAACTTTGCATTTTAAAGGTGGCTGTTTGCACATTGTTATTATCGCACACAGCGCACTACATATCAGTAAATTAACAATAAAACACATATAAAATGGCACAAGAAGACGTTTTCAAGAAAATCGTGAGTCACTGCAAGGAGTATGGTTTCGTGTTCCCGAGCAGCGAAATTTATGACGGACTGGCTGCAGTGTACGACTACGGACAGAACGGTGTAGAACTGAAGAACAACATCAAACAATACTGGTGGAAGAGCATGGTGCTGCTGCACGACAACATCGTGGGTATCGACTCTGCCATCTTCATGCACCCTACTATCTGGAAGGCAAGCGGACACGTAGACGCTTTCAACGACCCGCTCATCGACAACCGCGACTCTAAGAAGCGCTACCGTGCCGACGTTCTCATCGAGGACCAGATTGCAAAGTACGACGAAAAGATAGAGAAGGAGATTGCCAAGGCTCGCAAGCGCTTCGGCGAGAGCTTCGACGAGGCTCAGTTCCGCGCTACCAACGCTCGCGTAATCGAGCACCAGCAGAAGCGCGACGCTCTCCACGCACGCTACACAGCGGCTATGCAGGGACCTGACCTCGCTGAGCTCAAGCAGATCATCCTCGACGAGGAGATCGTAGACCCGATCAGCGGCACAAAGAACTGGACCGACGTGCGCCAGTTCAACCTCATGTTCTCTACAGAGATGGGCTCAGTAGCCGACGGCTCTAACAAGGTATACCTCCGCCCGGAGACAGCGCAGGGCATCTTCGTCAACTACCTTAACGTGCAGAAGACAGGCCGCATGAAGATTCCGTTCGGCATCGCACAGATCGGCAAGGCGTTCCGCAACGAGATCGTAGCACGCCAGTTCATCTTCCGTATGCGCGAGTTCGAGCAGATGGAGATGCAGTTCTTCGTACAGCCGGGCACCGAGCTCGAGTACTTCCAGAAGTGGAAGGAGCTGCGCATGAAGTGGCATCAGGCTCTGGGCTTCGGCGCCGAGAACTACCGCTTCCACGACCACGAGAAGCTGGCTCACTACGCCAACGCCGCTACCGACATCGAGTTCCACATGCCGTTCGGCTTCAAGGAGGTGGAAGGCATACACAGCCGCACCAACTTCGACCTCTCGCAGCACGAGAAGTTCTCGGGCCGCTCTATCAAGTACTTCGACCCGCAGACAAAGGAGTCGTACACTCCGTACGTCATCGAGACATCTATCGGCGTAGACCGTATGTTCCTCAGCGTGATGTGCCACTCTTACAAGGAGGAGAAGCTCGAGAACGGCGAGACACGCGTCGTGCTCATGCTCCCGCCGGCACTCGCTCCGACAAAGCTCGCCGTGCTGCCGCTCGTTAAGAAGGACGGACTGCCCGAGAAGGCTCGCGAGATTGTGAACAACCTGAAGTTCCACTTCAACACAACTTACGACGAGAAGGACACCATCGGCAAGCGCTACCGCCGTCAGGACGCCGTGGGCACACCTTACTGCGTCACCGTCGACTACGACACGCTGAAGGACAACACCGTAACACTCCGCTTCCGCGACACTATGGAGCAGGAGCGCGTGAGCATCGACCAGCTCCTCAGCATCATTGAGGACAAGGTGAGCATCACAAGCCTGCTCAAGAAATTGCAGTAAAAAACACACTCGATAAATGAGAAAATACTATTTATTCATACTCCTCGCCATGACGACAGTCTTCGCAGCAAGCCTGTCGTCGTGCAAAGAGACCGACAACGAGAAGGAAGAGTTCCCCAACTGGCAGAAGACCAACGAGGCTTACTACGACAAGAAGTACGCCGAGGTGAAGCAGCTCGTCAATGGCGGCGCTGCCGACTGGAAGGTGTTGCGCTCTTGGAGTCTCGACGACAAGCTGGCTACACACAGCTACGACTATGTGCTTGCCAACGTGCTCAACGCCGGTACGGGTTCGGGCTGTCCGCTCTACACCGACTCGGTGAAGGTGCACTACAGCGGCCGACTGCTGCCGTCGACAAGCTACGCCGAAGGCTACATCTTCGACCAGTCGTGGCAGGGCGAATACAACCTCAGCACGATGAAACCGCGCACGTTCGCCGTGAACGGCGTGGTGAACGGCTTCGCTACGGCTCTGC
>OQVT01001831.1_pt1 | contig 13655 bp, 9 predicted proteins | sample 1691561 | NCBI WGS metagenome assembly OQVT01 (sample SAMN03418260, study PRJEB22391) | human gut metagenome | biome: human-gut; feature: organic feature; material: feces | host: Homo sapiens | place: Tanzania | collected 2013-01 | reverse complement strand
TGATGCAGGTACGCCACTTCAAGCCTCGCGACTTTGCCCAGTTCCATCCGGGCGGAGAATTGGGTAAGCGTCTCCTCACCACAGCCGAAGACGTGATGCGCAGCGACGACATGCCTATCATCCCTAAGGAGATGCACCTGGGCGAGGCCATCATCCACGTGAGCAAGGGTAAGCTCGGACTGGGAATCTCGCTCGATGAAGACCAGCGCGTCATCGGTCTGATTACCGATGGAGATATCCGCCGTGCCATGGAGAAGTGGCAGGCTGAATTCTTCAACAAGACCGTGAGCGACATCATGACCACCACTCCGAAGATGGTGACTCCGAAGACCAAGATTTCGGAGATTCAGCGCATCATGCACAAATACAAGGTACATACGGTACTCGTAGTAGATAAGGATAATCATTTGAAAGGCATCGTAGATCACTATGCCTGCATGGTATAACAAAAAATGAAATTCAGAGAGATAATTCTAGCGATAACGCTATCACTGGTCAGTTCGCTGTGCAGCGCACAGACCAGCGATTCATTGATAGTCAACCAGCTTCGTGGGAAGGGTGTCAGCTTTTCCCACGATAACTCTGTTACGCTCCTGATGAGCGGACAGGAGAAATTCGATGATATGTTTCAGGCCATCCGCCAGGCTAAGCACAGTGTGCATCTGGAATACTTCAACTTCCGCAACGACAGCATCGCCTCCCTCCTCTTCGACCTTCTTGCTGAAAAGGCGAAGCAGGGTGTCAAGGTAAGAGCCCTCTACGACGGTTTCGGAAACTCATCCAACAACAAGCCGCTGCGAAAGCGTCATCTCAAGGAAATCCGTGCCAACGGCATCGAAATCTACGAATACAAGCCCCTGAAGTTTCCATGGGTGCATGCCGTTTTCAACCGCGACCACCGTAAGATTGTAGTCATCGACGGTCAGATTGCCTACACCGGCGGTATGAACGTTGCCGACTATTATATAAAAGGTACGAAGGTAGTAGGCGAATGGCATGATATGCACTGTCGCATCGACGGCAGCGAGGTGAATACCCTGCAGAAGATCTTCCTCAAGATGTGGAACAAAGTAAGCGGACAGCATATCGACGGCGAAGAGTATTACCGCAAGGAGAAGGAAGACTACCTGGTAGAGAATCTCAAGCCCGATACTACCGCCACAGCCTATCACAAGACGGTGGGCATCATCAACCGTGAGCCGCATATCACGAAGGATATCATCCGCTACTTCTATGTGAATGCCATCAACGATGCCCAGGACAGCATCAAGCTCATCAGTCCCTACTTCACCCTGAGTCCCAAGCTCAAGAAGGCATTGAAGCGGGCGGTGAAAAGAGGCGTCAAGGTAGAGATCATGCTCTCCACCAGGAGCGATATCCCGCTCACCCCCGATTGCGGATTCTATAATGCCCACAAGCTGATGAAGGCTGGCTGCCATGTATGGATGTACACGCCGGGCTTCCATCATACCAAGATCATCATGGTGGATGGCAAGTTCTGCACCGTAGGCAGCGCCAACCTCAATGCCCGAAGCCTGCGATGGGATTACGAAGAGAATGCCGTGATTGTGGATTCATGCACTACCCACCAACTCGACCGCCTCTTCGACAGGGAGAAGAAAGACAGTTTCCTGCTCAACGAGCAGAACTGGCGCGAGTGGCGCACCGGATGGCAAAGATTCAGGGGATGGTTTGCGGCAAAGTTCCTCACCCCATTCCTGTAAACAGATAACAGATATATCAGAGAAATATGATGAACGAAGAAATGAAGAAAGCAATGGCAGGCAAGGCGATGCCCGAACTCGCCATTGTAGATAACAATACGCTGGCAGCCTTGGGTCTCAAGGGACTGCTGGAGAGTGTCGTTCCGATGGTAAAGATCAGCATCTTCGGTACATTCGGCGAATTTGAGTCGAATGCACCCGAACGTTTCATGCACTATTTTGTGTCGATGCAGATTCTTCTGGCTCACCGCAACTTCTTCATCGAAGAGGCGCATCGCCCCCATACCATCGTGCTTACCCCCTGCAACGACCTCAACTCGCAGCTGCAGGGATTCCACTGCATCTGCGTCAACGTACCGGAATCGAAGCTCATCCGACAGTTGATCCGTCTGCAGCGTTCAGGACATCCCCACGGCGAATACATCCCGCCGATGGATTCCTCAGAGTCCAAGGAGAAAGCCCTTACGGATAGGGAAATCGAGGTACTCTCGCTGGTGGCACAGGGCAAAATCAACAAGGAGATAGCCGAAAAGCTCTTCATCGGTACCACCACCGTGATTACCCACCGCAAGAATATCCAGGAAAAACTGGGTATCAAGAGCGTTTCTTCGCTCACCATCTATGCCGTGATGCACGGATATGTGGATATCAACAAGATTTAACGCTTAGGGGCATCCCCAAAAATGATGATGCCTCTTACTCACATACCTATATATAATGATAGTGCCTTCCCCGCAAGCAGCAGGGAAGGCACTATCATTTTATAAAAAATAACATTTCAAAGGTCATTTTTTCTAAGCAAAACTAGAGTTTCACCGTAGAAATATCAACCAGATTGTTCACGATGGCAAAAATCGTCAGGCCCGCAGGAGAATGAATCTGAAGCTTTCGGGCAATGTTTCGGCGGTGGGTAATCACCGTGTTCACGGAGATGAAGAGATGGTCGGCTATCTCCTTGTTCGACATACCCTGAACCAGCGCAATGATTACATCCTTCTCACGGTCGCTCAACTGCTCGTCGTTGTTCGGCGTCTGGTTGATCATGCTCGAAATCTTGGCACTCACGTCATTCTGCTTCAGTTTCCGCTCGGCATTTCTTACGGCAGGTATAAAGATTTCTTCCTCCACCTCTGAGTGATGCGTAAGCCACTCCTCGTTGTTGTAGATATCATAGAGGGTGGCACTGAGCTGGTTGTTGTGCAGACCATCTGATGGCAGATACTTAATGATGATGCTCTTGAGTTCCTTCAGCTTCATATCCACCTGCATATGGTGCTTCGAGAAGGTTTCAATATCAAAGTTGGTATTGGCATTACCTTCTATAAGTGCCTGAACATAAGGAAAAACCATCTTTTCCTCATACTTCATGTGGTTGGTGATGCTGTGGGCATAATCATCATAGAGTTTCAGGATCAGTCGTGCCAGATTGTCGTTTTCATCCAGCGCATCCACCAGCTCCTTACGGATAAACGGCAACTGGAAATCTATGTAGTAGGCATGCGATGCCTTGAGATAATGCAACAGGGTCGGCAACGACAAGCGGTCGGCATTGTCGTACTCCTTGTAACCATTAATCGTAAAGTTCACCACGGCAAGGAAGGTGTAGGTATCCACGTTCTGCTCATCGCAGACTTCCCTTACCGTCTTGTCGCCGAATCCCAGGTTGATGCCGAAGCTACCCAGGCTCTGCAAGATATTGTAATTGTCTCTAATGATGCTGATCATCTTGTCGTCAGCCTCATACATCTTCTGATTTTTCATCTTGTTCAATCCTTAAATGCAAACATCCTTGTATTTAGAACATTCATCATGTTTCTATTTCGGTTGCAAATATACAAAAAAGTTTCGAAACACGCAATACCTAGAAATGGGGATGCCAATGTTTACCGATTTTTAGGTATTGCAAGATTTTTTAAAACACCGTACCTTTGCACCCGAAATCGAGAAAGAGCGCGGTGATGCTTATGACTCTCCAGCGGCAGAGCTGCGTAATTCCTTACTGGCATTATCGCCTTAAGGAGATACTAGGCCTCTAAAGTGTCGAGACCGCAAGCAGATATCGCGCTCTTTTCTTTTATATATAAGGATAATACGAAAATAATAATAATAAAATAATAAAGATGAACAGTTTAAGAATTGGATTGATGTCCGCTGCCCTCGTTGCCGGTTTGGCAACAGCAAGTGCACAACAGTGTTGCACAGACAGTACAGCAGCAAAACCCCGATTTACCATTGGTGGTTATGGAGAGGCCGTGATGAGCCGCAACTTCTATAGCCAGCATTTCAACCGTTACAGAGACCCTGCCACCTATAAGGACGATGACAGCCATGGACGTTTCGACTTGCCACACGTAACCCTCAATCTGGGCTATGATTTCGGAAAGGGCTGGACCATGGGAATGGAGATTGAGTTCGAGCATGGTGGAACAGAGAATGCAGTAGAAATCGATGCTGATGAAAGTGGTGAATACGAGGCTGAGACAGAGCGTGGCGGTGAGGTTGCCCTTGAGCAGTTCTGGCTCAACAAAGCTTTCTGGGGTGGCAAGTTCAATGTCAAGGCTGGTGAAATCATCATTCCAGTTGGCGAGATCAATGCCTATCACATGCCAAACAATTTCTTCTCTGTTTACCGTTCAGAGGGCGAAGCAAAAATCCTTCCTAACACCTGGCACCAGGTGGGTATTTCCCTGTGGGGTAAGTTGAAGGACTGGCGTTATGAGGCCATCTTCACATCGGGTCTCGATGCTGAGCGTTTCGGTCACAACTGTTTCGTTCATTATGGAGCAACAAGTCCTTATGAATACAAGATTGGCAATGTATATGCCGGTGCTGCCCGCATCGACAACTATTCTATACCAGGTTTGCGCCTCAGCCTGAGCGGCTACTATGGTTATACCTTCAAGAATACAGAAAAGAAAGCAAGTGCTTCTTATAACGATGTACATGGAGCCCTGTCTATCGGCAGCTTCGGTTTCGAGTTGAACCGTTGGAACTGGATAGTACGTGGTAATGCTACCTATGCTCATCTGGACGATGCCACCAAGATGACAGCTTTCATGAACACATTCCCTAAGCACAATGCGCAGGATGGTTCTCCTTCCAAGCACTCTCCAATTGCCAGCAGTGCTTATTCAGTAGGTATCGAAGCCGGTTACAATGTTTTCTCTCAGATAGAAAGCCTCCGAAACAAGCAGAAGCTCTATGTCTTCGGCCGTTACGAGGATTACAACACATATGCAAGTGGCAACAAGAAGGTAGCTTACGAGTACGACCACGTGAAGAGAATGGGTGCCGGTATCAACTATTCTCCTATCAAGCCTATCACCATCAAGGCTGAGTATAGTCACCGATTCCTCGAGAGCGCCTACAACAATGAGCCAAGCCTCAATCTGGGTGTCACATTCTTTGGTCTCTTCGATACAACAACCTGGATTAACAAGAAGTTCAAGAAAACCCAGGAGGTAGATAAATACCAGATGGAGCGTATCAACCAGCTCACCAAGGAACTCCAGGAGTTGAAAAGACAGATTAAGAAGTAAGCTCTTATCAAACTTATAAAAATGGTAATCAGGAGTCTTGAACTCCTGATTACCATCAGCGAAAATAAATAGTCAAAAAACACAAATAAAAACAAAAAAACAATGAAAAAGATTTTTAAGTATTCAATGCTTTTTGCAGCTGCCTTGACACTGTCATTAGGTTTCGCAAGCTGCAGTGATGACAATGACGAGCCAGAGACTCCATCAAGCGTAAATCCAGACTTGAATGGTACTGACGCAATGGTATCAGAAGCTTGTGATAACTGGAAAGAAGCTCGCCAGGACTGGGAGTGGTCTGAAGCTTTCCTCTTCGGTCCTGCAACAGACTTCGGACTTGACCCACACACCGACACATGGCCATTCGACCGTGTACAGTTTGATAAATACATGCAGAAATACAATCCTGCAACCGACGAGGATGATGCAGCCCTGATTGATGATGCGATTGCAAACGGTCAGAACCTGACAGGTTTCCACGCTGTAGAGTATCTGATTTTCCGCGACGGTGAGGCTCGCAAGATTAAGGATATGACAGCCAATGAGGTTTACTTCGCTCAGAGCGCAGCACAGGATTTGTATCTCAGCTCTTTGAAGTTGGTTACCGCATGGGGCGGCGAATTGTCAGAGGCTGAGCAGAAGATTATTGATGACGCTGAGTTTGAATCAAAGAACTACGGTGAGGATTTCATGACTGCAGGTGAACCAGGTTCTAAGTACTCTTCTATCACCTTGGCAACACGTGAGATCATTGCTGGTGCCAACGAGATCATCGGTGAGGTACGTGACTCTAAGATCGGTGCTCCTGCTACTGGTGAGGACGTTAACTATATCGAGTCTCCATTTGCTCACAACTCTATCGTTGACTTCTATGACAACATCATGTCTTGCAAGCATGCCCTCTATGGCGGTTGGAATGTAGTTGACCAGCCAACAGCAACTTCACTTCTGGGTGTTTGCCTCAAGGTAAACGATGCAGATATGAAGGCAGCAGCACAGAATGCACAGACCAAGCTGGATGCAGCCCTCAACAAGATCAGCAACATGAAGAAGCCTTTCGTACAATTCTACACAGACCAGAGTGCAAAGGATGCAATGTCTGCACTTGATGAGCTTGAAGCTGCTCTCGATGCACTCGATGGAGAAATCGAGAAATTCTCTGGCAACGAAACACTCGAGGCTGAGTTCAAGAAGGTAAACGAGGCTTTCGTCAAGAACACCGTTATCCCAACCTACCGTGCTCTTGCAGACAATGACTTGAAACTCCTCAACTCATTGAAGAAGATTACTTGGAAAAAGTAATTCCTGTTTACTAGATTAGGATATTATGTAGATAAATAGTTGGTAGCCTTTGAAAAAAGACTACCAACCTTTTGCGTAATAAAACAGAAACAAGAAGAAACGTAGCAAAATACGTGAATCATATAAAGTAAACTTACAACATTATGAAAAAAAGACAATTAATTCCATTATTTTGCGCCGCTCTGGCTATGATGAGCTGTAGCGACAGCAAATCATCAGTAGATGATGTGATTGATCTTGGTGGAGGCGGCAGTACTTCTGAAAAGTCAGAAGAGTATTACGCAGGTGGCAAACTCGGAACAACGACACTCCAGGGTGCCAATGCCTACAAGCAGCCAACTCCTGCCGTAGAGGAGCAAGGTTTCGGAGCAGCCTTCCAGATTGGTGAGGCTCTCTTTGAGCGCGACTTCAACACCAATACCGATGGAGCGTTCGCAGGTCTTGGTCCACTCTATGTACGTCAGGGATGCCTCTATTGTCATCCTGCATACGGCCATGGCAAGCGCCAGGAGCGTTACAGATACTCAGACATGGGTAACGGATATCTGCTGGTTATCTACGACAAGAAGACCAATGCCTATATCTACTCTGTAGCAGGTATGCCACAGACTGGTGCCGTAGAGCCTTTCAAGCCACAGATTGATGAAAAGAAGATCAATATCGAGTGGAAGCACTATACAGACGAATGGGGCAACAAGTTTGCTGATGGCGAGACTTACGACCTGATTTATCCAGAGGTAACAATTCCAGCAGATGCCTATTACTCACCAGTTACCGTGATGAGAGACGGCAAGGAAGTAGTGATTCCAAACGATCAGGTGGCAGAAGAGATTGGAATCCGTCTCGAATCTACCATCGGTATCTATGGTACAGGTCTTACTGATGCCATCCCAGACGAGGAAATCACCAAGCAGTGGGAATCAGAGAGCAAGTATTTCAACTCTGTTGGCAAGACAGATGCTCTGAACCCAGCTATGTGGAATCAAGCAGAGAACAAGTGGAACAGCTATTATTCCAATTCATTGCAGGGAGACGGAACCAAGTATGTTCGCCGCTATACATACGCCTTGAGCCGTGGTCCGTTGCTCGATGCTGCAGGTGCCAATGCCATCTGGAACATCACCAACGTTACCCGTCCAGACCGTCGCTACCATTACCTCAGTCTTGATGGCAAGATTTATGCTACCACAGCCATGAACGATGCTGACGTACAGAAGGGTTTCCCAGAGTATATCAACAAGATTGACCCTGAGAAGAAGCATGCCGACTGGCACACCGACGATGTAAAGCAGAACATCTACAACTATTTGATGGCAAAAGACCTAGATGTAGAGATGACAGGCGAACAGTATAAGAACTTCATGGTATGGCATCGTGGCCTGGCTGTTCCTGCTGCCCGCAATGTGGGTACAGAGAAGTACGAGCAGGGCAAGAAGCTCTTCTCCGAGATTGGTTGTGCATCTTGCCACCGTCCATCATGGACAACAGGTGATGACAACATTCAGGATCCAAACAAGTACCTGACCAACAGCGACATGCCTCGCTATGCCAACCAGAAGATCTGGCCATATACCGACTTCGTACAGCACCGTCTCTTCATGGAGAACGATATCCGTACAGGCTGGTGCCGCACCACTCCACTCTGGGGTCGCGGTTTGTCAAAGCTCTGTACCGGAGCCGAAGATCGTCTGCACGACTGCCGTGCCCGCAACACGCTGGAGGCAATCATGTGGCATGGCAATGCCAAGAGTGATGCCCGCTTTGCTATCGAGAAGTTCCGCAACCTCACTTCTGAGCAGCGCGCAGCCATCATTTTCTTCTGTGAATCCATTTAATCTTCTATAAAAGCCACATGCATACTATCCCAATCGGGAGAAGAAGCATGTGGCCTTCACTGTGCTACAACAATACATTATATGATTTCAAAATATACAAAAACAGCAGGATTATTATCCTTAAGCTTAGCATGCATCTCTTGCAGCAACAGAACATCAACATCAGATGTAGATGACATCATTGACATTGGCAAACCTACCGAAAAGACTGATATGCCAGAAGACTACTATACGGGCGGAGAACTCGGTACAGTATTCAATCTCTCTTCAGCAGCTTACGAGCAACCAGCTCCGGCTATTGAAAAACAAGGACTTTCACATGCATTCTCCATGGGAGAATACTTCTTTGAAAAGCCTTTCACGCAAACAGAAGAACCATTCAAGGGCTTAGGCCCTCTCTATATACGCTCATCATGCCAACACTGCCACTTAGGATACGGACATGGCAAGCGACAAACCAAATATGATTCAAACCAACAAGGGAATGGCTATATCCTTATGATTACCGACGAAAACGATATCGTGGTTCAGTCATTCGGATGGGTAGCCATGGGAAAGGCTACGGCTCCTTTCAAGCCACAGTTTGATGAGAAAAAAGTAAAAATCGACTGGAATGAATACACCGACGAATGGGGCAATAAATTTGACGACGGCGAGACTTACTCTCTCATCTATCCAGAGGTAACACTGGAAGAAGGCTGCATCTATGGAAAGCTCATCGACAAGGACGGAAAGGAAGTCCCTATGTCTAAGGCAAAGGTAAGACTGGAATCAACCATCGGTTTTATCGGAACAGGCCTCATAGATGCAATCCCTGACGAGGACATTCTGCAACAATACCGCAACGAAGGCAAGTATGCCACACTTAATCCTCAATTCTGGAATAATGACACTAAAGATTTCGTGAAGAATCCCGACGGAACGTTAGCCGTAGAGAATGGAGGTATCGTTTATAAGTTTGACTATGCACTAGACCGGGCCTCGGTAATGAGTGATGCTTCGTTCTGGGAAGTCCAAAACGTAACACGAGATGATTTCCGTTCACATTATATACCGAAGGAATACTGGCAGTTTGCTGCACAGGATCCTGAAGTAACCAGCAAATTCTACGAGTATTATCCAGAATGGAACAAGACAGGAGACCCTGCTAAAGACATCATTACTTTTGGAAATGCGACAGACCTACCCGTAGAGATGAAAGAGTCAGACTACATCAACTATATGGTATGGCACCGTGGCATCGGTATTCCTGCAGCCCGAAATACGACAACGGAAGATTTCAAGGAAGGCAAGCGTCTCTTCAGCCAGATAGGCTGTGCCAGCTGTCATCGACCTACCTGGACAACCGGAGAAGACAAGATAAGAGACCCATACAATCGTTTCAGTTCAGACGATACCCGCATGGTTCACTATCCCAACCAGAAAATCTGGCCTTATACCGATCTGGTACAACATCGATTGTTCATGAAGAATGATCTTCGTACAGGCTGGTGTAAGACGGCACCACTTTGGGGACGTGGACTTATGCAGATATGTGCAGGACATTCTGACAGATTGCACGACTGCAGAGCTCGCAATACACTGGAAGCCATTATGTGGCACGGTTGTTGCTCAGAAGGAGGCAAGAGCGATGCTCACTGGGCGGTAGAAAACTTCCGCAAGCTGAGCAAAGAACAGCGCCAACAAGTCATCAAATTTGTAGATTCAATTTAAATGAATAAACTTAAGAGTTTTATAATCAGTTTAGCCGCCATCATCATCATTGTGATGATGGCAGCAACCTTCGTAGAGAATTCCAAGGGAACAGCATTTGCACAAACCCATATCTACAGTTCGCTGTGGTTTGTCACAGCATGGGGTATCCTGGCTGTGGTCAGCGTCATCTATATGCTGAAGCACCGCTTGTTCCGCCGCATCTCTGTATGGATGGTCCATGTGGCATTCCTTCTCATCCTGCTGGGTGCGCTCACCTCCTGGCTCACTTCCAAGAGCGGCGACGTTTATCTGCGTCAGGGAGTACCGAGCAAGGAACTGGTACTGAAAGACAAGACCACCGAACAGCTTGACTTCACTCTGAAGCTGAAAGACTTCAAGGTGATCAACTATCCGGGCACCGATGCACCGATGGATTATGTTTCGGAAATCACAGCCGACAACGACCCCTTGAATATCTCAATGAACAATATCGGACAGTATCAAGGCTACAGATTCACCCAGGCAGGCTATGATGAAGACATGAAGGGCACTCATCTGGGCGTATATTATGATCCCTACGGGATAGCCATCACCTACATAGGCTATTTCATCCTGTTCGTGGCGCTGCTCAATATGCTCATCAGCAAGCGTACCCAAATGCGGAGATTCTATCATCTTGCCGTAGATCAGCAGGCTGCCAAGGCGCTCCTGCTTACCCTATTGCTGGCTATGCCGGCATTCCTGTCGCCAGTCCAGGCACAGGAACTGAGAAAAGTAGATAATCAGATAGCTGATGACTTTGGAAAGATCTGCGTACTCTACAACAGTCGCATCTGCCCAATCAATACTGTAGCCACCACATTCGTTACCAAACTCAGTGGAAAACCTTCGTGGAACGGGATGTCTGCCAATCAGATATTCTGCGGATGGGTTTTCGATGTAGCCAACTGGGAAAATGCCAGGATGATAGAAGTGAAAAGCAAGGAAGCTCAGGAGGTACTGGGAATAACTGGCAAGTGGGCAAGCTTTTCCGATTTCTGGAACCAGTACAATGAGTATAAGCTCGACAAGCCTCTGAAGGAAGCCTATCGCAGCGGCAACAAGGAACTGCAGAAGAGCCTCCGTGATGCAGACGAGAAATTCAACATCATCAGAATGCTTTATAATGGCGAACTGCTCCGCATGTATCCTTATACAGACAAGAAGGGCAATATCACATGGCTTGCACCAGGCGAAAAGAACATCCATGGCTACCTGCCACCTAAGGAGTGGTACTTTGTAAGGAAATCCATGGATTATCTTGCCGAAAGTATCATCATGAACAATGAGGAGCGGGCTAAGACGCTGATCAGCAAGATATACGATTACCAGCACATTCGTGGAGAAAAGGTGATTCCTTCGCAGGCTGCCATCAATGCAGAGCTGGTATACAATGTCATCAATACCCAGCGCTGGCCTATCATGCTCTATCTTACCGTGGCACTCCTGGCTGTCATCGCTTCTACCATCAGACTCAGCGACCGGAACAGGAAGATTCAGAACACCGTCAGCACATCGCTTGCAGGAATCATGCTTCTGCAAACCACCATTGTTATCGGATTAAGATGGTATATCTCATCACATCTTCCTCTATCCAATGGTTATGAGACGATGCAGTTCCTGTCATGGTCGGTATTGTTGATTACCCTGGTTATGAGAAGACGGTTCTGCATCATCCTACAGTACGGACCTTTATTGGCAGCATTTGCGCTATTGGTAGCTATGATTACAGACAGCAATCCGCAGCTCACTCAGTTGATGCCGGTATTGCAGTCACCACTGTTGTCGGTACATGTCATGGTTATCATGTTCTCTTATGCCCTCTTCGGTCTGACGGCCTTGATAGGTATCCAGGGCATCATTGCCCATACCAGAAAGGACACTGCATCGGAGTCAAAGCTTGCAGCTCTCTCTCAGTTTCTGCTCTACCCTGCCGTTGCCCTGATAGCCGTAGGAATCTTCATCGGTGCCATCTGGGCAAATGTAAGTTGGGGCAGATATTGGAGTTGGGATGCCAAGGAAACATGGGCACTCATCACCATGCTCATCTATGCAGCTCCTCTTCACAACGACATCAGATGGATGCACAAGCCTCTGCATATACATATCTATATGCTTATCGCCTTCCTCAGCGTACTGATGACCTATTTCGGCGTGAACTACTTCCTGCCGGGCATGCACTCGTATGCATAGTCAAAGGCTACGAAAAATCTGTCGCAGAGGCGTATATCGCTCTATATCAGAGAGGATTAAATCCATGAGCGTATGCTGAACGGCGAACAATAGACAAAGGGAGATTTCTTGGCGAAATCTCCCTTTGTCTATTGCAAAAAACAGCTATAATTTCTTGATTTCATCTAATGACAACTGGGTTGCTGCTGCCACTTGCTCGGCAGACAAGCCCATTGCAAGAAGACGACGGGCTGTGGCCTGCTTCTCATTTTTGGCTCCCTCGGCACGACCTTCTTCTCGACCTTCAGCTCGTCCTTCTTCTCGTCCTTCTTCTCGTCCTTCTTCTCGACCATCGGCAAGACCTTTCTGCCAGCCATCATCATAACCCGTCTTGATAACGCTGCGCTGATAGCGCAGATTCTCCATGTGACGGACATAATCATTCTTTTCCGCTACGGTCAGCTTATCTATGTCCAGACATTTGCGGGCATCAGCCAAACCTGGTGCCTGGGCTGCCTCGCTGATCTCGCCAGTCTTGAGAAACTCGATCCATTCATCCAGATTGTTCACCGCCAGCTTATCAAAGTTGTTCACGCAGAGCAGATAATACTCCGGGAATATGTCTCCAGCTTCGCGATTAGTCTTGCGACCCTGAGGGATTTCATCACCGAAGAAGAGTTCACTCTGTCGGTTGGAGAGTTTCAGGATATCATCCGGCTGATGCAGTCCCTGGAACATCGTCTTGCCATGATATACGTAATCCTTGGCCTGTCCCAATGTGAAATACACGATATTGATGGAATATACCTTGCGCACCTTGTCGTAATCATCGCCCAGACTGATATTGTCTGTGATCACCTTGGAAACTCCATAGAGCATACGGTGGAAATAGGTATGTTCACGGGTATTCTGTATCTCGAAGATGATGAATTCTCCCTTCTCATTTTCTGCCAGGATATCCACTCTGTTGAATTTATCATTCTCGGTCTGCTGATTGCTCTCACTATCCAGGAATCGGTTGATCTTGAATTTCTCGTTCAGCAGCGAACACATAAAGCCTTCCAGCACGGCATAGTTTGCCTTGTTGCGAAGCAGGCGCTTCATCGCCCAGTCAAATCTGATATAATTTGCCATATTCTTCCTCCATTTATTAATATTCAGCTGCAAAGTTACGACTTTATTTTAAGACACCAAAGTTTTTTCGTATTTTTCTTGCTTATTACCAGAGCTTTAGCTAGTAAGATTCTACTCTTATAGGGCGTGCGGAGATTCTGCCTTCAAGATTCTAAAGGAAGCAAACAATAAATCGGGGGAAAATGCGTTATTGAATATAAAACTTAAATGTATGAAAG
>OQVT01001830.1_pt1 | contig 13656 bp, 9 predicted proteins | sample 1691561 | NCBI WGS metagenome assembly OQVT01 (sample SAMN03418260, study PRJEB22391) | human gut metagenome | biome: human-gut; feature: organic feature; material: feces | host: Homo sapiens | place: Tanzania | collected 2013-01 | reverse complement strand
CTCCCTTTGGACGGATATTCAATTGGCTTCATTCTTTGTTGTCATAAAAATCCACTAACTCATCAAACATTTCCCTAAGCTCCTTCTGAAGATACTCTTCACCGATGATACTGGTAACATAATCGAATTTGGATCTCCATTCTTCGAACTTTTTAGCCAGTCCCATATTTATGTGCCACCCTTGTTTGTTTTCGTTTTCTCTTAGTGATTCTTGATATCTTCTATGCATGAAATAAAACTCAACAACTTCATTGATACATGATTGTGCTATATCACCTATAGTGCCTTGCAAGAAAAAAGATTCGTTCAGCAAGTCAACAATATTTGCTCCAAACGTTTGTCCTTGTCGGCTTTCACTTTCTCCTTTTTGCAGACATAGGATGTTGCTTTGTGGTATATCACTCAGCACAAATGGTGAATGAGTAACTAATGTTATATTAATGTTATAAATATTATCAAGTGGCATCGAAGTTATTGAATCCAATAATAATTTTACAAACTTACGTTGCAAATCAGGATGATAATATAGTTCGACTTCATCCATGAGCATGCATACATGGTGATATTTTAGAAATGACAAATGTTCTTTTTCTATAGAAACATCGTGTAGTGTTGAATTTAAGTTGATAAGATGATACAACACGTTTCCTAATGTATAGGCGATTTGTCTTTCCCCAGAACTTAATCCTGTAAATGGTATCAACCCAACAGATTTTGGGTTGCTCTCAAACGTCTTCTTGTCTTCACGTTTTACAATCATCAATGTAACATCTGCGATAGGTGGAGGCAACAAATCTTCCTTTTGAAATTTGAAATCCGTAGTTGGTTTATTATGTTTCTTTTCACTTTCGTAAAAGAACTTTCCTTCATTTTCCTTTATGAACACATCTATGTCGTTGGCTAAAACGACATCTGCTTGAATAGCATAATATCCTTCTGTGCCAAGAAATACTAAGAATGCTAATTGTTGCCGTAGTTTCTTGGTTCTATGAGTTTGGTCGTCAAGTAAATCATGGATGTAACGTTCTATTTGATTCTCTTGATAACAGTTACCAATCAACCATTTCCAATCTCTTTCGTAAGGTTTATACGTTTGAATAATCTTCAATGTCTTGTATGCCACATATTCCCATGCTTGTCGTTTAAAATTAGGTAAAGATTCTACATTTTCATTAAGAATGAGCCGCATCTGTTTTGCCCAAAACTTACAAATTGGATTTATCATAGAAACAAATCTTTGTTTCAGGTATTCCTTCTCGCCTTTATTCTTATTTGCAGAGAGAAGTTTTCCTAAATACAGTTCTTCGAATCCCTCATATTCATTTTCGTCCTTATATTTAAACGTGAATCCTACAACCTCATATGTATTATTGATAATTCGCAAAGGAAACTCATGAATAGTCTTTCCTTCTACATCCGTTTCCAAGACCTCATAAAACGCAAGATTTACAAGATTATTCTTTCCGAGCATATTTTCCTTGCTGGCATTGATATAGCCTTCTTCACGCATGGGATGAACTACAACAGGAGTTTGATAGCCATCATTCTTGTGAAACACCCCTTTGAGCCAAAAACAATCCTCTTTCTTCAAATGTTCTAAATCGCCATACAACCTTTTCAGTTTTGCCACAGATGTTCTTTCACTATCATAATCTCGATAATTATAAGCATAGAGAGAATAATTGCTTACAATGGTATAAAACCATTCACTTAGATAAGCATGTTTGCCTTTTTGGTATTTCAGTGGTTCATCAACTTCACCATCAAACGGCTCTTTAAGTATTTTGGCAGTGTCACAATGATTATTCTCATCTATAGTTGATATACTGACATTTCTACCTTTTACGGTAAGTATTTTTACCTCATGATCCAAATAGACGGCAACCGAAGCATACACATGTTCTATGTAATGAAGATGCTGAGCACTCGAATAATTGAATGTTTCACCCAAAATAGCAGCAGAAAGATTGTTGAGAGTCCTCAAAATCATGTCTATGATGGTACTTTTGCCTGTACCATTTTGACCAACAATGGCGCTTATACTAACTTTTACTCCATGCTCTGGTGAGTATAGCAGGAATTCAGAATCAAAAGCATCCTCTTGAATTGCCACATTAAAACCATTCTCAACATCGCCTGATATAGAAAAGCCATCATTGATATACAGCCAATCTTCACGACCATACAGGGACTTTTGCATCATTTTGGCATGGTAAATAGCATTCTCATTATTGGGAGAATACAACTTTATACCTATCAATTTGAATCCACGAGAAGCCATTACTTCATTACCATCCACCATAGAAATTGGATTCATCCAAGGGCGTTCTATATTTATCATGTCAATATCTTTTATGGGTGATGTTTGTCATATTCCGCATGCAAAACAAAGTTGCACAAGTATATAATAGCACATCTAACAAGTCGCGCCAACCTAATCGTATTGAGTTCCAATTCTTTTTTCGATATGGTCAGCTGATATTCTGTACGAGACATAGGCTCATCCTTAATAATTATTGACTTATGCTCCATATAATTGCGCAGCATTTTCAAGTCCTTTGTTTGTTCATCAACAACATACCAATCCGTTTTCATTCCATAAACATCCAACTTAATGTTATATAATCCCAATAATGGCATGTTCTGTGAATACGCCAAAATTTCCGACCGTATGTCTCCATTCTTGCAATTCCATATCTTGGCAAAGTCTATCTCATAGGATTTTAGCCTAATATCAATGTAATTTGATAAGAACATGGCAATTTTATCGAATGTAGAATAGAAATTCTTATAAGCCATTTTTAGCATCTCCATATTCATGCCATTCTCATCATTATCTATAATTGTATACAGCATTTTCCGTGTGCTGATGAAACTACCTTTAATTTCTTCAAAGCAGCTTTTATAAAGAGCTTTTTTCTCTGGAGTGTCAACTATGTCTGGAAGTTTCACATTATCATATAATGACAGCATAGAATCAGGCTCAACATCATTATAGCGATTGATTCTCAGATAATGTTGACATATCCATTTTTCGTATTCACCATCTTGGATATTATCATAATCAATTAATGGTGCATCAAAAGAAGGAGAGGGCCATGAACAAATCTGTCTGAAATGAGGTGAAAGACTATCATAAAACTGTTGGTATTTTCTTATTATCTGCTGAGCTTTTCTTACAACGAAAGGTTCTTCCTCTGTCCAAAAAGCATGCATATTAGCATAAGCAAAACCTTGATTTCTCTCCACTTCCTGTGTATTGCAAGTATCCAACATGGCCATTCTAAAGTATTGTTGAGCTTCACAGAACCTTCCTAGATGATCATAAGCATTAGCCAAGCACAAATAAGCACGGCATGATGTTCTGAAAGCAGAAAGATACAATGCAGCCCATTCTTCTCTTTTTACACGAGTAATCAAATATTGTACATTATGGTAGTAGCTTACTTCCTTATAGACATATTCGTTGCTATAGTACGTTTTACTGAAATCCAACTCTCGGGTTTTCAAAATTCCATAAGCATCACCAAGAACACAATATCCTATCAACTGATTGAACAAGTTTTCTTTTGACCATTCGATTTGTTCAATCTTTGATAATTCTGCCATGAAAGTCTCTCTATTAATGGCATTCTTATTAAACAAATCAACCAATGATGCAAACTTGTTTATCTGTTCAGTCCTTTCCGTTATTTTAGATTGTTCTATAGAATTATTCATAATGAATACTAATTATAGTCATATAATAAAGGAGGCGGCGAACCGCCTCCCCGGTGTCAAACATGAGTTTGAATCACCTGTTTGATGTACTACACAATCGACATAACATCTTGACTCGCGTTGAACACGTCAACATAATCAATTGGAACTCCGAAGTACAACTTGATAGCAATACTTGATAAATCCAAAATTGCGATTATACACTTGGCAGACTCTTCAAAACTCTGCCTACACAACTTTTTGCGAAGTCGGGCAAGCTAATGCCCGACCTAATTAATTTTTAAATGTTTCATTTGTTTAAGAAATAAAAATTTAATAATAAAATTAGTCCACCCGATTTGTGGTGTCCTTATGGCTATCCTCCCATCCACCCATCTCTTGCAATCCCATAAGGTAATATTTTTTAGATTCGTACTACCAAACTTTATCCTCGAATAGTATATTATAAAGAAGGAAGATGCGTTCCTTTTATTACTTCTGGCATTTCAATCTCCATAAAAAGTGCCAAACTCTGAATATCGGTTCACTCAATGCCTCGGCAGGATAATATCTCAAAAGACGAGCGTCACGATATAGGCGAAGGAGGTTATGCCCCAAAACGTGATGTTTGTCATAATGTCCAAAATTGCCTCCATTCAAGATGTCATCAAGAAGCATTTGCCCTCTCTTTGCATCCATAGGTGCAATCATCTTATCTTTTGGCATTCCCATGACCTTATGTAACACATACATCATTGCCCCTACAAATTTCCACAATCCAAGACACTTTAACTCACGTTCTAAGGCTATAGAATTCTTCACTCTTCGTTCTTCACTCTTCACTAAGACAAAGTAGTAATCCACTACTTGTCTCAATCCTACACCCTCATAGAAATAATGATGGTAGAGATGATAAAGCTGATACACGATATTGAAGGAATGTGTTGGAACAGCTACAAAACCTGCATCATTAGGCAATGCCACCATGTTGTTACATTGCTCATCAACATTCTGCTTCAACCATCTTTGCAATCTCCGATTATACACGAAGTTTGCCATAAAGCCTGGAGTAGAATGTAGCTCCACGGTAATGCCGTTGACAGTAAGACCTATATGGTTGAGACTCTCATCATCTACATGTCCATTGGCGTTTTCAGCAAGCGAGTGGGCAAGAGAACGAATCTCATCACGCCCAGCATTCACCCATACATCCACATCACCAGGTATTCTTATCAACGGATTAGGATACATCACCGCATTGCCCTGCCCCTTCAAAATACAGCAGCTATATCCCGAATCTTTCACCTTATTATATATAGCTACCGTAGCCTCATTCAGAACATTGTTATGTTGCATGATTTTCTGGTTAATTCCAAACCAACGCATCAGCAATTCCAAATTCGGTGCAGCATCCTTAAGTAGTTTCTGGATGCCATCAAAGACTACTCCGACAAGTGTCTGCTTCTTTGCAAATTCATAGAACGAATTCCAATCAAGGTCTTTTAGAGCAGAATCATCAAGAAACTCCTTGCCCTCGTAAATGCCCAAGGAAAATTGAATAAAGCGGAAGTAAATATCAGTCACGCTACCTTTCAATTCAACATTCAACATTTCTCTTTCAGCATATTCCAAAGGAACAGCGCATTGCCAATAATATATCGTCTCCACATACGCTTCGGTTCCTTCAATAAACGATACAGCCATTCCAATCCATGACGCTGCCACCACATAGGAGCACGCTCAACAGTACCGGCGAAGAAATCAAACACAGCACCGATTGTTCCAACATGGCAATGAATATCCAACTCTTCCCAATGCGAGTAAGTCCACTTCTCCTGCTTCGGTGCCGTCATGCCAATCCAGAGCAAGTCAGGATCAGCAGCATTGATAGCCTCAATGATAGCTTTATTGTCCTCATCCGAGAACTCCGGCTTATAAGGAGGCGAGTAAGTCACCACCTTCAGATGAGGATAAACCTCAGCCGCCCGCTTCACAATCAAGTCAAGAACACGTTGCGAACTGCCCATAAACATTACCGTTTTTTTCAACATTTCACATTTAACACTTTCTCTTTCGAGCTTATCCATTTCGAAAGAGAACAAATCCCATCCGGCTATTCTTTCCTTTGGTTGGCTCTTTGCCTTAATCCATCGGCAAGCCTTCACGATGCTCACCCCGTCAGGAATAAGAGCGTTGCCATTCATTAACGCCTCAGCAAACAGTTTGTCCTTACGAGCTGTATTATACGAATGGGCATTAATCGTATTAATGAGCAATTTGCCCTCTGGCAGCGAGGCGAGCTCCGCCTTACTGCCAAGTATATTTAAATCTTTAAGTCTAAACATCTTGTTATTTTCTAAGGATTTTCTCATACCATTCCACCATGGTCTTAGCTATCTCCGCCCAAGACAATTCCAGTTGTCTCTGCCTGCAATTCTCCGACATCTGCTTCAAGAGGTTTCTATTGCGCTCAAGTTCTTTAAGAACCTTTGCGAATTCATGGACGGACTGCATAGGAATGGATAATTCTATCTTACGTCCTACATTTTCATTTACTGCGTCACCTTGACCGCAAGTGTCAAAACAAACAACTGGGAGGTTGTCACCGATAGCTTCTAACACAACATGTGGTGTTCCTTCTGCTACGCTTGTAAAGAAAAAGACGTCTGACTTTTGCATAAGCTTTTGTACCTCTTCATGGCTTACGGCACCATGCCAGACGCACCAATCAGCAATGCCTAAGTCTATTGCCTTTTGTTGATAATATGTCGAGTCGCCACCACCAACAATATGCAGTCTGACCTTATGACTTCCAACAGTTGCAATAGTCCATAATGCCAACAGCAATTGTTTGCGGAAATCCAACTTGCCTACCCAAAGAACATCAAAAACTTCCTTTTGAGATTTATCTGCAATAGGATGGTTCTGCACATAGCAACCCGTTTCGTTAAGTAAGGGGGAATCTATACCCATGTATTTCTTGAAAGAATGTTGAGAGTTGGACGAGGCAGAAAAAACGACAGAAGCCTGATTGGCAGCTTTAAGCACACGCCTTGAATATCTTAGCTGAAGACACGTTAAGAAGTTCTTTAAATGTATAAACAACTTTGTTTTGAGGCTCACACCATCCAGATATTCTACTGGAAACTTGTCCTTGGCATCCACTGGGCCCCATACAAACGGCACCCCATCCTCCTGCGACAGTTTCCAGAGATAGCCCGGCTCACGGAATCCTATCATATTCAGCTGATGCAGGATATCAATCTTATCCTTCGAACAAATGTCTATCGCCATGAGATATGTCTTCCATTGCCACTCGCGATAATACTTATAAAATCGCCAGTCACCCTGGTTCCAGCACATTTTGCGTATCTCCTCCGTCACAGGGTTGTAATAGAAGTGCATGTTCTTGCCATGCTCCAGCGTAGACACCACCTCCTCTATCTTATCCCGAAACTCCCCTTCGGTAATAATATACAACTCACAGAACTTGGCAAGATTGCTCACCCAGTTCCACGCCATTCCAGGCTCACTGCCCATTCCCGGTGAGCAAGCGTAAGCATTGATTAAGATTTTAAGCATAAACTTATCATTTTGGCAACAATCCACCTTCTTTCATTTGCAGAATGGTATCTTGTTGTAATTTTGTAAAAGGCTCTTGATGTATCTTTGTTTCATCCGAGCTAAAATTTCCTGAAATAAAAGAAAGAACACTCTCTTTCGTTGGAGGTATTCTAAAAGCAGCAGCCATAGCGTTTACCGCAGATTCGTTCAGTTGATAGCACTTATCATACAAATCAGAAACCTTGCTTTTATAAGCTGAGTACATGGTATGAATATGAAACATCTTGTCATGTTTCTTACATATCTCCGTTACGGTCTTATTTTTAGACCTCAGTTGAATGTCCATACATTCGCCATTTTCTTTCATGGGCACTTGTGATATGATTGACATAAATCGGAAAGGATTCAATTCCTTACGTTGCTCTACATTTACATATAGCCCGAATTCACAAGGTTTTGTTCCCTTATGCCCATTGCATATTCCACAACTGGGCTGCAAATTGTAAAAGCAAGTACCAAGGAATGGATATTTGCTTTGTGGCATAAAATGATCCATCTGATACATTACATCACCTTCCATAGCAATGGTAGGATTTACATTGCAGTACACACAAGTCTTCAATCCCATCGTTTGATGGATAGGACCTAATATCAGTCGAGCATCTTCATATCTAAGACACGCTAATATTCGCTCATAAAATTTACCCTTATAAAAGTCACCCTTAGCCTTTAGCCGATAATTCACCTCTGTAGTCAGCATATTAGGCTCACGCACCAACACCTTATTATATTTACGGATGTAAGTCTGCCAATCTTTTGGCTCCAATGTGAGCAAATCGGTATAGTCTGCTATCATCATACCCATATAGTCCGTGATAGCTTCCTTGTCTGTCCAAGGATTATTGTCCGCAACAAACTTTGCCAATTCTTTCAACTTAGCAGTGACATCAGGCATTTGTTGCTCCACCTTGGCTTTGTAATCACAGGCAAAGCTACGGACAGCATCGTCAATCTCTATTTTTCGCATGTCTATTCCACCTGTCTTCATATAATTGATGCAACTGCATCTTCAAGAATGGGTCTCCTATCATTCCCATCAACAATCCAAACTGTTCCTCCCATTTCTCTGTAAAGTATCCTTTGGGCGATAATCTCTTGATGATGCCATTGATTTTTCGTCGGGCATATTCACCAACAAAACCATTCTTCAAGAAGAAACTTTGGTAAAGAATGTCACAGATATTGGCTGCAAATGGATTCTTAAACTCGCTTGTGTCAGGCACACGCCCATCCTCCAAATAAAGGATGTTGCATTGCGGAATATCCGACAAGATGAAAGGAGAATGGGTAGCTATGATAATGTTGAAAGAGGCATTTCTATTCATGTACAGTCTCTTGATATATCCCAACAGTTCATTGACAAATTTCCGTTGATACTCGGGATGAAAGCAAATCTCCACCTCATCCAGCACAAGATTGATTCTTCTGTATTTTACCCGATGAGATTCTTGAATGCTCAGCAAATTGAGGATATGATAGATATAAGTACTGAACATATAAAGGTATTGGCGTTCACCTGAACTAAGGCGTTCTATCGGGATTGGCTCTTCATTCATACGTTTACCGTCCACAAACCTATCCACTTCTATTTCTGTCGTAAAGAAGGATGGTGGAAGATATTCCTGTATATCCCTCATGCTCCGCAGTTCTTTGTCAGGAGCCACCCTTTCTATATACCAGTCATACGGAAATCTACTATTCAACAAATCTTTAGGCTGCAAGTTTCCATCAAGCAAGGCTTCTACAAAATGTAAGGTTTGCCGTATCTTAAGCGTGATATGCGACTTGTCTTTCAAAATGTTCTTTACAAGTTTTGTTATCTGTTCTTGTAAGCCTGCATCAACATTCCTTTGAAAACATGACAAGTCGCCAATTTCTGCAAACTCTTCATAAGCTGGATATTTGCTGGCTATGGAAAGCGTTTTGTAGATAAGATACATGCCTGCCGTTCGATACACCATGTCGTTGAAATCAAGTTGACCAGCTTTGCCATACCCTTGCAAAATCAAGGTGCCAAAATCATTCCGTTGGTTATCACCAACTTTATAATTTCTATACTTATCTGCGGCAACATGATTTTCCTCTATGAATTTCTTATCCAAGGAACTACTGTCAAAGCGATAGCTAATCGTATGCAACCTATATCCCTCCATAAAATCCCGACGATGCCTTTCCGCATAAATCATGATTTCCGATAGGCGATATATTGTCAAGCGATGCTCCCTGTTCATGTCTATTACCCCATTGTCACGATAGGGGTTCAACACAATAGGAGTCATATATCCGTCATTCTTGTGAAACAAACTGTTTATCCAGATATTCTCACCAAATTCATCTTTCTCTTCTCCCGCCTTCAAATGATGGCATTCCTCCAAGAAATAGTCATTGGCATTAAAGGCTTGTAGGCTATAGTTGGTAACAATGGTATAGAAAAGATTGTTTCTTGCCCATTCCACGAATTGCTCCATCAAGACGTACTCCTCACAAACCTTGTCGCCTTCAAATGCCGTAAGCACCACAGGATTCTCGTCTATCAGATGAAACACCACCTTGTCGCCCAAGCAAGAGATTCTTGCCAACCTTCCATCTATCACATAATATATTTCAGCAAAAAGTCCCTCTATGTAATAGAGTTTATCAGCAGCCTTGCGTCGTTTACCACGACTGAGCAAACAACTCAGGTTGTTGATAATACGATAGATGATTTCCAACAGCGAGGACTTGCCGCTACCGTTCACACCCACTATCGCCTGAACATTGATGCGTTTGCCATAAAAATCCTGCATGGGATTCTCACGGTTCAATACCACACGATCACCCTTGATGCTGCATCTATCATTGAGTTTATAAAACTCCTGACGCAGCCCCTTCTTCAACAAAGGATTACATTGGGGCAATATATGTATAACAGAGATAGCAAAGTCATGGAAAGGATTTTCTGGCTCTATCATCTTTATATTTCTTATCTGAGGAAAAATATTTTTCTGCATAATAGACCCAAATATCAAATATTCATTATTGTTGAATATATTCTCCCCAACTGCTTGTTAATATTTTTAACATTAAAAGTCGTATGTGCCAAATTCAAGGATGACTTGGCAATTTTATCACGAAGCCCATCATCACTAATCATTCGCTCCAATTGCCTTGCGAGCCCATCAATATCGCCTACAGGGAATACCAAAGCATTTTCGCCATCCACCACAATATCAGGCAAACCACCTACAGGAGTCACCACGCATGGAATACCATAAGCCCAGGCATCCAGCACCCCCATTGGGAATCCTTCACCATCGCTGGCAAGACAATAGATGGATGCACGCTGAAATGCAAGGGCTTTTGCTTCGCCACTCACCCAACCCAAAAACTCCACTTGTTTCTCGATGCCACACTCTTTGGCAATAGCTTTAGCCTTATCTATTTCGCCATTGCCAGCAATCACCACCTTCCAATCTATATGCTTGGTCGTAATCTTGGCAAAGCCCCGAATCAAGTCAGCATAGCCCTTGCGAGGGATCACCGTGCCAGCAAACAAAATCTCCTTTTGCTTCAACTCTGGCTTTTGCTCCACATTAGGACAAGGATTATACAACACTTCTATATGCTCTGTCAATACCAAAGCATCCTTTATCCATCTGCGCCATTGTTCGGAAAGCACCAATACCAAGTCGGCACGAGAAAAGAGATTACGATAAAGTTGTTGATTGTTAGGCTCATAAAGGAATTTTTCATTTGAAGGATGGAAATGCAAAATTGTCTTCTTGTGCAACAACTTAGCTAACACAAAAAACAATTTCTTTCTCCTTGCCGACTGCGTTGTTGCCACATGGATATGCACAATATCATACCACGGCAGCAACACCATATATTCAATAAGTGCAGTAACAAGATACCACAATTTCCTCCATACCGGACCATCTCGATGCGTCTGAATCCACCGACAATGAAATCTATTCCATTGCTCACCAGTCTCATGAGCTTTCACTACTGAAGTAATACCACCACGAGTCTTTCTACTCGTGGCTACAACTAAAACTCTTGGTTTCATAGGATTTAATCTTCAACTACAGTTATAGAATTAGCGAGCCTCTTCTCCCCATCAATCTCTGTGGTATAATATCTTTGGTTCATACCATTTAGGAATTCCGTCAAATCTTTCTCGCTGTTTATATCAAATTTATGGGTTCCTTCATCATATATAATGTGCAGGACAATATTTACCTACATAAATAGGTGGGTGTCCTGTTCCATGTTCTCGATTTTGATTACGTTTTAACAACTTAAGACATTAAGAATCAGTAAATTAAATGTAAAATATAAGACAAGATTAACTATCAAAAGGCTAGAAGTAGATTCGCACAAGATTATAGTCAACTTAGCGAATGATTATCAATGATTTAGATGGTTATTTTTTGATACTTAAAAATAGGGACACAGAACTGGACATCCTAATAATTTATTTAGTATAGTTTAAATATTGCCTTCCACTCATAATCACTATCTCTAAATGTTTGCGAGAACCATCTTGCAAGACATCTTAATACGTATGCAACTATTAAGATGACTACAAACATTATGAAAATATTGAAAGGGAACCAGCTGTTGAATCTGTCTGTAAATAGAAGCTTTATTATCCAAATAAATATTGTTAATCACTCTACCTGCGCCATCCATAGATCCGGTAGGAAGGTTCAGAACCGTATATCCCCATTCGGCAGCCTTGATACTAGGGAGCAGAGACTTGTGAGACCCCATATTGTATTGTTCAATAGATCTTTTCGTCTTTTCTGTGCTGCGTATGCCACCTTCATTACCCATTTCTATTTCAACTACAAATCCATCGTTAGACAAAGTAGGAGTTGCCCACAGTTTCGGGTTGGATATATAGTCTTTTTGTATAATCTTAGTTTCTTCCATTGGTTCACCCTGTGAAACATCCGGCTTGTCTTCCGGAAAATTGTCATCTCCATCGCTACATGCGAATAAAGATAAGAGACATAAACTTAAATACTTAAATTTCATAATACTATAATTTAATCTGTAAAGTTAATGTTTTATGTAAAAAGTAACGATTAGCCCAGCAAATCTAAAAAGAATTCAATGCGGCTGTATGCGGCTAACGAGAAATACTGATTTATAGGCTTTTGTTATATAAGTAAAGGGTGCAGAAGCACTACTCTGCGCACTTCTCACCCTTTCTTGTTTTAGCTTATATTATTTCACTTTTCCATAGATGCTTATTTCGCCAATGGAAACAAACGGTGGACGGTGACTTTCAGTAATAACCAATTTCACATATCTTGCAGGAACGAAAGTATCGGAAACAACAGTCTTCGAATTAGGCTCGGCAGTATGTTCAAATTCCAGAGGCTCACCAAACTGTGTCCATGTATTACCATCCAAGCTTATTTCAATATGACAAGTCTTCAAATCCAAATTACTAACTCGTTTTGCTACTGTCACTTCTTTCACCATGCGTTGGCCTTGCATATCAATGGTAAGATGATGTGGAAGTGGAGCTTCGGTACCATTCCATTGGCTATGCCAGAAGGATGCCGGATTGTTGTCAATGATATATTTGGCTTTACCGTTATCAAGACCTTCACCAGTTGCTTCTTCAGAAGAGAAATCACAAACAGTCCAACTGTCTTCTCTTATGTTGAGCATGTTAGGCAAAGTCATTTCATTAGAGACCAAGAACTCATCACCTTCATCCCAAAGATATACTTCCTCCTTGTTTACCAAGCGAGTTTCTAATTCAGGCACGAAAATACTATATATAGTAATCGTAGAACCGGCTTTTGCATTCGGAAGTTCTGTGTTAGTATCCAAAGTGTTTACTTTTACCACTTTCTTGTTACCGTCGTTATCTATATACTCCACTTTCTCACCTAAGCTAGATTCTGCCTGTTCCCAAGTAATAATGGCTTTGTCCATAAAGAGATTAATCTTCTGAACGCCACGAACTTTCAGCTTTGATGCGTAATTATCTGCATAAACAGTTCCTGTTACTTCCGAAGGTATAGACTGATATCCAAGTTCGCCGGTATGATAAGTCTTAAATATAAAAGTACCTTCAACACCAGGCATATCCATATGATGTACTACATAACCTTTATCGTCTACAGCCGAACGGTCTACTTCAGTTTCATACGTATGTTTTTCTTCACCTTCTAACCATTCCACTACAAACTTTTCGATTCTCGGGTCGGAATTCACCAGCCATTTGAAAGTGACTCTTTCTTTTCCGCCTACAGTATAGATAGAGTCGGTTTTACCGATGTAGTTGATTTCTCCTCTATCCAAGTATTCTTGAATGATGTCATTCATTCC
>OQVT01001828.1_pt1 | contig 13661 bp, 13 predicted proteins | sample 1691561 | NCBI WGS metagenome assembly OQVT01 (sample SAMN03418260, study PRJEB22391) | human gut metagenome | biome: human-gut; feature: organic feature; material: feces | host: Homo sapiens | place: Tanzania | collected 2013-01 | reverse complement strand
CGAGAAGAATAAATCGCCACGCGCATGTCGCGGCGATTTATGATTAAAATTCTTTCGCGCCGTGCGCGGCGCGAAACTCTGCGAGGCTTAACTATGATGTAAGTCTTTGCGTCAATTGTAGTGTGGAGGGTCTGTTTTCTGCCTGTGGGGCAGAAAATGCGGCGCGAAGTGCCGGAGACCGTTTGCCGCCTGCGGGCGGCAAATGCGGCGGGGTGCGCGGGCCTGTTTTCTGCCCGTAGGGCAGAAAATGCGGCATGGGAGTGCCGAGCCTGTTTGCCGCCGATGGCGGCAAATGCGGCGTGATAGATTTTTATGAAAAGCGCTGCGGGCCAAAAAGCCCGCGGCATCTTTTTATTTCCGGATATCCATGACGATCTTGCCGCACGCGCGGCAGAGGTGGGCGATGGGACGGACGACCTCGCTCGCTTTGCAGAGGTAGAAGTCGTTTCCAATCGGGAGAGAGGTCATCTTGAACGGCTCTTCCGTCCACAGAAGCTCGTAGCCGCTGCCGCCGCGCAGGTAGCCGGTCTCCATCTCTTTTGCACAGTAGGGGCAGTTCATGCGAAATCTCCTTTCTTTTTCCACAGGATGTTCTTCTTGTACGCAGTCTCTCACTTCCTATGCTTTCGCCTTAAATTTACCATTTTTACCGGAAAATGGCAAGATTTGCCTGCGCAAAATACTTGACAGGCGAAAATTTTCGGCTATAATTTGAAATTGATTTTCATTTTCAAATTCAGGAGGCCACTATGGCGACCTATACGACCAAACAGCAAAAAGCGGTGCTCGACTGCCTTTCTGAGCGCGCGGACTCGCCGGTCAGCGCGGCGGCGATCGTCGACGCGCTGCGCGAGCAGGGCGAGCACATCGGCATCGCGACGGTGTACCGGCAGCTTGAAAAGCTCGAGCGGCAGGGCAGCGTCCACAAGGTCACGACGGACGAGGGCGCGTACTACCAGTTCTGCACCCACGGCTGCGCGACGAACTGCTGCCTCTTTAAGTGCGAGCGCTGCGGGCGCATCGTGCACCTCGACTGCCACCAACTTTCTCCACTCTACGAGCATTTGGAGCATGAGCACGGCTTTTCCATCAATCCCCGCAAGACGATGTTCTACGGCCTGTGCCGCGAGTGTCAGGAGGGCGCATGAAACGCATTGCTTCCTTTTTTTTGGCGCTCGCGCTGGTATTTTCCCTCACCGCCTGCACCGTGCCTGTGGAAAAGGCGGACGACGGCAAAACCCAGATCGTCGCGACGCTTTTCCCTTATTATGACTTTGCCCGCGCCATCGTCGGCGACCGCGCGGACGTCACGCTCCTGCTCTCGCCGGGGCGCGAGGCGCACAGCTTCGAGCCCACGCCGCTCGACGCCGTCACGATCTCCGAATCCGATGTTTTCCTCTACAACGGCGGCGAGGGGGAATACTGGGTCGACAGTATGCTCGACGCCGCGGGCGAAAATATCGCCGTCATCGCCCGCATGATGGACTACGTCGACGCGCTCGACGAGGAATATGTCGAGGGCATGCAGGGCGCGGACGGCCATGACCACGACCATGAGCATGGCAGCCACGATGACCATGATGACCATGACCACGATCATGAAGAAGATGAGCACGACAGCGACGAGGTCGAATACGACGAGCACATCTGGACGTCGCCAAAAACCGATTACTAAATAAAAACTAACCAAATACCAAAAACACAAAAAAACACCATATGAAAGGAAGATCATAATGTCAGCAATACTTACTGAAGATCAGAAATCATTACTGTCACTTGCAAAAGATTTTGGAGAGAAGAGCATCCTTCCTCTTTCTAAAGAATACGATCTTAAAGGAGACACACCGCTTGACCTGTATCAGCAGGCTGCAGATCTGGGCTTCACAGCTTTGGCATGGCCGGAAGAACTCGGAGGCCTTGCCCTTGACGAGGTTACCAAGTCAATGATAGGTGAGGAGCTTTCTAAATATGATGCAGGATTCTGCAATGCTCTTGATGCAAGCACTCTTGCTTCCCGTCCTATCCTTATCGCAGGAACCGAAGAGCAAAAAGCTTATGCAGCAGAACTCGTACTCGGCGGAAAGATGGCTTCTTTCGCATTAACCGAGCCGAATGCAGGTTCAGACGCAGCTTCAATAACCACTACCGCTGTCAAAACAGATAACGGTTATGTATTAAACGGAAGAAAATGCTTTATCACAAATGCACCTTATGCTCAGTTCTTTGTTGTATTTGCAAAAACCGATAAAGAAGCCGGTGTTAAAGGAATCTCCGCGTTTCTCGTAGAACGTGACCTTCCGGGAGTTTCTATCGGAAAGCATGAAGATAAAATGGGTATCCGTCTTGCAACCGCTGCAGACGTTATTTTGGAAGATGTTGAAGTTCCGAATGATCATCTTCTCGGTGAAGAAGGCAAGGGATTCAAATTAGCAATGCAGACCATGGATGTTGCACGTATCGACTGTGCTGCAGGAGCCATGGGAATTGCTCAGCATGCACTTGATCTTGCAACTGAGTATGCAAAAACACGTGTTACATTCGGTAAACCTATAGCAAAGCTTCAGGCCATTCAGTTTATGCTGGCAGATATGGCGATACGTGCCGAAAGTGCAAGACGCCTTGTTTTAAGAGCCGCAGAATTATACGATGCCGGACAGTCAGATTCTCTGCTTTGTGCAGCTGCCAAGGTAGCAGCATCGGAAGCAGCTATGCAGAATGCGCTTGATGCGCTGCAGATATACGGTGGATACGGCTACTCTCGTGAGTATCCGTTAGAAAAGCTCGTTCGCGATGCTAAGATCTTCATGATCTTTGACGGAACAAACCAGATCTTACGTTCCGTTGTTGCCGGAAATCTGCTCAGAAAATAATTTAGCCATTTCTATTTACTTTTACCTATCCTAATGCAAAAGGCCGCCCTCCAACCGGATCGTGGTCTTTTGCTCTTTTTATTTTCAATGCAAAAAAGATCAGGCAGAAGCATGCCCATTAGGATACTCTATCCCAAATAAGCAAGCTTCTGCCTGATGTATTTTTATTAAATGCTATTTATAACTGTATACAGCTGTCAAAGCTGATTTGACCTGACTGATACCGGATTACTGAAGAAGGAGGAGTCCGAATACGAGTGTAAACAGAGCAACTGTCTCTATAATACCGATTACGATAAAGTAGTTTGCCGTACCTTTTCCCGTTGCGCCAAGTGCATCGGCTGCCGCAGCTGCACATTTGCCCTGTAAGAGTGCCGAAAGACCTATTGCAAGTCCTCCGAAGAGACCCACACCAAATGCAAGTGATGCATCTATTCCGCCGGCTACCGCAGATTTGATGAAGTTCATAAGAAGAAAGCCGTAGATGGTCTGTGTAAGAGGCGCACCTGAGAATGCGATCATAATGAATGGAGCCGGCTTACCGCTGGCATAGCATTTCTTCCACGATCCTATCGCAGACATTCCTGCAAGACCGGCACCGAATGCCGAACCTAAAGCCGATAAACCAAGAGCAAGTGTCATACCTATAAATGCAAGATTCATAACTAAATCTCCTTTTCTGAATTAATGATTCTGTTTAATTTTATTTGCTTAATTTTTCTTTTTTCTCAAAAGGCTCATATGCAATACCCGTCCACTCAAGTCCTACCTGTCCGGAGAATTCCAGAACATTCAGACGAACACCGTGAACGACTACCGAAAGCAGGCACATGACGATATTCAGGGCATGTCCTATAACAAATACGAAAGCACCCATGATAACAAGCGGTCCGCTGAAGCCTTCGGCCAGTGCATTAAAGCTCTGTGCTATCGCAAGTCCGGCCATTCCTACCGCAAACAGACGGATGTAGCTCATTACGTTTCCGAAACAGCTTATGGTATCCAGAAATACCGTAAATCCGTTTCCGAAGCCCGCAAGAAGACCTTTTGCAAATGACTTGTCAGGCGACATTCCGCCGAAAAGCAATACCAGAACGAACGACGCCAATACAAGTGCAAATACCGGCATGATATCTATCTGCTCTCCGATAACAAGATAAAGAGAGAGGAGATACATCGCACCTACCGATACAGCCCATCCGGCATCCGCTATCCAGCTGAGATCCTTTTCCGGCAGCTTTTTCTTGATACTGAGTATCGATCCGATAGCCATCTGTATCGCACCTACCGAGAATGCAAATTTGATTATCGTATTCTGTTGTGCCTTTGCGGCTACACCGAAATACTGCGGATAGTTCGCAAAGCTCGGTATTACAAGTGCCTTGAGGAAAGGAATGTCCATCGCTCCTTCAAGACCGAACCATGTACCCGTTATAGCTCCCCAGCAAACCGTTGCTATACCCAGCACCAGAAGCAAAAATACCGTGTCGCTTTTTTTCTTTTTCTTTTTAGTCTTTACCATAAGGATGACTGCTGCGATAAGGATCAATGCGCCGTATCCTGCGTCTCCCATGATCACGGCAAAGAAAAGAATGAAGAACAGCAAAAACCACAATGATATATCCTGCTCTCTGTATCCCGGAAGTACTCCGAGGATATCAAACACCGGTTTTATCAGGCGTGAGACCTTATTGTATCGAAGCTTGGTCGGAACCTTTTCGTCTTCATCAGCCACATCCTGCACAGCCCATGCCCACCTGTTTGCCGCAGCCGCCTCTTTAAAGCGATCCTCGTCCACCTCCGGCACATATCCCGAAAGCCATACGAAGCTGTCATCGCTATTTGTGGTTTCTCTTGCCGATGAGAATTCCTCCTCATTCTGGACCTTTATAAGCTGTGCATGGAAGCTCGCTTCATAAAATGAAGCCTTTTCCAGTATCTCATTGCATTGCCTTGTCTCTTCTTCGTATCCGGCAATTATCTTTTCAAGTTCACCCTTGCTCTTTTCGGGAAGTGTAAACTCAGTTGCCGACAGATCCTGCGGCAGCTTTCCGAATACCGCTGCAGAGATCTGCTTATCGACATTTTTCAGCCGTACAAGCCTGATATCCCCTGATCTTACCGCATTTTCAAACTCCTTCTTACTGAAATTATAAAAATGCAGATCATATCCCAGACTCTTAAGCTCACGAACCTCCTGCGGAGAAAAACCCCCCCACTCCCTGATCCTGTCAAGCTCGGTCCTTGCAGTCAGTTCCGCCTGCGAAAGTTCCGCCTTTCTTGTTAAGGCATTTTGGACATCCCCGTACATTTTTGCAAAAGCCTCATCGGTAAGTATTTCCTCTGACGGCTTTGCCTTTGCCGGAAGATAGTCCTTAAGCGTAGATGCGGTTTTTGAAAGCGCGGTGAATTTTTCTACCGTCGCCTTATCCGCACTCTTCTTTTCCATAAGATGCACAAGCCCCAGATCCCTGAGTCCTTTCAGCATCTCTTCTTTTTTGGAGACCGAAGAGACTACATAGACCATTTTCATTTTTTCTATCATGCTCCTGCCTCCGTCAATTTCTTCTTTGATATCTTACCGCGCACAACTGCGGCTGTCTGCTGGTCACCGAGATATACGCCTATAATACGTATATTCTCTTTAGCCTCAGGTATCTTAACCTTCTCAAAAAGATTTACCCTCTGAGATGTAGTCCTAAGCTCCTTTTCGAGGAGAGTCTTTTGCTTCCTCATCGTAGAGACCAGTGCATCAAGCCTTGCTATCTCACGCAGCTTTATCAATGCAGTATCAACCCACAACGGATAGTCATCCACATTGTAGACTATATCCTTAAACGTCAGTTCTTTAAATGATGGTACCGTGACACCGGCGATATTTTCGTCGCTGCAGATCACTGTATCCGGGATAACGAGATTTCCTATCTTTTTATCCTCGGCAAAGAGTCTGTTCTCGGCAAATACGGATACCCAGTCATCCAGGTCACCTATCATCTGAACACGCTCTGCTTCCTTCTTAGCAAGCTCCGACGCTATCCTCATGATAACAGACTGAAGCTGCTGCTTTTTAAGCTGTAAGGTCGGAAGATATCGCTGATACTGTTTCAGCTTGTCTTTTTGAAGCTTCTGTTCATTTTTTGTAAGTTTGATTGCCATAGAATGCTCCTTTTAGTTCAATGCATCCTTCTTCGGCCATCTCTCATTGATCAGGCTCGTTTTTAATCCTGTCTCATTTGGCTCGAAGCACTCCGCAAGGATATCCCATCCGAGATCAAGCGCCGACTCAAGAGGGATATTTACAGCAAGATTCATCAGTCTTGCCTCGAAAAGCTCTCCGTATTTCAGAAGCTTGTCATCCCATTCCGACATCAAAAAGCCCATTGATTTCTTCTCAAGGCTTTCCTTATACTGTGCATACAAACGGATCATACCATCCATCAGGGCACGGTGATCGTCTCTCGTCTTACCGTTTACATTCTGTTTAAGACGTGAAAGAGAACCGAACGGCTCTATGTGTCCGTTCTTAAGATAATACTGACCCTCTGTGATATATCCTGTATTGTCAGGCACCGGATGGGTAACATCATCACCCGGCATTGTTGTAACACCGAGTATGGTTATCGAACCCGCACCCTCTATATCGACTGCTTTTTCGTATCTTGATGCAAGCGAGCTGTAAAGATCTCCCGGGTATCCTCTGTTTGAAGGAACCTGCTCCATCGTGATCGCCATCTCTTTTTGTGCATCGGCGAAGTTCGTCATATCCGTAAGAAGCACAAGCACCTTCTTTCCTTCAAGCGCAAACTGCTCTGCAACGGCAAGAGACATATCCGGCACAAGAGTGCACTCAACGATAGGATCCGATGCGGTATGTATGAACATTACCGTATGGCTCATAGCTCCGCCCTTTTCAAGCGTATCACGGAACGTAAGGTAATCATCATATTTAAGTCCCATTCCGCCTAAGATGATCACGTCTACCTCTGCCTGCATTGCTATACGTGAAAGCAGCTCGTTGTACGGCTCTCCCGAAATAGAGAAGATAGGAAGCTTCTGGCTCTCTACAAGAGTATTGAAGACATCTATCATCGGAATTCCGGTACGTATCATGTTTTTAGGCAGCACCCTTTTTGCCGGGTTAAATGACGGACCACCGATCGGTATCATATTTTCGGTAAGCGCAGGGCCGTTATCCATCGGCACGCCGGCTCCGTTAAATATTCGTCCAAGGAGATGATCCGAGAATGAGATCATCATCGGATGTCCAAGGAAACGCACGGTATCGGTAGTGCTGACACCCTGTGTTCCCGCAAAGACCTGAAGCGAGACTTTATCTTCGTCAAGCTTTATAACGGTCGCATAGCTGTCACCGACAAGCGCCAGGTCTCCGCTTCGTACATTTGATGCACGTACGGTAACAACGTTTCCTACGATCGAATCTATTTTAGTGTATACTTTCTGCATGACCTGCCTCCTAACCTATTACCTTTGAATGGTATAATTCGGTGATCTTTGCTTCCTGCTCATGGAAAGCATCACTGTCAAATTCTGTACCATGCCAATCAAGGAATGCCTGTCTGAGCTGATTGAAGAAAGCACGGATCTCTTTTTTATCCTTGAGATCATAATCATGCGTCAATGCGTCAAATATCCTCGCAAACTCCATCTGCTGTCTCTTAGGCGGGCACGCTGCATCAATAGGGTCAAATGAGTTCTGCTGAAGATATACCGAATCAAGCAGCTCACCCTTCTGATATATGATGAAGTCCTCTGATGATGTTCCCTCTTCACCGAGAACCTTCATCATCTGGTTTACTTCTACGCTCTTGTGAAGTATTTCACGTGCGATATTTACTTTTTTCATGTCTACGACGCCGTTGTATTTTGACCATGAATCCATCGGATGGATAGCCGGATACTTTCTGGCATCCGAACGTTCTCTCGAAAGTCCGTGGAATGCTCCGACAACCTTAAGTGTAGCCTGTGTAACAGGCTCTTCAAAGTTACCGCCGGCAGGTGAAACCGCTCCGCCTATTGTTATAGAGCCTGTCTTTCCGTCATAAAGGCGCACTTTTCCCGCTCTCTCATAGAATGATGCTATCGTTGACTCAAGATAAGCCGGGAATGCTTCCTCTCCAGGTATCTCCTCAAGACGTCCGCTCATCTCACGCATTGCCTGTGCCCAACGGCTTGTTGAATCTGCAAGAAGAAGGACATCAAGTCCCATCTGTCTGTAATACTCAGCAAGAGTAACTGCTGTATAGCATGAAGCCTCTCTTGCCGCAACAGGCATTGAAGATGTATTGCAGATTATGATGGTCCTTTCCATAAGGGATCTTCCCGTCTTAGGGTCTGTAAGCTCCGGAAACTCCTCCAGAACCTCTACGACCTCACCTGCACGCTCTCCGCATGCGGCAACGATAACGATGTCAGCATCGGCATGTTTGGCCTCCATATGCTGCAATACCGTTTTTCCCGCTCCGAAAGGCCCCGGTGTACAGAACGTTCCGCCCTTTGAAACAGGGAGGAAGGTATCTATACAACGTATCTGTGTGATCAGCGGTTCGCTGGGGCGCAGCCTTTCTTCATAGCATTTTACCGCATGCTTGATAGGCTGGCTGAATACCATGCTGAGCTCTTTCTCGTTGTGTTCTTCATCCTCGATAACACATACTGTTGCTCTTACATTGTACGATCCCTGCTCTTTTATCTCTTTTACAGTCCATTCTCCCTTAAGGGTGAACGGAACCATTATCTGATGTCTGAACAGTCCCTCGGGAACCGTTCCTACTGCCATACCGGCAGCAACCCTGTCTCCTGTCTTTACGCAAGGAGTAAACTCCCACTCGCGGTCAGGTATCGGATTGAGGTATACTCCTCTTTCAAGGAAAAAGCCGCATTTTTCGGCAAGCTCCGGAAGAGGATTCTGAAGTCCGTCAAATATCTGCGTAAGAAGTCCGGGTCCGAGCTCGATACTCATAAGCCCGCCTGTAAACTCTACAGGATCACCGACCTTGATACCGTCTGACATTTCGTATATCTGCATGCTGGCCTCACCGTTGTTGATACGGATAACCTCGCCCTTAAGGCGCTTATCGTCAACAAGGATGTAACCGACTTCATTTTTACGAACGGAGCCTTCAAACGAAACCTTGCAGAGGTTTCCGTTAACTCCGGTTACATGTCCCATTACTGTACTCATTAAATTTCTCCTGTTATAAGCTGTATACTCGCTGCTGCACCTGATCGAAGAGGGATTTGAATTCTTCCTTTCCCTTTTCATGCTCGAAGCAGCCCTGGCGCTCCAACAGCTTTAATTTAATCGCATATCCGAATAAAACATATTTATCGAACATATGCATGCCCACCAGTGAATCTAAGTTTTCAAATTCATAAGCAAGAAGGATCTTTTCCGCTTCCAAAGGATTTTTGGCCGATATGGCTGCAGCTGCGACATTGCTTGTCTGCAGATCTCTCTCCTCGGGTCCGTCATACTGTTTTCCAAGTTTCTGACTTCTCTGATAATTCAGTTCCTTTGTCAGCATCCCGTAAAACTGCGCCCACTTTTTTACAAGCGGCCCCTTGTCGGAAGAAAGCGACAGCTGTGTCAGTTCTTTATAAACCGAGTCTTCAACCTTTGATTCGCAGTAGCTTAAGAATTCATCATATGTGATCGGCATCTCGCCGTCCGATCGAAGTTCAGGCAGGCTTGATATTAAATAATGATAATATGAAGCCATATCACACCTCCCCTCTTAGAAATCCAGATTTCTCAGATAAGGCATCAGCATCTGTGCGATCTCCTCGTCAGAACAATCGAAATAACCTGATTCATCCTTGGCTGCAAGTCTGAATCCCGCCTTAACATTTTTGGTCGGCCTGATCTCCAGTCCGTTTTTGATCTCATCCGCAAGATCCGCCTTAAGAGAATCTGTGACACTTGAAACCTCTGCCGCATACTCATCCGCTTTTTCACCATTAAGCGCTGCACGTATAAGCATAGCCATGTTGTCATCGTTAAGGCTCTTCTTAACATCTGCTGTAAGGATCTTTTCGAATTCCTTCTTTATCTCCGCTTTAAAAGCGAGCACCGCATCTCTTTTAGCCTGCTCTGCGGAAATAAGCGCACGTTCTTTCATCGCGTTGATTTCTTTTTCGGAAGCGGTCTTTGTATTTTCCGCCTCTTCCTTTGCATCGGCAATGATAGATTCGGCTTTTTTCTTTGCCTCGGCAATAATGGCAGCTGCCTTGGCGTTGGCTGCATCGATCCCCTCTTTACGTATCGACGTAACCAGATCCTGAATCTGTACCTCCATATATGCTCCTTTCGTTCTCTCAGATTGCGCATTTCGCATTTTATATAAAATGCACAATAAAATTATAAAACCTTTATTATTATCTCGCATATCAAACATAAATGCAATGATAATTTATCTTACATACCTTGTATGTATAAAAGAATACAATAATAGTAAAAGCCGCTTCAAAATACATCAAAACAATGGTAAAATGTCGCATTAGAACACATCATTCATTTAAAGGGGAAAAAAATTGAAAACAATAGTAAAAAAATGGACATCCAGCAGCCTTGTATTAAAGATCGTTATAGGCCTTGTCATAGGTGCATTGCTCGGTCTTTTTGCTCCGGGAGCAACCTTTATAGCAGTATTGGGAACAACATTTGTAGGTGCACTTAAAGCTATCGCACCGGTTCTTGTAGCTTTTCTTGTAATGAGCGCCCTTTCGCGTTCAAAGGCAGGACTCGGCTCACGCTTCAGGACCGTTATAGTCCTGTATATGCTCAGCACCTTCCTTGCTGCGATCGTTGCGGTCATAGCAAGCTATCTCTTCCCTGTCACGCTCATACTCGAAGGTGCAGCAGAAGGAACACCTCCGAGCGGTATCGCAGAGGTATTCAGGAACCTTCTTTCGAATATGGTGGCAAACCCTATCGATGCCGTAGCTTCAGGAAACTACCTCGGCGTTTTATTCTGGGCTGTTATCGTCGGACTTGTAATGAAAAAGACCGCAAGCGAAAAGACCATAGACGTGATCTCCGACCTTTCAAACGTTATAACAAAGATCGTAGGCGGAATAATCCAGTTCGCTCCTATAGGAATACTCGGACTCGTATTTTCGGCTGTTTCAGACGGCGGACTAATGATCTTCACGACATACGGTAAGCTCCTACTCGTACTTGTAGGAAGCATGCTTGTTGTAGCACTCGGTGTCGATCCTCTTATATCTTTCATTTATCTTAGGAAGAATCCATACCCTCTCGTACTCAAATGTCTTCGTGAGAGCGGAGTTACCGCATTCTTCACAAGAAGTTCGGCTGCAAATATCCCCGTAAACATGGATCTTTGTGACCGTCTGGGTCTCGATAAGGACTTTTATTCCGTATCCATCCCGTTAGGTGCTACGATAAACATGGATGGAGCAGCTATCACGATAACTGTCATGACGCTTGCCACGGCATTTACAATGGGTGTTCAGGTCGACATTCCTACTGCTATAATCCTTAGCATCCTGGCAACCTTAGGTGCCTGCGGAGCATCCGGCGTGGCAGGAGGATCTCTTCTCCTTATCCCTATGGCATGCTCGCTCTTCGGTATCAATGCCGATATATCGATGCAGGTCGTTGCAGTCGGCTTTATCATAGGAGTTATACAGGATTCCGTTGAAACAGCACTCAACTCAAGCGGAGACGTAATGTTTGCCGCAACTGCAGAATTCCATGACCGCATGAAACGCGGCGAATCCGTTGACCTTACATTAAAGAATGTCAAAAAGAAAGGCGGTATCTGATCGGGCATGAGCAGAAAGATCGTCGCAAAATTCGGCGGAACATCACTGGCTGATGCCGGACAGTTCCGCAAGGTAAAAAATATAATAATGTCGGATCCCGACAGACGCATAGTCGTAGCCTCGGCCCCCGGCAAAAGATTTAAAGATGATATAAAGGTGACAGACCTTCTTATAAGATGCTACAGGTCCGCTGCTTCGGGGAAGGATTTCGAAAGCGATCTTCAGCTTATATCCGATCGTTTCGACGCAATAATAAAAGAGCTTGAAATAGACTTTGAACTCGATAGCGAGATCAACGAAATAAGAGAGCATCTTAAGAGTTCTCCCGATCAGGATTACACCGAAAGCCGCGGGGAATATCTGAATTCCAGGATACTTGCAAAGTATCTCGGCTTTACCTTTGTCGATCCTTCATGGGCGGTATGCTTTACCGAGGGCGGCCTCTATGATGCCGATCTTACACAAAGAACAATGGCCGCAGCACTTAAGCCTCTTGACTATGCCGTAGTCGCAGGCTTTTACGGCTCCGACAAAAACGGAAGGATCCATACCTTTCCCAGAGGAGGCTCTGATATAACAGGCAGCATTGCCGCAAAGGCCGTGTGTGCCGATCTGTATGAAAACTGGACAGATGTATCGGGACTGCTTGCAGCCGATCCGTCTATCGTAGAGAATCCGAAGACCGTCGAATATCTCACCTTCCACGAGCTCAGAACCCTGTCTTATATGGGTGCCTCGGTTCTGCATGCAGATTCCGTGCTTCCCGCACTTAAACAGGGCATACCTATAAATATCAGGAACACAAACAGACCCGATGATGCCGGAACCATGATCGTAAACAGGCTTCCCGAAAACAGGGAACGTGCCGTTATCACAGGAGTTGCCGGAAGACGCGGCATGTGCGTTATCCAGGTTGAAAAGATGAAGGTAAGTGATGAGGCCGGATTTACAGCCGATATCCTTGAGATACTTAAGGACATGGGTGTTCCGTTTGAGCAATGCCTTACAGGCATCGATACGGTCTCACTTGTAATAAGAAATGATCTTTTTGAACCGCGAAGAGCTGAGATACTCAATACGATCCGCGAAAGACTCGATCCCGACACTCTTGTCGTAAAGGAAAACCTTTCGATGATCGCTGTTGTAGGAGAAGATAAGCCAAGCTCAGATGATGCCACCATTAGGATCCTCAGTGCCGTTGCAAATGCAGGCGTTCTTATACGGACCATAAACCAGGGAGCCGGTGACCTGAACCTTATCATAGGTGTTAAAAACGACTTTTACGAAACCGCCGTCAGAGCTATCTATTCGGCTATAGAACATTAAATACATTAAGCATGGAATCTTTTTTTGCTGAAACAAACCGTTTTACGCCTTATAGAAATATAATTCTTATAAAACAGTAAAATTTAAGACGGATGGGGTAATATCCTTACCTCTCCGTCTCTTTTTTATCCTTATACAAATGGGAGGCGTCCGGACACCAACGCCTTACTCTTTCACTAATGCTTTAACGATCTCTCCGATATACATCTCATGAAAATCACGTTTCGGATAGCATTCATCCACTGTCTTCTGACTCACAAAGCCCTCTTCTTTTATCGGTGCCTGATAAAGCTTGCGGCATATGAATACCATATCCGCCTCTTCAAAATATGTGCTCTCACCAGTAAATACCGGTGTGAATCCGACCTTTGCGATCTTATCCTCATCTCTTCCGGAGCGAGTTCCTATGTAAGCCATATCCTTTTTATACTTCTTGTCAAAGAAAGAGACCGTAAAGAATTCCTCCCTGTCAACAAATTCCTTTGTATATCTGCTCGGTCTTACATATACGACGACCGAAGGAAGTCCTCCTCCGCTTTGCCATATTGCGCCCATATGACCCCAGCTGCAGGTCATTGCATTATATCCGTTTTCCTTTGTGCCGGCTGCAAGTATCATCCATTCATCAGAAATCTTTGTAAACGGATTAAGCTTTAT
>OQVT01001825.1_pt1 | contig 13675 bp, 9 predicted proteins | sample 1691561 | NCBI WGS metagenome assembly OQVT01 (sample SAMN03418260, study PRJEB22391) | human gut metagenome | biome: human-gut; feature: organic feature; material: feces | host: Homo sapiens | place: Tanzania | collected 2013-01 | reverse complement strand
TTGACATCGGGTTCGAAGATAGAGCTTCCGAACTTCTTGAGCGAGCCGAAGAAGCGGCTGAACTTTGTGGGCTTATGTGGCTCCGGAGCCTTCTCTTCCTCTTCTTCCTCTGCATTGGCGGCGGGCTGTGCTGCGGTCTGCGCTGCAGGCTGTGTGCCTGTGCCTGTTGTTGCCAGCGTCGGGTCGAGAGTGACTGTGTTCTCTGAGTCCGGCTCCACTTCTTCGTCGAAGAGCGACCCGCTGATGGCGCGTCCGGCGCAGTTCATGTCGCCCTTTGCGAGCAGACCGAGGATGGTGTTCGTGGTGCCGTCCTCAGAGAGAATCACGTCGGAGTCCTTCTTGTTGATGTTGAGTGTGGTAGACTTCGCGATGCGCACCTTCTCCACGTCGAACACTTTGTGGAAGAGCTTATCTACGTTCTTCATGTTGCTGCCGCCGCCGGTGAGCACGATGCCGCCGAGCAGCTTGTCGGCGAACTCGTGTGGCACGAGATACTTCACGTTCTCCACTATCTCGAGCATGCGCGCCTCAACCACCTGGATGAACATGCGGCTGAGTATCGTTCTGCCGTCGCCGATGGGTAGAGTTGCGTCGGCGTCTATATCTTTCTCGTTGGTCAGAGCCGAGGCGTGCTTCAGCTTCATCGCCTCTGCGTTTATCTCGTCTATCTGCAACGACTCGAGGTCTTTGGTCACGTTAGATCCGCCGAGCGGAAGCACGGCGATATGGCGCAGCTTGTTGCGGTAGTAGACCGATACGGTTGTGGTGTCGGCGCCGAGGTCTACGAGCACGCAGCCTGCGCGCTTCTCGGCGTCGGTGAGCACGCAGTCGGCCATCGTGAGCGGGGCGAGATACATCTCAGCCACCTTTATGCCTGAGTTGTCGAGACTCTTGTTGAGGTTGCGGTAGAACGAGCGGCGCCACAGCACGTTGAGGAAGTTGCCCTCAAGATGTCTTGCCTGGATGCCTACGGGGTCGTCCTCGTAGTGTCCGTCCACATTGTATTCTTGTGTTATGGCGTCGAGAATCTCGCAGTCTTTGTATTCCATGCTGCGGTTGGTGTCCATGAGTTCGTTCACCATATCCTGCGACACGATGCAGTCGAGCGGCAGTTCCTTCACGATGGAGTTCTTGACGCTGTGTATGCTCTGGCCTCCGATGCCTACATACACCTGTTCTATTTCGGTTTTGAGAGTATTCTTGAGTTTGCTTACAATGTTGCTCAGTCCCTGTGCGGTACGTTCAATATTATATGCTACGCCCTTGCGTATGTACGAGGCGGAGTCTTCTTTAGCGACAGCAAGAATAGAGATGCTGCCGTCAGGGTTTTTCCTTCCGGCAATTCCGGTCATCTTTGACGACCCGAGCTCAATAGCTACTATAAAATCCTTTGCCATACGTTTTTTTATCTTGTTGAGTGTTAATTATCTTTTGTTACTTGATTCCGAATTTTATGCTTTGCCGGCTTTCGACTTCTTTGCCTTCTCGGGCTTTTCGGTCTTCTTCTCGGTCTTCTTCACAGACTTGTCCGACTTCTTTTCTGTCTTCTTCTCTGTTTTTTCCAACTTCTTTTCAGATTTCGTTTCCGATTTCTTCTTTGTCCGGTCGGTGTTTGAGGCGTTGTCGGTCTTTTTCTCCGTGTCTGCGGTCGGAGTTGTCGTAGTCTCGTTCTGCGGTTGTGTTGTTTCGGCGGCTGGTTGCACGGGGGCTGCGGGCTGTACTGGAGCTGCAGCCTGATGCTTTGCCGACTTCTTTCGGCAGATGATTTGGTTGTCGAACTCGATGTCTATGTACGAGTATTTGTTCCAGCCTACTTCTGAGAGTCCGTACTTGTAGAACTTCAGCAGTCGGGTCATCTTCACTTCCATGAACTTGCGTATGAGCGTGTAATGATCTGTGCGTCGGTTGCCGTCGGGCAGTCGTCCGAGGTGTACGATGTGGTCGCCTACGCGCGGCACTATTTCGATGCTGTGGTTAGGCAGCACGTTTATCTGCTCTATGAGGTTCTTCCACACGTCGTTTGCCATTATCACGCGTCCCAATGGCGAGAGGAAGTTGGTGGCGTACCAGCGGTTGATTGCTCCTGTTGCGATGATGAGGTCGCTCACGTAGTGGGTTGTGGGCATTACGCGGTCGTTGTCGTCTACGTAGTAGTCGTCGCCGTTGTCGGCCTTGATTCTTATCACGGGCATGCGCTGGGTTACGCTGATGTATACGTGTCCGCCTTCTGTCTTGTAGCAGTCGGCTGTCTGCACGAAGGGGCTCGCCTTGAGCATTTCTTCTATTCGGCGCGCGTCTACCTTGCATATTTCCTTGCCCATGGGGTAGACGCCGCCTTTCTGCAGTCTGTCTTTTATTATCTTCGCATCGATGAATCCGCTTGTGGCGTTGTCGGCGATGTCGATGTTCACCTTATTGCACAGCGTATGGTTTCCGCCTTTCTTGTCGAATGAGCAGAACGCGAACGCCAGGTATACGGCTATCAGTACATCGCTTAGGATGAAGAAGATTTTGCTTGGAGACAGTTTCACTTCTTGTTTTCTATTATTTTTGTTATTTGTGGCATGTAGTTGTCGAGGTCGCCTGCGCCGAGTATGACGAGCACGTCGAAGTCGCGCTGCTTAACGAGGTCGAGCACGTCGTCCTTGCGTATGATGCTCTTCTCGATGCCTGGTCGGAGGTTGTCGTAGATAAGCTGCGATGTGACGCCTTCGATGGGTTGCTCGCGTGCGGGGTAGATCTCTGTGAGTATCACCTCGTCGAGTTGGCTGAGCGCATCGGCGAAGTCGCGGTAGAAGTCGCGTGTGCGAGTGTAGAGGTGGGGCTGGAATATGGCTGTGATATGGCGGCCCTTGTAGAGTTCGCGTATGCTCTTTGCGCTCTGGTATATCTCCTTGGGGTGGTGTGCGTAGTCGGAGAGCAGAACGTGTCGGCTGTCGTTTATCTTGAAGTCGAAGCGTCGGTCTACGCCGCGGTATGTCTTCATGCCGTACTTGAGTTCTTCGGCTGTGCATCCGGCGAGCTGTGCCATTGCCATTGCTGCGATGCCGTTGTCGATGTTGATGGGCACGGGCTGTCCGAGCTCTACGTCCTTTACGTTCTCGATGGGCGAAACGAAGTCGAAGGTGATTGTTCCATTGTCGATGCGTATGTTCTCGGCGTGGAAGTCGCCCTCTGTGCGGCTGTACTCGTATACCTTCACTCCGGGCTGCACGTCGGCGTGCATCTCGAGTCCGCGGTGAATGATGAGTGCGCCGCCGGGCTGTATGAGTGTGGTGTAGTGGCGGAAGCTTTCGAGGTAGGCTTCTTTAGTGCCGTAGATGTCGAGGTGGTCGGGGTCGGTGGCGGTAATGACGCTCATCCATGGGCGGAGCCAATGGAAGGAGCGGTCGAACTCGTCGGCTTCTATCACTACATAGTCGCTTTCTGCGGAGATGATGTAGTTGGTGCTGTAGTTCTTTGATATTCCGCCGAGGAAAGCGTTGCAGTCGATGTGGCTCTGGTGCAAGATGTGTGCGCACATTGTAGAGGTCGATGTCTTGCCGTGTGTGCCGGCTACGCAGAGTCCCTTGTGTGTGCGTGTCAGTGTGCCGAGCACCTGTGCGCGCTTTTCCACGGTGAATCCGTTTGCGCGGAAGTATTGCAGCTCTTTGTGTTCGGCTGGTATTGCGGGTGTGTATATCACGAGGCACTGTTTCGGGTCGCGGCAGGCGTGCGGTATCTCGTCTACGTTCTCCTCGTAGTGGAGGAGTGCGCCTTCGCGTTCGAGTTGCTTTGTGAGTTCTGAGGGTGTCTTGTCGTAGCCTGCCACTACCACGCCCTTGCGTATGAAGTAGCGTGCGATGGCGCTCATGCCGATGCCGCCTGCGCCTACGAAGTAAACGGCTTTGATATCTTTGAGTTCCATTTCTGTTTCTTTATTTTTTGTTGGCGAGCTTGAGCACTTCGTCGGCAATGACGTCGGCAGAGTTGTGCTTGCCAAGTTTCTTTATGTTGGCTGTGAGCTGCGCGAGCTGCTCGGGGTCGTTCACGGTGTCGACGGCGAGCTGCAGCAGCGTTGCGGGTGCGTCGGCATCCTTCACGTAGAGGGCTGCGTCCTTGTTGACGAGGGCGAGAGCGTTCTTCGTCTGGTGATCTTCTGCCACATTGGGCGAGGGCACGAGGATGACGGGCTTGCCTATCAGACAGAACTCGCTGACTGAACTTGCGCCGGCGCGGCTTATCACGAGGTCGGCTGCCTTGTACGCCGCTCCCATGTCGCCGATGAAGTCCATCACCTTAAGCATGGGCAGGGGCTTGTGTGCCTTGAGCTGCTCGGCTACGGCTGCGCTGTAGTACTTGCCGGTCTGCCAGATGAACTGCACGCCGCTTTTCTCTACGAGGTCGAGGTGCTGCAGCACGCTTTCGTTCACGGTGCGCGCTCCGAGGCTGCCGCCTACGAGGAGGATGGTCTTCTTAGCGGGGTCGAGACCGAAGCTGCGCAGGGCGTCTTCGCGCGAGATGGTGGTCTCGATGAGGTTCTGGCGCACGGGGTTGCCGGTGTTTATTATCTTCTCTGCGGGGAAGAAGCGCTCCATGCCGTCGTATGCCACGCATATCTTGCGCGCTTTTGCGGCGAGGTGCTTGTTGGTTACGCCGGCGTATGAGTTCTGCTCCTGTATGAGCGTGGGGATGCCCATCGAGCTGGCTGCGTCGAGCGTGGCTGCGCTGGCGTATCCGCCTACGCCTACTACTACGTCGGGCGCGAACTCGCGGATTGTCTTGCGCACCATTCGCTTGCTGCGCAGGAAGTCGAGCGCAACACCGATGTTACGGGGCGACCAAAGCGGGCGGATGAATCCTCTCACCGGTAGTCCTACTATCTCGTAGCCTGCGTCGGGCACACGCTGCATCTCCATACGTCCGAGGGCTCCAACGAAGAGTATCTTCGCGTTGGGGCACTTCGATTTAATTGCATTGGCTATTGATACGGCTGGGAAGATATGGCCTCCGGTGCCGCCGCCACTAACAATGACTCTTAATTCCTGTTCCATTTGCTCACATTTCTTTCAACTTACAAAATTAATCATTTTTTCTGATAATGTAGATTATTGTGCTTTTTTTATTACGCTTTTTTTAATTAATGTGCAACCGATTGCAACCTACACTCTGAGACCCTATTGCTTGAATGCACAGAACGGACTTCAACGTACGTATAGAACAAAAAAATTCCCACAGCGCTGGAATGCAATTACCGATATGATGTAGTGTTGTTACATATATGCTGTAATTGCATTCCAGCGCTGCGGGAATTGTACGTATGTTTTGCTTCTATTTTCCGATTCGAAGGCTTCAGCACTCTGAAAGCCTACGCTACGTTCGTGTCTGCTATTATCTCCTGCTTGCGCTGCGCCGAGCGGCTCACGCTGAGTATCGCACCGATATACACGCAGTTGATGATGGTCGCCGTACCACCCTTACTGATGAACGGCAGCGGCTGACCCGTCACCGGCACCAAGCCCACAGCCACACACATGTTGAACAGCGCCTGCGTCACGAGCAGCAGCGCCAGTCCCATGGCGAAGAACGCCGGGAAGTTGTTCTCGCAGCGGCTGGCTATGCGCCCCGTGCGGAACAGCAGTATGATGTAGAGCATAGCCACGCCCGTAGCGCCCAAGATGCCCATCTCCTCGATGATGATGGCGTAGATGAAGTCGCTGAACGCCTGCGACACGAAGTCGCGCTCCTCGGAGTTGCCCGGTCCCTTTCCCATGATGTTCGACGTAGCAATGGCGATGTTGGCGTGCGCCACCTGAGCATCCTTGTCGAGGTCTACGTCCTTCGGCGCCACATCCTTGTGGGCGAGGAACTTGTTGATGCGCGATTTCCACGTGTCGAAGCGGTGGAACACCCTCTCTACAGTGCTTTTATCCTCCTTCTTCTGCTCTACAGTCTGCTCGGTAAGCGTCTGGTTAGCGGGCTTCTGCGCCTCCTCGTCGGTACCGAACGCCATGACGCAGCACACCAGGAGCGCCACAGCCAGCACCACGATGCCCAGAAGCGCACCCAACTGCCGCGCCGGAACACGCCCGAGCAGCATCATCATGAATATCACTAAGCAGAGCAGCATCGCCGTCGACAGATTCTCAACCATGATGAGCGGCACGATGGGGAGGCACACCATCAGGATATACCTGAAAGCCAGCTTGTCGGCGCCATTCTCCGTCTGCAACGCACTCAGTATCTGCGCCGTTGCCAGCACCATAGCGCCCTTCGCTATCTCCGACGGCTGAAACTGTAAGCCGAAGAGTACTATCCAGCGTTGCGCACCGTTGGTGGAGGCGCCGGCAATAGCCACCCATAGCAGCGTGACTAAAGCGAAAAGCAGTACGAACGGCGTAGCCATCTTGAAGTATCTGCACTTCACGTTGAGCGTCACCACCATGCAGACTATTCCGATCACGATCAGCATGATATGCTTCAGCACCGGCGCCGTATAGCTGCTCGCCTTATACGTGAGCTGCGACGAAGCCGAATACACCTCGATGATGCTGACAAGGCACAGGAAGAAGAACACCATCCATATCACCTTGTCGCCTTTGAATATATTGCCTAATGTCTTGTTTATCATTGCTTGTTGTTATTTTATGTTGAGATGGTGAGATGGTGTTATGTTGAGATGTTGAGATGTTGAGGTGTTGAGGTGTTGACATTAGCAATACAAATCTCAACATAACACCATCACACCACCACACCACCTTTCTTTCACCATCTCAACACCTCAACACATTTCTCAACACCTCAACATCTCACCACCTCAACACCATATTACAGCCCTCTCACCAACGTCTTGAACTGCTCGCCTCTGTCCTCCATATTCTTGAAGAGGTCGAAGCTTGCGCAACACGGACTGAGCAGCACGGTGTCGCCCGGTTCAGCCAGCTCGTAGCAAGCCGCCACGCAGTCCTTCATCGAGTGGGTGTCGCGAATCTCCACGCCCACGTTGTCGAAGAAGTCGTGCAGCTTCTTGTTGTCGGCTCCGAGGAACACGAGCGCCTTGCACTTCTGCTTCACCAGATCGAGAATCTCGTTATAGTCGTTGCCCTTGTCTTTGCCGCCGATGATGAGGATGGTAGGCGTCTTCATGCTCTCAAGAGCATACCAGCAGGCGTCTACGTTCGTAGCCTTCGAGTCGTTGACATACTGCACGCCGCCTACCTTGCACACCTTCTCCAGACGATGCTCCACGCCCGGAAAGTCGCTCAGGCTCTGGCGTATCACGTCCTTCTTGATGCCCGTGATGTTGCCCGCGATGCCCGCAGCCAGCGAGTTGTATATGTTGTGCTTGCCCGTGAGCGACAGCTCCTCCTGCTCCATGTTGAACGGCGTAGGCTTCTCGATGGTATACTCGCCGTCCTCCATATAGCCGATAGATCCTTTCTCCTTCAGCTCCGAGAACGGATACTGTATAGCCTTGATGTCGTACTTCTCCAGCTCGCGCTTGATGACGGGGTCGTCGTTCCAGTAGATGAACGAGTCCTTGTCGGTCTGGTTCTGTATGATGCGCATCTTCGCGTCCACGTAGTTCTGCATGCAGTAGTCGTAGCGGTCGAGATGGTCGGGCGTGATGTTAAGCAGAATGGCGATGTTGGCGTGGAAGTCGTACATGTTGTCGAGCTGGAACGAGCTAAGCTCTATGATGTAGTATTCGTGCGGATCCTCAGCCACCTGCAATGCGAGCGAGCGTCCGATGTTGCCCGCCAAGCCCACGTCGTAGCCTGCCGTCTTGAAGATATGATAGATGAGCGACGTCGTTGTTGTCTTGCCGTTCGAGCCGGTTATACAGATCATCTTCGAGTGGGTGTAGCGGCCCGCAAACTCTATCTCGCTGATAATGTGTATACCCTTCTCCATCGCAGCCTTCACCATCGGAGCCTCCTTCGGTATACCCGGACTCTTGATGATTTCGTCGGCAGAGAGAATCTTCTCCTCGGTATGCTGACGCTCCTCCCACTCGATGGCGTGGTCGTCGAGCAGCTTCTTGTATTTGTCCTTGATGGCAGACATGTCGCTAACGAACACGTCGAAACCTTCCTTCTTTGCCAACACTGCGGCACCGGCTCCACTCTCGCCGGCTCCAAGAATAACTATTCTTTTCATCTTGCCTATCTAATCTTTAATGTTATAATGGTCATAGCCGCCAGGATTATCGTCGTAATCCAGAAGCGAACCGTAATCTTCGACTCGTGGAATGCACCCTTCGGTCGAGTGATGAGATACTTGCAGTCGGGGTCGAGCTGCGAAGCCTGCGTGCGGAAGTTGTCGTGGATAGGCGTGCGCTTGAAGATGCGCTGCTTAACGCCGCGATGCTTGCCCAGCTTGTAGTAGTAGACCTGCAGTATGACGCTCAGACTCTCCACGAAGAAGATGCCGCAGAGTATCGGCAGAAGCAGCTCCTTGTGGATGATTATCGCAGTAACGGCGATGATACCGCCGATGGTGAGCGAACCGGTGTCGCCCATGAACACCTGAGCCGGATAGGCGTTGTACCAGAGGAAGCCTATCAGCGCACCCACAAAGGCGCAGAGGAACACCACAAGCTCCTGCGACTCCGGTATGTACATTATGTTAAGATAGCTCGCATATTCTATGTGCGAACTTACATACGCCAGTATGCCCAGCGCCACACCGATGATGGCGGAGTTGCCGGCGCACATGCCGTCCATACCGTCATTGAGGTTGGCACCGTTGCTCACCGCTGTCACCACGATGATGGTCATTATCACGAACAATATCCAGCCTGCCGCAACGCGGTGCTCGCCGAAGATGCTCGTAATGCGCGAGTAGTCGAGGTTATGGCTCTTGACGAACGGGATGGTTGTCTTTAGCGACTTGTGCGCTTCGCTCTGATGCTTCACTACTATCTCCTGACCCTGACGCTCGTAAACGAGGTTCTCGTTCATCTTGACGTCTGGCGAAGCCCACAGCACAAGACCCACTATCAGACCGATACCCACCTGACCTACTATCTTGTAGCGGCCCTTCAAGCCTTCCTTGTCGTGGCGGAATATCTTTATGAAGTCGTCCATGCCGCCCAGCACACCGAGCCACAGCGTGGTGACAATCATCAATATGAGGTAGATGTTGCGCAGGCGTCCGAGCAGAAGCACCGGCACAAGGATGGAGACGATGATGATGACGCCGCCCATCGACGGCACACCTATCTTCTTCACACCGAACGGGTCGATGCTTGCGTCGCGCGCAGTCTCAGTAATCTGCTTGCGCTTGAGATACTTGATGAACTTCTCGCCGAACCATGCCGAGATAACGAGCGACAATATCAGCGCCAACAGCGAACGGAACGAAATGTAGCCCCACATGTGCGAGCCACTAATGCCGTATTCTTCGAGGAAACGAAAAAGATAATATAACATTTCTGAGTTTTGAATTTAAATTCTAAAAGCACTCACGTACCACTTCATGGTCGTCGAAGTGATGCTTCACACCCTTTACATCCTGATAGTTCTCATGTCCCTTGCCGGCTATGAGCACTACGTCGCCATTCTTTGCCATCATGCAGGCGGTGCGTATAGCCTCGCGGCGGTCGACAATGGTTATCACCTTCTTCATCTGCTGCGCGTTGAGTCCGGCGAGCATGTCGTTGATGATGTCCTGCGGCTCCTCGAAGCGCGGGTTGTCGCTTGTGATAATCACGCGGTCGCTCTGCTTCACAGCCTCCTGTGCCATAAGCGGACGCTTTCCCTTGTCGCGGTTGCCGCCGGCTCCGCATACGGTGATTACTTCTCCCTTTCCGTCGAGCACCTCATGGATGGCGTTGAGCACGTTCTCCAGAGCATCCGGCGTGTGGGCGTAGTCGACCACTGCGGTGTAGCCCTCCGGCGAGTGGATAGGTTCGAGACGTCCGCTCACGCTGTGCAGCGTACTCATCACGACGAGCACGTCTTCGGGCTTCTTGCCGAGCATAACTGCCGCACCGTAGACAGCCAGCAGGTTGCTCACGTTGAACTTGCCGATGAACTGTACGCCTACTTCCCTGCCGTCAATCTCGAGATACATGCCCTCGAAGTGACATTCTATTATGCGAGCCTTGAAGTCAGCCACGCTGCGTATAGAGTAGGTCTTCACCTGAGCCTTCGTGTTCTGCACCATAATCATGCCGTTCTTGTCGTCGGCGTTGGTGATGGCGAAGGCAGTTTTGGGCAACATGTCGAAGAAAGCCTTCTTCGCGTTGCGGTAGTTCTCGAAAGTCTTGTGATAGTCGAGATGATCTCGTGTGAGATTGGTGAACAGACCGCCGGCGAAAGTCAGTCCGCCGATGCGCTTCTGGGCTATGGCGTGAGACGAGCACTCCATGAAGGCGTACTCGCAGCCTGCATCCACCATGCGGTGAAGCAGTTCGTTCAGCGCTATCGGGTCTGGCGTTGTGTGGTCTGCCGGCACAGCCTCGTCAACGATGTAGTTGCACACGGTAGAAAGCAGTCCGCACTTATGTCCCATCTTCGAGAACATATTATATAATAAGGTGGCGATAGTGGTTTTACCGTTCGTTCCGGTCACTCCTACGAGCTTCAGCTTGGTAGAAGGATTGCCGTGGAACGTTGTTGCCACCTCACCCACTACGTCTTCGGTGCTTGCCACCCGAACATAAGTTACGTTTTCGTCGGTTTGTTCTGGTATTTCCTCGCAGAGCACAGCCTTTGCGCCGAGCTCCACCGCCTTAGGTATGAACTTGTGTCCGTCTACCTGAGTGCCTTTCATTGCCACGAACAAATGTCCGTCCTTGATACGGCGAGAGTCGATGTTGACACCCGTCACTTCTACATCATCGCTGCCTTTAACAGCAAGAACGGTGATGTTCTTAAGCAATTCTTTAAGTTTCATATATCTTGGTTTTTTTATCCGAGTTTAAGCGAGCATACCATGCCCTTCTTTATTCTTTCTCCTGCGCCGATGCTCTGCTCCGTCACCTTTCCTCTGCCCGTGAGCCTAACCTTTACGCCTCTGCTCTCGATAAGAAAGACGGCGTCGCGAGCTCCCATGCCGTGAACGTCGGGCATTACCGACTTGTCGCCTTCGTTTACGCGTTTCAGCTGAATGACACTTCTGTCGCTCTCGTCGGCGCGTCCCCAGATGGGGTTTCCGTTGAGATAAGATCCGTCCCAGTCTGTGCGCTGCTTCACGCCGAGATGCTCAAGCACATAGCTTGCAGCCAGCACATTGCCGCTCTTAACCTGCGGGATGAGAACAGAAAGCGAGTCGCGGGCGTCAGAAGCCTCCAGCTTGAGGCTCTGCGCCATGATACCTTCTGCGATGTCGTGGAACACAACGCCGCTCATGCCGCCGCCCGAAGCCGGCAGACCCGACTTCTGTATGCAGACGATGCAGCTGTAGCGCGGCTCGTATGCGGGGAAGAAGCCGGCGAAAGACAGCAGATAGTTCATCTGTCCGCTCTTATAGCCGGCGGCTCCTTTCGATATCTGAGCCGTTCCGGTCTTTCCTGCGACGAGGAACGACGGCGAGCCGGCTTTCTTTCCGAGACCCTGACTCACTACGTGCTCAAGTATCGTGGTTATCTTCTTTATCGTCGACTCCTTGGCTATCTGCTCACGCAGCACAACGGGTTCGAACTCCTTTATTACGACTCCGTCCTTCATCACAGCCTTCACGAAGCGCGGCGCAACCATCTTTCCGCCGTTGGCAATGGCGTTGTAGAAGGTAAGAGTGGAGATAGGCGGCACCTGCGTCTCGTAGCCGATGCTCATCCAGGGCAGAGTGGTCTTGCTCCAGTTGACATACTGCTTGCCTCGCGAGTCTTTCTTCGGCATTCGGATGCGTGCCGGCGACGCGCCTTGCAGCGGAATGTGCAGGTCGTCGGCGAGTCCGAGGCGGTATATTCCCTGCACATACTTCTCGGGTGTGTTGTGATAGTGGTCGTCGATGATGCGGCTGACGCCGATGTTGGAGCTAACCATGAGCGTCTGCGGCAGAGTGAGCATGCCGTAGCCGCCGCGTCGCCAGTTGTGGTCCTTCATCTCTCTGCCATACATCGGCCAGACGCCGCCGGCAGTCTCCACACGATAGGTTGTGTCGACCACTCCGTCGTCGAGCGCCACCATTATACTTGCGGTCTTGAACACCGAACCCGGTTCGAGCAAGTCGCTTACAGCGTGGTTCTTTATCTCGTGATAGTCGTCGTCGGCACACTTCGTCATGTTGACGATGGCTTTGATGTCGCCGGTCTTCACCTCCATCACGATAGCCACGCCCACATTGGCGTTGATGAGTCGCAGCTCCTTGAGCAGCGCGCGTTCGGCGAGGTCCTGCATCAACACGTCGATAGTAGTGACGATGTCGGCGCCGTTCTCCGGCGGCGTATCCGTGATGTCGAGATATCTGTTCAGCACCTTGCGTCTGTGCCGTATGCCCTCTACGCCTCTAAGGAGCGAGTCGTACGAGAGTTCGAGTCCGCATTGTGCGGTATCCTTTGCGCCGAACATCTTTCCGATGGTGCGGCCTGCGAGCGAACCGTACGCCAGTTTGCGAGCGTTATGCTCCTCCCAGTGGAAACCGCTCTGATTGCTTTTCAGACAGAACACGGGCAGACGCCTCACTTCTGAGAACGTGCTGTAGTTGATGCGTCGGTTCCACACGGGCCAGTGGCGCTTGTTCTGCTCGAAACCCTCCATGAGATGCTTCTTGAACTCAGCCGCCGAGCGGTCGGGGAAGATAGCGTTGAGCCCCTGGCAGATAGAATCTATCTTCTCGCAGAAGAGCGTGTCCTTCTTCGCTTCGCGCAGCGCCTTGAAGTCCATGTATATGTTATACTGCGGCAGCGACGACGCCATGAGTTGTCCGTCGCAGCTCAGTATGTTTCCGCGCATAGGCTGCGTCTTGAGGCTGTCTACCTTCACGCGGTCTGCCACTTCCTCCCAGTATGCGCGCTTTGCCGTCATGATATATAGCGTCTTTCCCAGCACGCTTATAGCCACCAGCGTCATTATGACGGCAATGAACGCATAGCGTGGCATTACTTTCTTGCTATCAAACTTGCTCATTTCTCTTCTTGATTAGGAATGGTTATAATATACGGTGGCTGCGTAGGTATGTGCAGCGTGCTGTCCTTGTCGTTGTGCAGGCGTTCGAGCACCTTACTCTCGCGAGTCTGCTGCGTGAGGTCGCTCGAACTTGAGAGTGCTCTGTACTTTGCGTCCTCCAGCTCGCTCTGCAGATTGTCTATCTTGATGAGGTTCTGCTGACACTTGTATCGGTTCGAGATATAGACGATGATGAACAGCGTTATTAACACTATCACCCATATCTGCTGTCGCAGGAACTGCGTGTTGAGCATTTCGCCACCGAGAATCTTTCCCAGCGTCACGTTCTTCGTCAGCGGCAGTTCGTCTTCTATGGCTTGCTGTCGTATGATTGTGCGCAGCGACGGTGCGCTGTCTACGTCGTCGTCCGCCGTTTCTGGTGCGGTCGCTGTCTTTTTTTGCGCTGTCGGTTTGTCGGCTGCAGGCTCTGCTGCAGCAGCCGTAGGCTCAGCGGCAGCCGCCGTTTTGCCAGTCGTCTGTTCGCCCTTAGCGTTGTCTTCTGTGTTGGTCACATCCACCTTTATGGCGTCTGTTATGGGGTTATCTTCTTTCATTGTCTCATTTCTTTTCAGCAATTCTTA
>OQVT01001824.1_pt1 | contig 13677 bp, 10 predicted proteins | sample 1691561 | NCBI WGS metagenome assembly OQVT01 (sample SAMN03418260, study PRJEB22391) | human gut metagenome | biome: human-gut; feature: organic feature; material: feces | host: Homo sapiens | place: Tanzania | collected 2013-01 | reverse complement strand
TTTCTACTGCTGTGCCCTTTTTGAGCACACCCAATACGGTTGAGGTGTTGTCCGGCTTTGCACGAACGCGCAAATCTTCCGTGGTGTACACAGTCAGTACCGGTGACGGAGACGGCTGCGGGGTGGAAGGGTCGGTTTCTGTCGTATACTTTGCGCTGATATAACCGGTCTTGCCCTCGTACTTGATTTCATACCAGCCGTCTTTCAGACCGTAGGTCTCTACCTTGGTGCCCTTTTTGAGCGTACCAAGTACCTCTGCACTGGTGTTCGGCTGTGCGCGCACCTTCAAATTTTCCGTGGTGTACACGGTCTTGGTCTCCGGAGTCGGGTTCGGGGTCGGCGTGGACGGGTCGGTTTCCGTCGTATATGCCGCGCTGATGTAGCCGGTCTGTCCGTTAAATGTAATGGTATACCAGCCATATTTTTCCTCAGTGACAACGACAGCGGTATCCTTTTTCAGTGTGCCCAGCACCTTGGACGAAGCGTCCGGCTGTTCATGCACATTGAGGTCGGTTTTGACATATACAGTCTTGGAAGCCGCCACATTTTGGCTCTGTACACCGGCAACTGCCGCCGATGCAGCTGTATCCGGATTCTGTGCCGGTTCTGCGGCGAATGCTCCGCCGGAGCACAGCAGGCAGGCGGATGCGCCAAGTGCCAGCACTCTTTTCTTTATATTTCTATCCATATCAATCGCTCCTTCAAAACGAATTTGTCTATTTTCTTTGCCTAGAATCATAGCACCATCGGGTGACAAATGCAAGAGATTTTGATAGATTTTTATATCTTCTTAAGAACTGTCATTGTTCTGTTATTTTCGTTATCATTCTGTCATTTTTACAAAAGCTGGCAGATAAAAAAGTGAGCCGTCTGCTGCAACAGATGGCTCACGGTTGAGAGCTGGTAACTCTCAATAGTACTTGTTGTATCATGTTGTGGCAACCGTCTGGTTTCCACACTTTTATTATAGAGTGATTTTTGTAAAAAGTCAACGGTATTGTCTTTTCCCTTCCTTGACACAAGGCAGGAAAACATTTACAATATTTCTGTGGAAACCACCGACTGTGACTGCTTTTTTGCAGGTCGGGACGATAAAAAGACGGTTGCCTGTCATCCCGCGCGAGCGGAATGGAGGCTTGTATGCAGCTCTCGCGGGAAATCTCTCGTCAGGGGGTGATACATACGACACTTCAGGATATGTACTTCGTTGTTTCTATCGCTTGGATTTTTGTTCAGGCTTGGAAAATCTTTGAAGACAATAAAAAGAAGTGAGCCGTCTGCCGCAAACAGACGACTCACGGTTGAGAGTTAGCAGCTCTCGACATTAAGTGACAATATGTGCTGTGGCAACCGTCTGGTTTCCACACTTTTATTATAGAGTGATTTTTGCGAAAAGTCAACAGCCGTTCTGTCTCCAGAGCGGCTGTTGTTTTATTCCGATTTAATCCTCTTTATAGCTCCACTGGGTGCCCTGACGGGTATCCTTGATGACAATGCCCTTCTCGTTGAGCAGGTAATCACGGATGCGGTCAGCTTCTGCGAAGTTCTTTGCCTTCTTGGCAGCGGCGCGCTGTGCAATCAGCTCCTCGACCTCGCTGTCAATGTCCTTCTTTTCCAGATGGTCAACCAGACCGAGCACGCCGCACAGCTCCATCATCAGATCGAAGCAAGCCTGTACAAAGGCGTGGGTGCAAGCCGGGTCCTTGACCTCGGTGTTGATTTCACGAACCAGCTCGAAAATTGCAGCCAGTGCGTCTGCGGTGTTCAGGTCATCGTCCATCGCGTCCATGAACTTCTGGCGATACTGCTGCAAATGCTGTACCTTTGCCTGCTCGTCAGCGGTCATGGTGTCGCCGGTCTGATGGTCAAGCAGGAATTGCAGGTTCTCCGCTGCGGTGTACAGACGGGTCAGTGCGTTCTTTGCCATAATCAGCGACTCCTCGGAGTAGTTGATTGGGCTGCGGTAGTGACCGGACAGCATGAACATGCGGATGGTCTCATAGCCGTATACCTTTGCGGCATCGCGCACCATAAAGAAATTGCCCTTGGACTTGGACATTTTCTCGTTGTCGATGGTCAGGAAGCCGTTGTGCAGCCAGTAATTGGCAAATGTGCAGCCGTTTGCGCACTCAGACTGTGCAATCTCGTTTTCATGATGCGGGAAAATCAAGTCCTTGCCGCCGGAATGAATGTCAATGGTCTTGCCCAGATACTTGTTGACCATCGCGGAGCACTCAATGTGCCAGCCCGGACGGCCCTTGCTGCCCCACGGCGTATCCCAGCTCGGCTCGCCCGGCTTGGCTGCCTTCCAGATGGCAAAATCCATCGGGTCTTCCTTCTGCTCGCCGACGCTGATGCGGGCACCTGCCTGCAACTCGTCCAGCGGCTGATGCGACAGCTTGCCGTATTCCGCAAAGCTCTTGGTGCGGAAATACACGTCGCCGTTTGCTGCGACATAGGCATGGCCGTTGTCAATCAGCGTCTTTACAATGTCAATAATCGCGTCCATGGTCTCGGTTGCGCGCGGATGCACGGTAGCCGGATGAATGCCCAGACCCTTGGCATCGACAAAGTATTCCTTGATGTAGCGGTCAGCAATGACATCATAGGTCACGCCTTCCTCATTTGCCTTCTTAATTACCTTGTCATCAATATCCGTAAAGTTCTGCACGAACTTGACGTCATAGCCGCGGTACTCAAAATAGCGGCGCAGCGTATCAAAAATAATGAACGGGCGCGCGTTGCCGATGTGGAAATAGTTGTACACAGTCGGGCCGCAGGAGTACATCTTGACCTTGCCCGGCTCCAGCGGGACAAACTCTTCCTTTTTGCGCGTCATCGAGTTATACAGTTTCATAATAGCATCCTTCCCCTTTAATTTTTTGGTTTGGTTGCACCCTCCGCAACCAGATTCCAGTTGCGGTGCAGATAATCATAGCCGGAATACAGCGTAACCGCCATCATAATCCAGCCGCACAGCTGAATCAGGAATCCATCGTGCAGGCTCTGTGCGCCCGTGACAATGGTGCACAGGAAAATGAGAATCACGCCTGCAATCTGCACGCAGGTCTTTACCTTGCCAGACCAAGCGGCAGCCATCGCGGTGCCCTTCATCGCGGCAATTGTGCGCAGCGAGGTGATGATAAATTCGCGGGCGAGAATGATAAATACCATCCAGCCGAACATCAAACCGCGGTCAATGAAAATGACCATCGCCGCACAAATAAGCAGCTTATCCGCGAGCGGATCGACAAATTTGCCGAAATCCGTCACCTGATGATATTTGCGTGCCACATAGCCGTCGAGAAAGTCGGTAAAGCTGCACACGCAGAACAGCACCAGCGCAATCACATCACAGGTCGTTCCGCCAATCGTCGCAAAGATGACGAAAAACGGAATCAGCGCAATGCGCGCCAACGTAATCTTATTCGCAAGTGTCATAACTTGTCCCATCCTTATTTCAATTTGCGGAAAGCGTCCGCAAAAATTATTATACGGTCTCCGTGAGAGCGTGTCAACCGTTATTGTGCGCGCTCCGTGCTGCCGGTGAGGTCTGCGCCCTGCGCACCGGTGATGCGCACCGGCACAAAGTCGCCCTCCTCAACGGAAAACGCGCTGTCAAACAGCACACGGGCGTCAATGTCCTGCGAATCGGCATAGCTTCTGCCAAAATACAGACCGGTCTCTCCGTCCCAGCCCTCGCACAGCACATCGAGCAGCTGACCCTGCATGCGCGCGGCGAACTGGTCGAGCACATCCGACTGCAATTCCTCGATAATCATGCGGCGCTCGTTTTTCAGCTCCTCATCAATCTGATCCGGCATCTCGGCGGCCTCGCTGCCCTCCTCCGGCGAATAGCAGAACACGCCGGCGCGTTCAATTTGCATCTCGCGCAGGAAGTCGCACAGCTCTTCAAATTCCTCGTCGGTTTCACCCGGCAGGCCGACAATCAGGCTGGTGCGCAGCACAAGCCCCGGAATCTCGCGGCGCAGCTTGTGAAACAGCTCGCGCAAGAACTGGGCATCGCCGCGTCTGTGCATGGCGCGCAGAATGCGGTTGTTGACGTGCTGAATCGGAATGTCCAGATACTTGACGATTTTCGGCTCCTGCGCAATCGTCTCAATCATATCGTCCGTGATTTCATCCGGATACAGATAGTGCAGGCGCACCCAAGTGAAATCCATCTTACATAGCTCATGCAGCAGCTCGGACAGCTTGTGTTCATGATACAAGTCCATGCCGTAGCGCGTGATGTCCTGTGCGACAATAATCAGCTCGCGCACACCGGCATCCGCCAGCGCCTGCGCCTCCTTGAGCACATCCTCCATCGCGCGGGAGCGGAACTTGCCGCGCAGCGACGGAATCACGCAGTACGCACAGTGATTGTCGCAGCCCTCTGCGATTTTCAGATACGCGGAATAGCCCGGCGTCAGCAAAATGCGGCCGCCCTCCATCTCCGCCTCATTGATTTGACCAAAGTTCTGATATACCGTACCCGGCGCCTGCATGACGGCGCGCACGGCATCGACAATGTTGGTATAGCTGCCTGTGCCGAGCACGGCGTCAATCTCCGGCAGCTCCTCGACAATTTCCTTCGGATAGCGCTGCACCAGACATCCGGTCACGATGAGTGCCTTCAGTGAGCCGGTCTGCTTGAGCTGCGCCGTCTCCAAAATCGTATTGATGGCCTCCTGCTTGGCGGACTCGATAAAGCCGCACGTGTTGACAACGGCGACATCCGCCTCCGCCACATCGTCCACGATGGTCACACCGGCATCCGCCAGCTGTGCCAGCATGTGCTCGCCGTCCACGAGATTTTTCGCACAGCCCAGCGAGATCATACCCAATTTAATCGACATAAAATTCCTCCTCCTGCTGTTGTTGCAATTCGGCGCGGTAGTTGTCCATGGCGATTTTGATTTCGGAAAACGTAAATCCGCGGCGCTGCAATGCCGCCATCGCCTTTTCGCGCTGCTTTCTGTCCGAGACATCGCCGCGCAGCTTTTTTTCCAGCAGCGCGTGCATTTTTTCCCAATTCGGCTCCATGTTCCGGAGCTGCTGCGCCGCCGTGTCCTTGGGCACGCCGCGCTGATACAGCTCCTGCCGGATGCGCTTTGCGCCGTAGCCCTTGTTTCGATACGAGCGAATGAGCATTTCGGCATACGCCTCATCGTCAATCGCGCGCAGCAGGCGCATGCGCTGCACCGCATAGTCTGCGGCCTCCGGTGCGAAGCCCTTGTCCAATAGCTTTTGTTCCAGCATCGCCGCAGACAGCGGGCGGCGGCTGAGCATCCCAGCCGCCGCGACCTCTGCATCCCGATACTGTTGTTCGTCACACATCTCCGGCATACTTAAATATCGTCGTCGCCGAAGTCATCCGCGTCAATGGAAACCGCGGCAGACCGTCTCTGCGGTGCGTCCTCCGGTGTCTGTTCCTCGTCCTCGCTCGGCTTGGCGGTGCGGCGCTGTGCCGCATGTGCCTGCCGCTCCTGCTTGGCTTTTTCGCGGTTTTCCTGAATCGCCTCGCGAATCTGTGCCTCCAGCGCGTCCGCAACCTCCGGATGCTCCGCCAGATACTTCTTGGCGTTGTCTCTGCCCTGAAAGCGCTCCTCATTGATGGTGAACCACGCGCCGCCCTTTTTAATCAGCTCGTAATCCACGCCCAAGTCCAGCAGCTCGCCAGTGCGTGAGATGCCCTCGCCGTACATGATGTCAAAATACGCCTCGCGGAACGGCGGTGCCATCTTGTTCTTGACAATTTTTGCGCGCGTGTGGCTGCCAATCGCGCGGTCTCCGTCCTTGAGGTACTCGACGCGGCGCACGTCAATGCGCACGGACGAATAGAACTTGAGCGCGCGGCCGCCGGTGGTTACCTCCGGATTGCCGTACATAACGCCGACCTTTTCGCGCAGCTGGTTGATGAAGATTGCCACGCACTTGGACTTGGCAATGACGCCTGCCAGCTTGCGCAGCGCCTGACTCATCAGACGGGCGTGCAGACCGACAAACGAATCGCCCATCTCGCCCTCGATTTCGGCGCGCGGAACCAGTGCCGCTACCGAGTCAATGACGATGATGTCCAGCGCGCCCGAGCGCACCAGCTGTTCGGCAATTTCCAAGCCCTGATCGCCGCTGTCCGGCTGCGATACCAGCAGGCTGTCCACGTCAACGCCGAGCGCCGCCGCATACGACGGGTCCAGCGCGTGTTCGGCGTCGATAAACGCCGCAATGCCGCCGTCCGCCTGTGCCGATGCAATCGCGTGCAGGGCGAGGGTGGTTTTACCCGACGATTCCGGTCCGTAAATCTCGATGATTCTGCCGCGCGGCAGGCCGCCGATGCCCAGTGCCATGTCCAAGCCGATGGAGCCGGTCGAGATAACGTCCTTGTCCTCCTGCTCGACTTCCTGACCGAGGAACATGACGGCGTTTTTGCCGTGCTGCTTTTCAATCTGTGCCAGCGCCTGATCCAGCGCCTTCTTTTTATCGGTTGCTACCGTAACGGTAGGCAATGCTTTTTTCTTCGCCATGATTTGCCTCCTGCTGTCGTTAAAATTTCTCCGCGCAGACAATCCGCGGGATGCCCGCGAGATCCTCGCGCAGATGGACGTTTTTCCATCCCGCCTGCCGGAACAGCTGTGCCGCCTGCTCGCCCTGCTTCCAGCCGCATTCCGCAAACAGCAGACCGCCGGACGCCAGCGAAAACGCCGGACGCTGCGCCATCGCGCGATAGAAATCCAGTCCGTCCGCGCCGCCGTACAGCGCCAGATGCGGCTCATACGCATCCACGCTGCGGTCGAGCGCGGTCATTTCCTGCGCCGTGATGTACGGCGGATTGGAAACGATGATAGTAAATATATCATGAATGCTGTCCGGACGCAAGGCATCTCCCGCGGTGATTGTCACGCGCGGCTGAGATAAGCCGTGCAGATCGGCGTTGCGCCGCGCGACGGCGAGTGCCTGCTCCGAGCAGTCCACCAGCGTCACCTGTGCCTGCGGCACGGCGAGCGCGGCAGACAGACCAATACAGCCGCTGCCGCAGCACAAATCCAAGATTTTGGGCTGCTTTTGCCGCTGCGCCGCCTGTACCGCCGCATCGCACAGCCATTCGGTATCGCCGCGCGGAATGAGCACATCCGGTGTCACGACAAACCGATTGCCGTAAAAATCCCACTCGCCCAAAATATACGCGAGCGGCTCGTCCTGCTTTCTGCGCGCGAACAGCGCGTGCAGCTGTTCTCTCGTCTCCGCGTCCAGCGGCAGCTCCCGCCAGGCGCGCGCGTGCTTCGCCTGCCCGTGCAGGGCGAACGCGACCAGCTCGCGCGCCTCCAGCTCGGCTTCCTCCACGCCGATGTCGGTCAGCGCCTGCCGCAGAGAGAGATATTCGTCCCAAACGCTTACCATTTGTCCTCCTGCCTGTCGTCCGGAATGACGCGCTTGAGGGCTTCGATTGCCACCTCAATCATGCTGTCATCCGGTTCCAAAACCGTGATGTGCTGCAGCATCATGCCCGGCCAGCGCAAAATGCTCGACAGCACGCCGTCATGTCTGCCCGCAAACCGGTTGACCTCATAGCTCAGACCGATGACAACCGGCAGCAGCACCAGACGCAGCACCAGCTGCATGATTCTGCTGTCCGCCGTGACGACGGAGAACACCAAAATGCTGATAATCATAATCACGAACAAAAAGCTCGTGCCGCAGCGCGGGTGCTCGCGCGGCTGGACGCGGACGTTTTCCACGGTCAGTTCCAGCTGTTTTTCATAGCAGTAAATCGTCTTGTGCTCCGCGCCGTGATAGCGGAATGTCCGCTTCATGTCGGGAATCAGGCTCATGAGCGCCATATACGCGATAAAAATGACAATGCGCAGCACGCCCTCCAGCAGATTTCTGCCCCAGTGCGCCGTGCTGTCCGGCAGAAAGCCGGTCACGAGCGCCGGAAGCAGGATAAACAGCCCGACCGCGAGACCCACGCCGACGAGAATGGACAGGAAATACAGCACGGATTCCACCAGCCCGTCCCCGAAGTGATCTTTGAACCACAGCTCCAGCTTGGACGGCTGCTCGTCCTCCTCGTCCTCCAGCAGAATTTTGGACGAATAGTCAATCGCCTGAAAGCCCTCAATCAGCGACTGCACCATGAGGACAAAGCCGCGGATGACCGGCACACCGGCAATTTTATGCGTTTCCTTGAGCGGCGTATAGGGCTTTTCCTCTATGGCAAGTCCGCCGTCCGGCTTGCGTACGACCGTGCACGTCTTGCGCGGCCCCTTCATCATGATGCCCTCTAAAATCGACTGGCCGCCGATGGTTGTCTTGTGCACAACCCGTTGTGATGCTTTGCTCAACTAAGACTCCTTCTCCTCCTGCTCCTGCGCCTCGGGTTCCGGCTGCGCAGGGCGCGTTTCGGTGTTGGCGAGCGGCAGCGTAATCGTCACCGTCGTGCCCTCGCCGTAAATGCTGGCGACGTTCAGCGTGCCGCCGTGCATACGGACAATCTCGTCCGTGACGGCGAGGCCGATGCCGCTGCCGCGCTGCTTGGAGCTGCCCTTGTAGAACTTCTCCTTGACGAACGGCAGCTCGTCCTCCTTGATGCCGACGCCCCAGTCGCGCACCTCAATCATCACGGTGTAGCTGTCGCGCGACAGCGTGATGCGGATGCGTCCGCCGCTCTTGCCGTACTTCGCCGCGTTGTCGATGATGTTGAGGAACACCTGCTTCATGCGGTGGCGGTCGCCGTTGACCGGACACATCTGATCCGGAATGTCGTATTCCAGCTGAATATTTTCTTTTTCCAGCATGTTTTCGTACATGTACACCGCCTCGTACAGCTCCGCGCCGACGTCAAACAGCTCCATGTTCAGCTTCATGCGGCCGGATTCCAGACGCGTAAAGTCGAGCAGCTCCTCGACCATCTGGGTCAGGCGGCGGCTCTCCTTCTGGATGATGCCGAGACCCATGATGACCTCCTCCGGATCCGTCGCGCCGCCCGCGATCAGCGTGTCGCTCCAGCCGCCGATGGCGGTGAGCGGCGTGCGCAGCTCGTGCGAAACCGACGAGATAAAGTCGTTTTTCATGCGCTCCGCCTTGCCGATTTCCTCGGACATATGATTGATGGTGTCGCACAAATCGCCGATTTCATCGTCATACACCTTGTGCAGGCGCATACCGTAGCGGCCCGCCGCGATTTCCTTGGCGATGATGTTGATTTTCATGACCGGCTCGACAATCGACTTGATAAAGTACCGGTTGGACAGCTCGACAGCCAGCGCAAAAAACGCGCCGAGCAGCAGACACGCCAGCACAATGATGATAATCTGCCGCTGCACCACCGCCATCGAGGAAATGCAGCGCACGCAGCCAATCAGATTGTCGTTGGTGTCATACAGCGGCGCGGACGCCGAGATGACGCGCTCACCGGACACGCTGTCCCTGCCCATCCACACGATGGTCGCGTTTTGCTCCAGACACTGCGCGGTGTCCTTGGTGCCCGGCGCCGAGCCGATGGTTGTAAACGAGGACGACGACGACAGAATGTTTCCCGCGCTGGAGACAATCTGAATTTCCAGCTTGTCCTTGTCCTCCATATTCGCCACGAACGACTCGCTCGCGGACAAAAACTGGTCGTAGCTGGAGTTGAGAAACCGGTTGATAAAGCTCGCGGACTGCGTGACGCGCGTGTACAGATTCTGCCGGATATTATTATAGTAATAGCTGGCGGAAAGCGTCGTCACGAAGATGGTCACAATCGCGAGCGCCGCCATGATGATGGTCATGGAGTTCATCGTCCAGCGCCCCTTCAGGCCGCCGTGCGCGTGCTGCACGCGTATCTCGCGCGGGCCGCCGTCCCCGTCTTTTTTTGCCTTAAATTCCTGCGAAATATCAGGCAGCTCTCTGGTATCCGCAGTTACTTTTTTATCCATAGAGCCTTAATCCTTCCACATGTATCCAAAGCCGCGCACGGTCGTGATGTGGCGCGGAGATGCCGGATCGTCCTCTACCTTGATGCGCAGACGGCGAATGTTGACGTCGACAATCTTGAGCTCGCCGGAATAGTGCTTGCCCCAGACCGCGCCGAGCAGCTCCTCTCTGTCCATCGCTCTGCCGCGGTTTTCCAAGAAGGTTTTCATGAGCGAAAACTCCACCTGCGTCAAATCCACGCGCTTGCCGTTCTTTTTCAGCTCTCTAGCGCGCATGTCCAGACAAAATTCGCCGCTCTGGATGGTCTCCGCGGTAAACGAGTGCAGACCCAGACGGCGCACCAGCGCATCGACGCGGGCGGTCAGCTCCAAGACCGAAAACGGCTTGGTCACATAGTCGTCCGCGCCGGTCATCAGGCCGGTGACCTTGTCGGATTCCTGCGTGCGGGCGGTCAGCATGATGATGCCGCCCTCGTAGCCCTCGCTGCGCAGCGTGCGGCACACCTCGTAGCCGTCAATGCCCGGCAGCATGACATCCAAAATACACACCGCGACATCGGTGTTTTCCTGATATTTTTCCAGCGCTTCCTCGCCGCTGCCCGCCTGCACGACCTCGTAGCCTGCGCGCTTGAGATTGATTACCACAAAGGCGCGGATGTTTTCTTCATCCTCCAGCACCAAAACTTTTCGCGTCATCATAGTCGTTTGATTCTCCTTTTTTCCTCACCAATCCGTGTAGGTTATGACCATTCGTTCATAATCACACCGAATGCATCTTCCAACTGTTTTTTGGACAGCGCCAGCTTGCTGTCCGTGCTGCCCAGCTTGGCAGCGTAGCTGATATCCGACGTCGAGCCGAGGTCAAGCAGACCCTGCTGCTTCGCCTTGTTCTCCCGCCCGTCGCCGGTAAAGACATAAATGGTCAGCAGCGGCGTGGTTTTCCCCTTCGGCGTGAATACGGTCTGGTTGACGCCGGTTCCGCTGTTTGTGCTGATGGTTACGTTTCTGCGCCACGCCGTCGGGAGCTTGAACATCCAGCCCTCTGTCGGGCTTTTATAGGTGGTCAGCGCCAGCTGCGCCTGTCCGCTGCTGTCAAACTGATACCAGTCCATCAGGCTGTTGATGTCCGAGCTGCTCGCCTCGCCGAGCACGTTGTCGGTCACATGCACCGCGTCCTGTGCATCCGGTGACGGCTGCGGCACCTCAATCGCGGCGTCCCCGTTGATGTCCTCGCAGAAATACAGCGTGGTGGAGCGGTACGTCGATGTGCCGGAGTTCTGCGACAGGTTGCGCAGCGTGGTGTTTTTTTGGTCGAGCACGTAAATATCCGTCTGCATGCCGTTGTCGTTTTCGATTTTGTTGTCGACAAAGACCGCCTGCGTGCCGTCCGGACTCAGCTGTCCCGCCTGCAAATTGGCGACGGTCTGGGCGTCCTGCGACGCATACGCCTGCGACAGCAGACTCATCTGCTTATCGGCATACGAATACACCTGTGCAATCTTGCGTCCCGCGCCCTCATACGACAGCGTGAACAGCTCCTCCGTGCCGTCCTGATCCAGATCCGCAATCGTGTAGTCGGTGCATGTCGTGTCGAGCAGCTCCTTGAGCTTGCCGTCCTGAATGCTGTACACGGTCAGACCCTTGCCGACGCCGCTCGCCAGCGTCCACGTCAGCGTGAACAGGCGCCGGTCTCCGTCCTTGACGCGGAGAAAGTCCATCGCGCCGATTGCCGTGCCGGGGCCTTCTACGCTGCCCAGCTCCTGATACGTGTCGCCGTCCTTGGTAAACGCATAGACGTAAATTTTGCCGCCGGACTCGTCGCGCAGGAAGGCGATGGCCTCCTTGCCGTCCTCGCCGTCAATGTCGGCAAAGGTCACGGCGTTGCGGTATGAGCCGCTTTGCGGCGCGGCATAGGTCATTGTGGTGCCCATGATTTGTTCCAGTTTGTTTTGCAGCAGCGTGTACTCCTGTGACGGCTTGGGCGTCTGCAACAGGTCATCTCCGGTGGAGATGATCTGGCAGCCGCTGAGAAGCACCGTGCACAGCAGCAGCGCAATCGCGTTTTTGAGTCGTTTCATCATTCTGTTTCCTTTATCTCGCGGGCGCCTGATTCCGCCCATCGTTCGTGTGCTCACAAGTACTGTTATTGTAGCATATTTTCCGGTATTTGAACACACCTGCCCCGACAAATTTCCTCTTTCCGTCATACCCGCGGGCAGGTTTTGCTTGACAACACGGAGCGGCGTATGCTACGATAGGTACGCTATGCGGATATGGCGGAATTGGCAGACGCACTAGATTTAGGTTCTAGCGAATTTTCAACTTCGTGTGGGTTCAAGTCCCACTATCCGCACCAAACATGTCGTTTTTAAGCGCTTTTAATATCATTTTGCTGTCATTACGACATTTTTACGACAAAAGCACCCTTGAGATAACCCTCAAGGGTGCTTTATTTATATACTGGTATTGTCTGGCAGTGTAAATACAACATCAACTTGACACCCCAACGCTTCGCTTAACTTCACGATATCACTCACCGTGAAGTTATTTCTTTTCATTTTATTTGACAAGTTTTGTCGAGACTGTCCCGATGCTTCCGCCAGATCTCCCATAGACATCTTCTGGCGTCTTCTTATAATGTCAATTTTTTCTGCGACAGATAACTCCATAACATCACCTCATCTTGATAATACACGCAATCGTTTCAATTGTCAATATTCATTTACATTTGAAACGATTTTTATAAATATAATATTGACATTTTACACTAAATAGTGTAAAATATATTTGTAAGGCAGAGGGAAGCCTCTTAAGAAAGGAAGTGAGGAAATGAACGAAGTGAACGTAACTGAAGCTTTGCTTCGCGCAGTTCTCGAACTAATCGAGAAGTGCGAAAGCATAGAAGAGCTCCGAGATGCAATAAAACGCATTATCGGAGAATGAAAATGATGAGTAGCCCAGTTGCAATCGCAGCTACTCATCATTTATAACAAGACTCCAGGGAAGCCTTACTCCCTGGACATCTTGATTATAACAGGTAAGGCATGTTAAATCAAGGAGGTTTAGCAAGTGGCAAAATATGAAGTCACATTCAGTTGCAACCATACAGCCACCGTGGAACTGTATGGTCCAACGGAAATGAGAAGAAAAAGAATACAACGAATGGAAGCGCAGCCATGTTATGCGTGTCAGAGAAAAAAACAAATTGAAGCAATCGGCAAATGGGAAGGGGAAATGGATTTGCCGGATTTGATTGGCTCTCCGAAGCAAATCGCTTGGGCAAGAAGATTGCGTTATTCTGTATTGTCGCAGGCGGAAGAAAATTTTAATCTTCCGCAATATGAAAAAATTTTGGACATGTTTTCCTCACAAGCATCTGTGAGATTTTGGATTGACAATGAGGAGCAATTAAATCACTGTTGCTGGGAGGATATCAAAGATTTGATTAATTCTCTTGAAAATGAGCCGTTAAAAGAAGAGGCTCGACAGAGCGCAATCGTTCGCACGAAGAACATAACGCACGACGGATATGTTGAATTATCTGCTAGCGGAAAGCAAGTTCAAATTATTTACGAGAAAAGATCGGATGATTTAATCAAGCTGGTCAAACAATTTGGTTTTAGATGGGATAGCAGAAATAAGGTATGGTATCGTGAAGTTTTCCCGTTTGCAAGCATCGCGGATCAAATTGCAGAAATTGGAAGCATCTTGCTGCTTATTATACGATTGATAATAAGTTGTATTCTATGCCTTTTAACTC
>OQVT01001823.1_pt1 | contig 13686 bp, 7 predicted proteins | sample 1691561 | NCBI WGS metagenome assembly OQVT01 (sample SAMN03418260, study PRJEB22391) | human gut metagenome | biome: human-gut; feature: organic feature; material: feces | host: Homo sapiens | place: Tanzania | collected 2013-01 | reverse complement strand
TCCAGATGTGCTGGTGGGGCGTAAACTACCTCCCCTCAGCCCAAGGCTTCAGCCTTCACACCTATTAGTATTCCTGTTAGTATTCCTGACCTTGAAATATTACTAGTGTGCCTTGGAATGAAATGAGGCCTCCGTTCAGAGGCCTGTAGAAAATACCATGGAGGGCAACATGTTGAATATTAATAATTTAATAGATGCTATTCCTCCCTCATCAGGCGTGGAGCAACTCTGTGTTCTGTCTTGATGACAAAGGCTTTGCCCTCCACGAAGGAAAGAGGGGAGTCTATGGTGCCAGAATGTGGGCTGAATGAAAATCAGGCATATTCAATCATTCTTGGGGAGAATTTGCTAACTTTGCAGATTGCGGGGCCGGGGGAAAGACGCGGGCCGCGGAAAGAAGAATATTCAAAACATATCAATATGTACAGAACACACACGTGCGGGGAACTCCGCATTGAGAATGTCGGGCAGAAGGTGACCCTCGCCGGTTGGGTGCAGAGGTCCAGGAAGCTCGGCGGAATGACTTTCATTGACTTGCGTGACCGCTATGGCATCACGCAGCTCGTGCTTGAGGCGGACGCAGACGCAGCTTTGGTGGAGACAGCGACCTCTTTGGGCCGTGAATATGTCATCCAGGCCACCGGTGAGGTAGTCGAGCGTCAGAGCAGGAACGCCAGGATGGACACAGGTGACATCGAGATCAAACTTGAGGCGATCAACATCCTCAACAAGTCCGTCACCCCTCCGTTCACGATCGAGGACGAGAGCGACGGCGGCGAGGATCTCCGTGCCAAGTTCCGCTATCTGGATCTGAGAAGGAATCCGCTCCAGAAGGCGCTGGCGTTGAGGCACAAGCTTGCCCACGAGGTGCGCAACTACCTTGATGGCCAGGGATTTATGGAGATTGAGACTCCGTACTTGATCAAGTCCACCCCGGAGGGCGCCCGTGACTTCGTGGTCCCTTCAAGGATGAATCAGGGGCAGTTCTACGCCCTGCCGCAGTCTCCTCAGACCTTCAAGCAGCTCCTGATGGTGGCCGGCTACGACCGCTATTTCCAGATCGTCCGCTGCTTCCGTGACGAGGATCTGCGCGCCGACCGTCAGCCAGAGTTCACCCAGATCGATTGCGAGATGTCCTTCGTCGAGCAGGAGGATGTCCTGAATATGTTCGAGGGAATGATGAGGACGATGTTCAAGAATGTCCTCGGGGTTGATATTCCTAACCCTATGCCTCGTATGAGCTGGTACGACGCAATGGACAAGTACGGTTCTGACAAGCCGGATGTCCGTTTCGGAATGACCATTCACGAGATTACAGACAAGGTGAAAGGCAAAGGCTTCTCCGTTCTTGAGGACGCTGCCTACGTCGGAGCCATCGCGGTTCCGGGCGGCGCTGAATACACCCGCAAGCAGATCGATGAGCTGACCGAGTGGGTCAAGAGACCTCAGGTCGGAGCCAAGGGCTTGATCTACATCAAGCTCAACGCCGACGGCTCCGTCAAGTCCTCAATCGACAAGTTCTACTCACCTGACGAGTTGAAAGTCATCGCCGAGGCCGTCGAGGCCAAGACCGGTGACATCGTGTTCGTGATGTCAGGTGACAGCAACCGCAAGGTGCAGACAATGCTTGGCGTTCTGCGTATCGAGATGGGCAACAGGCTCGGCCTTCGTGACCCTAAGGTCTTCGCGCCGCTTTGGATCGTGGACTTCCCGCTTCTTGAGTGGAGCGAGGAGGACGGACGATTCTACGCGATGCACCACCCGTTCACCGCACCGAAGCCTGAGCACATGAACCTGTTCTACAGCGACAAGAAAGAGGATCTCGAAAGGGTTTGCGCCAATGCCTACGACTTCGTGCTGAACGGCACAGAACTCGGTGGCGGTTCCATCCGAATCCATGATGCGGAGGTTCAGAAGAGAATGTTCGAGGTTCTGGGCATCGGTCCTGAGGAGGCTGAATATAAGTTCGGATTCATCATCCACGCCTTCCAGTACGGTGCTCCGCCTCACGGAGGTCTGGCATTTGGTTTCGACCGTGTCTGCACACTATTCGCCGGCAAGGAGTCCATCCGTGACTTCATCGCCTTCCCGAAGAACAACCAGGGCCGTGACGTGATGATCGACGCTCCGTCCAAGATCGACCAGACCCAGCTCGACGAGCTCAGTCTGGATCTCCGTCCGCAGCAGGAGAAGTAGTTCCCGTCCTGTCGCCGGGTCTGTCGAAGCGACGTGAAACAAAGCATGAAAGTGTGACCGGATTGTCCTTCGGCCACACTTTCATTTCTCTCACACTCGCGCGGTTCATCCCCAAAAGTGTCAACCATTCTCAGGGAAGGTCACGCAGTACAAAGATTAATATTAAATTTGTTTATTTGGTGCGATAATGCTATCTCAAAAATCTCGTTTTAGTGCATAATGTGGTGATTAAATTTGTTTGTTCGGTGCAGGGGTGTTATATTTGTCTTTGAAAAACAGTGATTTATGAAAAGGAAAATATATAATTCCCTTTTGAGATGGAAAAACGAGGAGAAAGGCAAGGTCGCCCTCCTCGTGGAAGGAGCAAGGCGGGTGGGAAAGAGCTTCATAGTGGAGGAGTTCGCCAAGAATGAGTACAAGTCATATATTCTTGTGGACTTCGCGCACATCGGTAAAGCGATGAAGGAAGTTTTTGATGAGTATCTGAATGAAACTGACACATTTCTTATCTTTTTGCAGAATGTCGCTGGTGTCCAGCTGTACGAGAGAGAGTCATTGATTATTTTCGATGAGGTTCAGAAATATCCAATGGCGCGTCAGGCAATCAAGCATCTTGTAGCGGACGGAAGGTATGATTACATAGAGACCGGGTCATTGGTAAGCATCAATGAGAACACCGAGGATATTCTTTTGCCTTCCGAGGAGAGACCTCTTCAAATGTACCCTATGGATTTTGAGGAGTTTTTATGGGCGTTGGGCGATGAGATGACCATGCCGTTCGTCAAGACGTGTTTTGAGAATCGATGTCAGCTTGGCCCGATGCACCGTAAGGCGATGACCCTGTTCCGGCAGTATCTGATTGTCGGAGGAATGCCGCAGGCGGTTAAAGAATTTGTTGAAACGGGGATATTCCGTAAAGTAGACACGGTGAAGCGGGATATTCTGGCATTGTACCGTCGTAGCATTGACAAGCACGTCAATGGGTACACGGAAAAGGTTAAGGCGGTGTGGAATCAGATACCGGGCGAGCTTCAGAAACATGAGAAGAAGTTCCGCCTTGCAAGTTTGGGTGAAGGCGCGAGATACAGAAGCTATGAGTCATCGTTCCTTTGGCTGAAGGACGCTCGTTTTGTGAATATCTGCAATGGTGTTACGGAACCTCAGGTAGGCATGAGACTGAAACGAGATGACCGGACTTTCAAATGTTATATGGGAGACACTGGGCTCCTGATTTCTCACGCGTTCGATGAGAAGACTATCCAAGGCGAGGAGCTGTATCAGAAACTTCTTCTTGGCAAGTTGGAAATCAATGAAGGGATGCTCATGGAAAACATTGTCGCCCAGATGTTTGTTGCAAGCGGTCACTCTTTGTATTTCTATAGCAATTATTCAACGGTCTCTGAGGACAGGATGGAGGTTGACTTCCTTGTAGAAAAGCCGACATTGACAAACGCCCATAACATTTGCCCGGTTGAGGTGAAATCTGGCAAGTATTCCAGCTTCTCATCCTTGTCAAAATTCCGTGAAAAGTTCAAAAAACAACTTCATGTTCCTTACGTAATTTATACCCAGGATTATAAAGAAGAAAACGGATATGTGTTCCTTCCGATCTATATGACACCACTGCTATAGAAGTGGCGACAAATCCAAATTATTTTTTAAGGATTACTAAGTGTCAATTTACATATCAATTTTGTATATTTGTAATTGAGGCCTTGGCTGTCACGGAGGTTCTGTGGCCGCAGACAGGGCTTACCGAAGTTCAATCACATAAAGACCTAAGAATATGTTCGCAAAAGAGATCTACATCGCAAGACGCAAGGCTCTGTTGGAGAAGATGGCGCAGACCGCTCCGCAGGGGAAGCGTGGAATAGCCCTGTTCGTGGGCAACGTCGAAGCGGCCGCCCAGTACAAGGACAACGCCTATAAATTCCGTCAGGACTCATCCTGGCTGTACTATTTCGGACTCGACGAGCCACGCTATGCGGCCATCCTGGACCTTGACAGCGGAGAGGAGACCATCTTCGCCGACGATGTGGAGATCGGAGACATCATCTGGATGGGACCTCAGCCATCGGTCGCCTCCAAGGCCGCCGAGGTTGGCGTAAATCATTCAGCATCTTACGGTTCTCTGAACATCGCCGTCACTAAGGCTTTGGCCACAGGCAGGAATATTCATTTCCTTCCTCCGAGCCGCTACTACAACACGATGAAACTCGCCGCCCTTGTGGGAATATCCAATGAGGATGTGGCCCGTGTCGCCCCTATCGACGAGGACGGCGGCAAGCACGCCTCCAAGGAACTCGTGCAGGCTGTCATCTCGATGAGGCTTGTCAAGGAACAGTGCGAGATCGAGCAGATCGACGATGCCGGAGCTCTCGGACAGAGGATGCACACTGTGGCCCGCAACAGCGTCAAGGTCGGGATCATCGAGCAGGAGATTGTCGGCAAGATGGAGGGTGTGACCCTCAGCGAAGGTTGGGGCGTGTCGTTCCCGACAATCCTTACCCAGCATGGTGAGACTCTGCACAATCATCTGCACGACAAGGTCATCGAGCCTGGAAAACTTATGGTGATCGACGCCGGTGCCGAGAACAACATGCACTACGCCTCGGACTTCACCCGCACCCTGCCGACCAGCGGCAAGTTTACCCAGAAGCAGAGGGACATCTACCAGATTGTCTGCGACTGCAACGAGTTGGCGTTCAAGCTGACAAAGCCGGGAGTCGCCTATAGGGACGTTCATCTGGCCGTCGCCAAGCTGATGCTGGAGGATCTCAGATCTCTGGACATCGTGCGCGGCAATCTGGACAATATGCTTCACGAAGGCATCGCCGGACTGTTCCAGCCGCACGGACTCGGCCACAACATGGGGCTTGACGTTCACGACATGGAGGATCTCGGCGAGGATCTCGTTGGTTACGATCCGGATCAGAAACGTTCGACGCAGCTCGGCCTCGGCAGCCTCAGAATGGCCCGCCGACTTGTTCCGGGCAATGTCATCACAGATGAGCCGGGAATATACTTCATTCCGGCCCTCATCGAGAAATGGAAGAGCGAGAAGCGCGACAAGGGCTTCGTGAACTATTACAAGCTGGAGCACGACTACCTTGACTTCGGCGGAATCCGTCTGGAGGACGATGTGCTTGTGACAGAGGACGGCGCGCGCCGCACAGGCCCGAACCGCCTTCCGATCCAGCCGGACGATGTCGAGGCCGCTATGGCTTAGGAATATAAATCATAGAATATTAATGAGCGTTTTGGTCATCATCCTTGCCGTGCTGGCAGGAGTGGTCGGCATCATCGGGAGTGTTGTTCCCGCGTTGCCCGGTCCTCCTGTCAGCTGGGTCGGGCTGATGATTCTCTATTTCTGGGGCAAAGGCACGAACGGGGCCGGCGACCCGATGTCGCTGACATTTCTGCTCGTCTGGCTTGGAATCACTGCGGCCGTGACGATCATCGACTACATTGTGCCGTCCTGGTTCACCAAGGTCACGGGCGGAACTAAAGCCGCTGGCCGGGGAGCCATAGCCGGAATGCTTGTCGGCCTTTTCGTCCCGCCGGTCGGAATCATCCTCGGCACTCTTCTTGGAGCGTTTCTCGCCGAGTTGGTTTTCGCTGACAAAAACGGATGGGAGTCCGCCAAATCCGCCCTCGGAGCCTTTATGGGATTCCTTTGCGGAACCGGCATCAAGTTGATTGCCAGCGGAATGATGATGTATTACATAGTAGTGTATCTTACTTGAATATGGAAGAGAAATATTCACGTTTCCTTGAGAAAGTAGGGAAATTCGTGCCCAAGAACGCACTCTACACCGATGAGATAAGGCGCTTCGCCTGGGGCACCGACGCTGGTTTCTACAGGCTTGTGCCGAAGATTGTCATCCGGTCGTCCAATGAGAAAGAAGTCTCGAAGATCCTTGAGGCGGCATCGAAGTTTGATGTCCCGGTGACTTTTCGTGCCGCCGGAACCAGCCTTTCGGGTCAGGCTGTCAGCGATTCCGTGCTGATCGTGGCGGGAAAGAACTGGGAAAGATACATGGTTTCGGAGGACGCTTCCGAGATAACCCTCGAACCGGGAATCGTAGGGGCGAGGGTGAACGCCATCCTGAAGCCTTATGGTCGGAAATTCGGCCCGGATCCGGCCTCGATCGGAAGTTGTATGGTCGGCGGAATCGTGATGAACAACGCTTCCGGAATGAGCTGCGGAACCCACGCCAACAGCGACAAGGAACTGGAGAGCGTGCGGATGGTCTTTGCTGACGGAACGGTGCTGGACACGGGGAACGAGACCTCCAGAGAGGCTTTCAGGGCCAGCCATCCGGATTTCATCAAAGGAATCGAGGAACTGAGGGACGGAATCCTTGCCGACAAGGATCTCTCCGAACGCATAAGGTACAAATACTCAATAAAGAACGTCACCGGACTCAACATATTCCCTTTCATCAGGTTTGAAGATCCGTTCGACATAATCGCCCATTTGCTGGTCGGCTCCGAGGGTACGCTGGCGTTTATGAGCCAGGTCACGATGAAGACTCTGCCGCTGCCGTCCAAGGAAGCCTCGGCGATGGTCTATTTCGGGACGATAAGGGAGGCGGCGGAAGCGGTGGTGGCGCTGCGGAAGGACATTGACCCTGCGGTGCTTGATGCCGCTGAACTGCTTGACAAACGGTCGCTTGCGTCAGTAGATGACCCGATGCTTAATGAATATCCCGACAAGGATCTGACCGCTCTCCTGCTTCGCGTCACGGGCGCTGACCAGACGGACTTGGATGCCAACATCGGCAAACTCTCCGAGGTTCTGCGCCGTTTTGCCGTACTGAATGACGCGGAGGGCAACTCGTTCATATTCAGTAGCGATCCTGCCATTACGGGGAACTACTGGGCCATCCGTTCGGGAATATTCCCGTCCGTCGGTGGAATGCGCCGCGAGGGAACGACCTGCCTTATCGAGGACATCGCCTTCCACATCGAGGATCTGCCTGACGCGACGGTGGATCTTTCGGCGCTGCTGGACAGGCATGGCTACGACGATTCCTGCATCTACGGCCACGCCCTTGAGGGCAACTTCCATTTCATCATCAACCAGTCGTTTGATTCCGAGGCGGAGGTGAGGCGCTATGAGGCGATGATCCGCGACGTGGCGGATATGGTGGTCGGGAAATATGACGGTTCTCTGAAGGCCGAGCACGGAACGGGTAGGAATATGGCTCCGTTCGTGAAGTACGAGTGGGGCGAGAAGGCGTTCGGGATAATGAAGCGGGTGAAGGAACTGTTTGACCCTCACGGGCTTCTGAATCCTGGTGTGATCTTCAACGATGATCCGGAGTGCTTCTTGAAGAATTTCAAGGCGTTGCCGGTGCTGAAACCGTGGGCGGATGACAGCAAGGCTGTCGAGCCTGAGTTGGCGGAGATCTACAAGAAACTGAACAAATGCATCGAGTGCGGATTCTGCGAGGTGAACTGCCTTTCCTGCGGCTTCACGCTTTCGTCCCGGACCAGAATCGCCACGCAACGTGAGATCACCGCCCTGCGGGAGTTGCCGGATCCGACCGCCTCGGAACAGACTCGTCTGCGGACGCTTGAGAAGGAATATTCCTACGCGGGGGAGCAGACTTGCGCCGGGGACGGCCTCTGCTCGACTTCGTGTCCGATGGGCATCAATGTCGCCGACCTGACTCATCAGCTGAGGAGGGTGAATATGCCCGCGGGCTCTTTCGGCCACGGTTTCTGGAACTTCGTCGCCGGTCATTACGCCGGAGTCAAGAGTGGCCTTCGCGGCGCTTTGAGGATGGCTACAGCCGGCGAGACCGTGCTTGGTGACCTTGCCATGAGCGGCCTATGCCGCTGGCTGCACAACGCCATACGTATTCCGCTTTGGACTCCAGCCACCCCTAAGGCCTACAATATTCCTAAATCGCTCAGGGCTTTGGTAAGTTCCGCCGCCATTGGCCACGATGGCACTTCGACTGTCGATGCGGCCACGGAACCTGCCAGGTTGGGGATCTTGTCCAAGTTCCCAGACTCGCAAACATCCGAAGCGGCCACAGGAACACCGACCGTCTGCAAGGTGGTCTATTTCCCGAGCTGCATCAACCAGATGATGGGCCTTCCGAAGCATCACCACGCCGTGGACAAGCCTCTTGTCGAGGAGATGGTGTCGTTGTTGGGCAAAGCAGGCTACGAGGTCATATTCCCGGAGAATATGTCGTCCCTTTGCTGCGGCACGATCTGGGAAAGCAAGGGTATGCCGGAGATCGCCGACAGGAAGACAGCCGAACTGGAGGAGGCTCTTTGGCAGGCCAGTGAGCAAGGCCGCTACCCTATCCTTTGCGACCAAAGTCCCTGCCTTCATCGTATGGAGCACAAAATAAAGAGGATGCGGCTCTACGAACCGTCCGAATTCATCCTTGGTTTCCTGACCGACAGGCTGGACTTCCACCAGACCGACACCCCGGTAGCCATTCATCTCACCTGCTCGATGCGTCTGATGCACAAGACCGGCAAGATGCTTGAACTTGCCCGCATGTGCTCCACCAACGTGATTGTTCCAGAAGGCGTAGGCTGCTGCGGTTTCGCCGGCGACAAAGGAATGACCCACCCGGAACTCAACAAGTACGCCCTTCGCAAGCTAAAAGCCCAGGTCAAAGGCGTCCCGGTGGGCTACTCCAACAGCCGCACTTGCGAGATCGGCCTTGCCACCAACTCCGGCATCCCGTACGTCTCCATCGCCTACCTCGTCAACCGCAGCACCACACAAAAAAAGTAGTTCTCAAAACTTCGCAGACCACCTCACCGACGGCATTACAGGCATGATGCTGATCTGCTTCCATGTGCCGTAGTCATTGTAGATGAGATACGGATTGTGTCTGTTGGTCACGTTGAACACAGACACTGTCAAGTCGTGAGTGCTTCGCTTCCGCAGGAACTTGAACGTGTAGGCGACATCCAGACGGAAATAGGCTTTCATCCTGTGTCCGTTTACCGAGGTCATCTCCATGCGGTCGTAGATGTTGTCCTGAAACTTGTCGGAATACATTCCGCTCAAGCCGGTGTCCCAGTAAGGAGGCTTTACGCCAAGGTACTGGCTTTTCTGTACCGTCATAAGATTCCCCGAGTAGAATGAGAGCACAATGCCCAGATGTTGTTCCCCACGCACTCTTTTCCTGGTCGTCAGGTCGGACTGGAAGTTAAGGATGTGAGGCCTGTCGAACTTGAACGGAAATCTCTCACCGTCGTTGATGCTAGGGTATTCCCTGTCCGTCTTGGACAGAGTGTAGGCAACGTTCATGGACAGACGCTCCGATGACATTGAGCCGGAGACCTCCAATCCTTTCGAACGCCCGGATCCGCTCTCAATCTCATCCTCCCAAGTGTCCTCCGTGATTCTGAACATATTGATGGAGGATTTGTAGCTGATCATTCCGTCCATCTCTCTGGCATAGACTCCAGCGTTCAGATGAAATGCGGTCTCTCCGAGAAGTTTCAGTCTTGCATCTTTGTGCCAGAACAATCCTGCATAGATCTGTCCTGAAATCTCAGGCTTGAAGTCCTTCCCTGCCGGGCTCATGATATTCATCGCCCAGCCTGTCGGTAACCCTTCAAGGACATGCATGTATTGGGACATTCTGTCTGCTGCCACTTCAATTCCCAGATTCTTGGTCAATGTCCGATCCACTCTCAGATGAGCGTCAAATCCTGTTGTAGTCCACTCTTCGTAATGGTAAAGGATCTGCCTGTAGCCAGCCATGACATCCCACTTGCTATTGTGGAAATTGAGATCTGCGAACATCGCTCCGGACAGGGCTTTCATGAACATCTTGGCCTCCATTCCTCCTGTCACATCCAGATGGCTGGACAACTTATGGCCGACCAAGGACTTGACTCCTGTTTCAACCCAGTCGCAAGACATTGAATATGACGAATTCTTCTTGCCGCTTCGGTAATAGTCTTGATTCTGGAGCACGTTGGAGAAAGTGCAGTAACCATAGACATCGAATTCCGTACATCTGGACAACGATGACCGGAAGTCAAGTTTCGTCATTCCGGAGATGTTCTGCATGAGCGCTCCGCTGTTGTCGTATTTGACTGATAGCCTGTCTTGTGAGAAAAGCCCAGTCAGTTTGATTACACTCTTGTCGTTGATTCTTCTTTCGGCCGTTGCCGCCCAATCATGCATCAGCCCGTTGATCTTTGCGTAGTCCTCATCCGAGCCTGTAAGCATTCCGGCAAGAACTGGCAATGGAGAAAAACGACCTGCCACTCTGTAGTCGGTCTTCCCATTTTTGCCGGGGGTCTCAAGATAAAGACTTGTCATGTAGGGAGATAGTGAAAAATTCCATGAGGAGAACATCAATTTCCCTGATTTCGGTTTGATCCGCATCAATGAGGATGTGATGTCTCCGGAAGATGCCTCTATTCCTCCTGTCCTGAAGTCCGTGATACTGATCATATACGGAGAGAATGAAGAGAACAGTCCAAGTAGATGGCTTGTTCCGTAAACCGGAACACCGTCATATTCAACCCTGCTGTTACCAGCGTTCCCGCCTCTGACAAACAGCCCCAGAGAACCTTCCACGCCTGAGGAAACTCCTGGAAGTGTGGTGATCTGCCTCAGAACATCCGGCTCTCCGATAACCGACACAATCGCAGCCGCTCTTTCCTGAGTGTAAAGGTAACGGTTCGGCTTCCTGAAAATCGGTAATCTGTCAGAAACTACCGAGCTGTCGATCCTGATGCTATGTTCTGAGGTTGTGTCTATCCGGGGCGTTTGAGCCTGAGACAGTTGATGTGTAATGCAAATGAATACTATGGCAAACAAGATTCGTTTCATGCCCTAAGCTTATCTTTAATCATCAATTATAAAGCTTCGGGCGATAAGCGTGTCTGAACATGCCGCGAATATTCCAAGCCCACCCTTGATGTTTGAATATACGACATTTTCTTCGAAATATGCGGTCGGATCATCTTCGGCCTGGTAGGCGTTAGCCTTTATGAGACTGGATTTCATGTACTTGTCGTATTCAGTGGAAGCTACCCGGAAGACCACTATGGCGTTACGCATCCGGGCTTCAATGAAAAAAGTCACGGGATAGTTCACGTTGTTGTCAGTCTCTTTGATTCTGAGATAGCCGAGATGGCAGAACGATTCTCCAGGCATTCCGAACTCAGAGAACATCAGCTCATCCCCCATATTGAAATTATCCACTGCGAAATGATTGGAACCTATGTAATCATCCAGATGATCCCCGGATTCTATCCTTACTGTGTCCTTGGTCAGGAGAATGTCAAACTCATCGCGCGTCATCACGAACACCCAGTATGGTGGTGCCGGTTCCAGTTGTGAAAAATATTTGTGGTTATCTGTCGTTGCTTGATCAGCCCTGAACCTTTTCATCTGTACATTTTCCGGCATGATGGTCTCCGCTGAAATCTCATTAATTCCGGGAACTTTGATCAGTAATCTATAGCTATGTCCCGCTACTGGTTTGTAATTCAGCTTCCATGTCATCCGGCGCTCGTGAGTGAACCTGCCGACTTCCGTTTCTCCGTCAAACAGCCGCACGTCAGCGTCGGTGATCTCCTCGTAACGGAAATAACCGGGTTCCGTGTTGTGGCAAAGAGTGAGCTCTTGCGTCTCCTTATTCTCCAGAATAAGGTTCACGGTGACTTTATCCTCGAATTCAGATGAAAAGTCGATGTTTTCCGTGCACGAGGCAATCGGGAGAAAACCCACGGCCAAGACAGTCAGCATTCTTCTCATGACGCTCCTACCTTGTAAGCGTGACAGTTGTCGTGTCGCGGAGCACCTTCCCTCCGTCCAATTCCATCTCGACGATGAAATCGGTCTTTAACGGCACCTCAGGCGGCACATCTTTCAGATGAATGTACAACGACGGATTGACAATCGGCCGTAATGCAAGGTACTCATCGATCCCCATGCCTTTTTCCAGATATCCAAGTAATTCCTTTTTATGATTGAACAAGAAGTCGTTGCTGTCATCTCCGAATATCTCGAAACGATCCGTAAGATCATTCTCCGGAGCGATTTTGAATAACGTGGATGTGGATGTTATCTTCAATGACTTCAGCTCTACCTTGCGGTATTCGATGAACTTCACGTACATCATCGGTGCTGTACTGCTTCTTGTCCTTTTCCGAGGCTTGTTCATTTCAATCTCCATTGCATCTTCCATGGTTTTGTCCGGTTCTGAGAAGAATATTGAGCTATTCGCCCCATATTCTTCTTCTTTTGCCATCTCTATTGTGTAACTGGTCACGTCAAGCATCATGCTGAAAATGCTAGCCTTGATTTTATGCGGAGATGATCCGATGGAATAACGTCTTGCACATGTCAAGTCATATCCTTTTTTTAGCAAGTCATTCCTCTCTTTCTCGGATAATTGGAAATATAATGACGAATCCACATAACTGTCCCAGATGTTCAGGTAATTACAGTCCCTTGGCATGTACGCCCAAGAATAACCATGAGGGGCAGGATTTTCCTGTTTCTCGCAAGAGAAAAACAAAGCTAACGCCATTGCCATCAAAATACTTGATGGCAGGAAATGCTTATTGAATATCATAGTATATAGTTTTATAATATTGGAAATATAGGTTGTTTGCGTACCATTTGGAGTCAGAAGCAAGAGTGTAGAACCCATTGTCCCACATACCATCATAGCCCCAATTCATCAAATAGTAAGTATCAATTTCAGACCTGCTTTCAATAACTGGCATCCCTTCATAGACATCAGGGATATAATATTCCTTTTCTTCTTCAGGATAAATGTTCGAGTCTGTGTCAAGAACTGTATCTGTGAGTGTCCAATAGTAATGCTTTTTGTAGAAAGTTTCCTGTTCTACTTTTCCATCGATGACCCACGTGTGCCCATCGGTTCCTACTTCATGCCTGAATGGCCAAATTCCGTTTTTTTTCTTACCCGCATATGCAACGATGATAACTGGAACACCGCTTGATAGATTAGAATTGATCTTATAGACGGAATAGTCGTCTTTTTTACATGATAGTGAATAATTTGAAAAGCCTTCGCTTGATGGAAAAGCTCCACTTCCACTGCCAGAATAAGTCATCCCTACATTGTAACCTACGTCCATCATCAAGTCGCCAACGTATTCTGTGCTAGATTCGTTACGATTCCGGGCCATTTGATCCCATCTGGGAGAGTTGGACGTGAAACCGCTTCTAGAAATTTCATAGCTGTAACTATGCTCATCCCTGCAAAAGCCGTAGCAGGATATTTCGTGGTATAATCCTGTCGGTTTCCCTTTAAAATAATGCATATAGTAAATCACTTGCGCCATTGCTACTGCAGTGCATCCGGTAGGACATAATACTTGGTTGTCATCCTCGTCATATCCAATAGGACATTTGTAATTCCAAGGATAACCTTGCCCCCATTTTGTGTTGAGCAAATGCGGAATAACGTAGTTGGTCTGTTGGGTAGGTGCCTCTTCATAGTCAAAACG
>OQVT01001822.1_pt1 | contig 13687 bp, 12 predicted proteins | sample 1691561 | NCBI WGS metagenome assembly OQVT01 (sample SAMN03418260, study PRJEB22391) | human gut metagenome | biome: human-gut; feature: organic feature; material: feces | host: Homo sapiens | place: Tanzania | collected 2013-01 | reverse complement strand
AGGTGCTAGGTTAATTTAAGGCATTATAGAACTATAAACATTATATAATATGAGAAAGTATTTGTATATCGGTTGGGCAATATCATTATTATTAGTGATATTTTCGCCATTGTTGCTACTTCAGTTATTCGACTATGGATGTTGGATGGTATTTTGCTTTGCAATTTACTATATAGTGTGGGCTATCTATATCGCATGTATAGAGATGGTTATTGAAACCATTGGTAGTGAATATAACAAAAATATCACTCCAGAACGTAAGTCGATTTTTGTAGCATTTTTCTCCATTTCATCATTTGTGTGTTCTATACCAATTATCGCATTTCCTCTCCTTTCAATATCTGAGGAGTTCTTATGCAAGGTGAACTACTTGTTCGGGATGCACCTAACCACAACATACGAAGGTGGAATAATTGTAGTAATGATGTTTGCATTCGTTCTTCCATAACAAGTTGTTTAAATGTCTTGCCTGAATACTTTTTTATTAATTTGCTGGTGTAAGAAGGATCATAACCAAAGTATTCGCACATTGTTGTAAGATTACCTTCTTTATAGTTGTCTTTGATGTAATCTAGAATATCATATAATAGTTTTGCATTTTTGAATTTATTAGCTGAAATGTTTGTTAAGGTATAATCAAGTCTAGCTAGATATGTAATAAGAATCATAATATAGTTATCAATAATATCATCAGATGTGTTTTGGTAATCAAAGTACTCACATAAAATATTTTGGATAGTATTATGTATTTTTTTATCATCTGCTGTTTTAAACGCAAGATAGTGAGTATGAGTCTTTGTTGAATTCATTAATTCGATAATAAAACGTGACATTAATGTATCTGAAGGGAGACGGTTAATAAACTTTTTTGAAAAATAATGATCATTTAAAATAATATTAATAGCTAGATCATTAGGTCCAGTTTTTTCTACAGCATGAGGAACATGTCTATCTAAAATTATAGTATCACCTTGTTTTAAGGTGATTTTTTCTTGCTCTACATACATTGTTAGTGAACCTGAATAAACATATGTGATTAAAACATAATGGAATATATGCATAGGAGTGCGTCCATTATTTCTTTTGTGAAGAGATATAATATGGTTCTTGTTCATGAATTCTCTTTCTCTATGAAATACAAACATGATATCCCCGTTATAGGGAACCATATCATATTTTTCTTTGAAGTGTGAAAGTATTTCTTCACTAGTTGTTCTATCCGATGTTATGCCTGATTGCATAGTTTTTTCTAATTCATCATAATTCATGGTTTATCATCTCCTTTATATAAAAAATATAACTAAAAATGATAGTGAAGTCTATTTAAATGAGTGATAATGACCAAATATGATAGTCTATAAACCTCTTTATGACATTGTGTAAGCGTTTGTATAACTCTATAATTGTTCATGTAGTTAAGGATATGGCCAATCTTTATACAATTATAAGAATAAAGAGGAGAAAATTATGGAAGAAAAGAATAAGTTTTTTGATAGTCTTCAAAATGGTTTATTAAAAGTTTCTGATGTTGTGAATAGAAATATTTATATTACAGCTATTAAAGATGGTATGCTAGCTTACATGCCATTTGCATTTATAGCTTCAATCTTTTTAATTATTGCATTTTTACCAATCCCAGGATTTGAAGGGTTTGTTTCAAAAATCACAGGTTTAGATGTAAGTGTATGGCAGCCTGCGTTATGCTTAGTAAATGACGCATCATTAGGCTTAGGTGGTTTGTTAGTGTTATTATCTATTTCTCATAATTTAGCTAAACAAATGAAATTAAATGTACTACAGGTACAAATGACAGCATTTGTTGGATTTATGTTATTAGTTCCTTTTGGAACAACTAAAGCAGGTACTCATATTGCAACTTCTTATTTAGGAGCACCCGCTATTTTCTTATCAATTTTATGTTCAATTTTAGCTGCTGTTATTTACAGATTTGTTGATCGTAAAGGAATTAAGATTAAAATGCCTGCATCAGTACCACCAGCAGTAAGTGCACCATTTGAATCTATTATTCCTTCATTATTAGTTATTGTTGTATTCTGGTTATTACGTATAGTTATCGATGCTTTCAATGGTGGAAGTGCATTAGCTATCTTTAATATGATACTAGGAGCACCTCTTGCAGCTGTTGGTGGCTCTTTACCAGGAGTTATCGTAGTAAAAATGTTCTCACAGTTATTATGGTTCTTTGGAATTCATGGTGATTCAATTGTAAATGGTGTAATGACACCAATTTTCCAGGTATTACAGGCTGAAAACCAGGCTGCTTCATTAGCTGGCCAGGTGCCACCTCATATTATTTGTCAAAGTTTCTGGGATAGTTACGCATCAATTGGAATTATTGGATCAATCATCGCAATTGTAATTATCGCAAAGTCAAAGAGATATATTGAAATGAAAAAGATTGCTGCAGTTCCTTATATTTTTAATGTTGGAGAACCAACTTTATTTGGAATTCCACTTATGATGAATATTACTTATTTTATTCCGTTTATCTTAAGTAATGTTGCTTCTATTTTAATTTCATATGGTGCGTTTGCATTAGGACTTGTTCCAAAGTGTACAGGTTTAGCTCAGGTACCTTGGACAACACCATTATTAATTAGTGGTTACTTAACAACAAATTCAATCATGGGTTCTATTTTACAGTTAGTGTGTATTATTGCAGTTGTATTAATCTGGGTTCCTTTTGTTAAGATTGCTGATAATCAGATTCTTAAAGAAGAAAATGAAGAAAAGTAATATTTGAATTATTTGAAAGGGGGAACCATATGTCACAGGAAGTATTTCATGGTCAGTGGATTCAAGGTATAAATCATGATTATGGTAATGAAGATGAACTCTATTACCATAATCAGCCTAATACAATCCTTTATAAATCTTTTGATCTTGATCATATAGGAAAAGAAAATATATTTAGAATTGCTGTTTTAGGATATTATATTCTATACATTAATGGGAAACGTGTTTCAAATGATGAACTTAATAACGATTGGACAGATTATTCTAAATGTGTTTATTTTGATGAATATGATATTACTCATTATTTGTGTATTGGAAATAATGAAATAGAAATAGAATTAGGAAATGGAATGTATAATCCATCACCATTAAGACTGTTTGGAAAATATAATTTAAGACAACGACTTAATGAAATAGGAGAACCAAAAGCTATTTGTGAATTACTGATAGATGAAAAGAACTTTTTAGTGAGTGATTCATCTTGGTCATATAAAAAAGGTTGTTATTCTTTTAATAATTTATATTTAGGTGAAACAGTTGATTTTACTAAACAATCAGATCAATTGTTTCCAGTGATTGTATCTGATAAAGAATATCACTTTGAGAAGAGTTTTATACCTAAAGTGAAGAAATTTCAAAGTGTTAAACCGATTGAAGTAAAGAAATATAAAGACGGATTATTGATTGATTTTGGGACAATGATCTCAGGATTTATCTCTTTAAATATTGATACATGTGAGAATCAAGAAATAACATTAGAATATAGTGAAGACTTTAGAAATGGTGAGCTCTTCTTTGACACTGTTTTAGCAGGTAGTGTCGGAGAAAAAATAGATGATTTTCAAATACCTGGTGGTCCTGGCGCTCCTAAAAAAGCAATCCAGACTGATGTGATAAAGTGTGTAGAAGGAATCACACAAATTACGAATCGTTTTACCTACCATTCATTTAGATATGTTTATATGAGAGGAATTGAATCGAATCATATAAATAGTATAGAAGCCATTTATGTGCATACAGATTTGAAACAAATTGGAAAAGTAGATTGTAATCATGAATTATACAATCAATTATATGATGCAGCACTTAAAACAAAATTAAATAATGTACATAGTATTTTTGAAGATTGTGCAAGAGAAAGGTTAGGTTACGGTGGTGATATTGTTGCTTTAGCCATGTCTAATTTATATACTTTCAATCTTCAAAGTATGTATAGAAAAGTAATAAGAGATTTCCGTTTTGAGCAGACTGAAAACGGTGGAATACCAGAAACTGCTCCATACATGGGTATTCAAACGAATGGCACTGCTGATAGAGAAGGACCATTATTATGGCAGCTCGTTTATCCATACTTGGTAAATAAACATTATCAATTTTATGGAGACAAAGAGTTGCTGAAAGAAGAACTACCTTATTTAAAAAAGCATATGGACTATATATTGAGTTTAGATTTGGAATATGTAGTAGAGAGATGTTTAGGTGACCATGGTAGTATCTTGATTGCAGGACAATTTAGAAAAGCCACTCCAGATAAATTATTTTTAGGATACTGTGCAGTTCTATTATTATTAAAAAATAATATTCAGATTCTAAAGTATTTGGAACATGATCATGAATATTATACGAATAGATATGATCGTATATTTAATTTGGTTTCACAAAAGTTTATTCATGATGATGGTACAGTTGGTGATGGAACACAATCAGGCTATGCATTTGCTCTTTATTTAGGACTTGGCAATCAGCAAAAATTATTAGAGAAATTTGTTTCTAAAATTGAAGAAGATAATTATATATTTAATTCAGGAATATTTGGAATGTCACTTAGCTATGAAGTGCTGTCTAAAAATGGAAGAAGTGATATTGTTGAAAAATGGTTGCTAAATAGAAATGAATGTACTTTCTATGAAATGCTCAGAAATGGAAATGGGGTATTATCTGAATTATTTATTGGGAATCACTTTTCTATGAATCATGCAATGTTTTCTAGCTACCAGGTATTCTTTTATGAAGGCTTGGCAGGAGTATATATTAATGAAGATGCAGTAGGATTTGATAAGATTACTTTGAAACCATATTTCAGTCATGAAATGAATCAGTATAGTTGTTCTATTGATACTATACAAGGTGAAATAAGCTCTATGTGGTATATGTCAAATAATGAATATATTTGGTGTATTAATGTTCCTGAAACTATCCAATATACATTGGACTTGAAGGAATGTCATGTCAAAGAATTAAAAGAAGAAAGAGGCCAAATAAAGGTTATTTGTTTTTTGAAGTGATATGAATGATGGGATTGAAATTGTTATAAGCAAGTTTTCTGAAATTCAATTTCCTGATTAATACAAGATTGTGAATCTAAGGCTGAGAAGAAGGACTAAGTCCTTCTTTTTTCATAATTTGATATTTAATAGCATACTATTGACAATAAATTAAAAGTGTACTATCATTCTAATGCGCAGAAGGAGGTAAGACTGATGATTGAAAGTGATGCGGTAAGATATATTAAGCATATTAATGATTGTTTAAAGAAACGTGCCAACAATTCTTTAAGAAATGAAGGCTTAACTTTAATGCAGTCCCATGTTTTATTGAAATTACAGGAAACACCTGATCACAGGATGACCTTTAAGGAAATTGAGAAGGATTTACATGTTGCTCAATCAACAACTGCGGGACTTTTAGGAAGACTTCAGGAAAAACATCTTATTGAATGTTGTGATGATCCTAAGGATAAGCGTATTAAGATTGCCTGCTTAACAGCATGTGGTGTAGGTCATTGTGCTAAGGCAAGAAAGAATATGGCTGAATCCCATCGTTTAATGTTGCAGGGATTAACACAGGAAGAAATCGATACTTTAACTGAACTTCTTAGTAAAGTTTATTCTAATTTAGAAAATGAATGAAAGGGGAAAAAGAATGAATATAATTCGTGTGCTTAAGAAAAGTATTCGTGAATACAAGAGAGATTCTATGTTGACACCTATCTTAGTTGCCTTTGAATCATTGACAGAATGTTTTCTACCATTGATGGTCGCAACTCTAGTGAATAAAATGCAGAACGGCTGTGATCTCTCTGTAATTGTGAAATATGGTGTGATACTTGTAATCATGGCTTGTTTCTCACTCCTATTTGGGGCTCTTGCAGGTATTACTGCAGCTAATGCTTCAGCAGGTTTTGGTAAGAACTTACGTAAAGACTTGTTTGTTGCAGTTCAGAACTTCTCATTTGAAAACATTGACCGTTTCAGTGCTTCATCACTTGTGACTCGTATGACAACTGATGTCACTAACGTTCAGATGGCTTATATGATGATTATTCGTACAGTTGTACGTGCGCCACTTATGTTGATCTTCTCATTAATTATGGGATTTGTCATGGGTGGTAGACTTGCTTTAATCTTCTTATTTACTATTCCAGTACTTGGTATTGGTTTAGGGCTTGTAATCAAGAAGACAATGCCTTTATTTAGAAAGGTATTTAGAAAATATGATAACCTAAATAGCTCAGTACAGGAAAATATCAATGGTATCAGAGTTGTAAAGTCATTCGTTCGTGAAGATTTTGAAATGAAGAAATTCAATACAGCTGCAGAAGATGTTTGTAATGACTTCACAAGAGCTGAAAAGATTCTTGCATTAAACAACCCAATGATGCAGTTCTGTATTTATGTTGTAATGATCTTTGTTATGACATTTGGTTCATTCTTAGTTGTTAATTTCGGTGGTGCTATTATCCAGGTAGGTCAGTTATCTTCATTACTTACTTATAGCTTCCAGATTCTTATGAGCTTAATGATGTTATCTATGATCTTTGTTATGGTGACTATCTCTATGGAATCATGTGAACGTATTGTTGCAGTATTAGAAGAAAAACATACTATTTCTAATCCAGAAAATCCTATCTATGAAGTAAAGGATGGTTCTATTGATTTTAATAACGTCTCATTTAAATATTCTAAACGTGCTGATCGTTATGCCCTTGCAAATATTAATCTACATATTAAATCAGGACAGACTATTGGTATTTTAGGTGGTACTGGTTCTTCTAAAACATCACTTGTGAATCTTATTTCACGTCTATATGATGTCACAGAAGGTGAAGTAAAAGTAGCAGGTGTAGATGTAAGAGACTATGACTTAGTGACTTTAAGAGATGCTGTTTCTGTTGTGTTACAGAAGAATGTCTTATTCTCTGGTTCTATTAAAGAAAACTTACGCTGGGGTAATAAAGAAGCCACAGATGAAGAAATAGAAGAAGCATGTCATCTTGCATGTGCTGATGAATTCATCGAACAGTTCCCAGATAAATATGATACACATATTGAACAGGGTGGAACAAACGTTTCTGGTGGACAGAAACAGAGATTATGTATTGCACGTGCATTACTTAAGAAACCTAAAATCTTAATTCTTGATGACTCTACAAGTGCAGTCGATACTAAAACAGATGCAATTATTAGAAATGGTTTCAAGAAGTTTATTCCTGAAACAACTAAGATCATCATTGCGCAGAGAGTATCAAGTGTACAGGATGCTGATCAGATCATTATCATGAATAATGGTTCTATTGAAGCTATCGGTACTCATGATGAACTTCTTGCATCTAATCCAATTTATCAGGAAGTATACTATTCACAAAATAGAGGAGGTGAACAGGATGAAAAATAATCGTGGTAATAAGAAGAACACATTCACACGTTTGATTAAAACACTTTTTGAATTCTATCCTGTTCTTCTACCTATTATTATATTCTTAATTCTCTTTAATGCAGTTGTCAGCTCTATACCATCTATTTTCATGCAGAATATTATTTCTGTTATTGAAAAGTATTGGCGTACTAAAGACTGGGTACATGCAAAACCTGAAATATTCTCAATTGTTGTTGTATTAGTCATTCTTTATATTCTTTCATTAATCGCATCATTTACATACAACCGTTTAATGGCTGTAGTGACTCAGGGTTCATTAATGAAATTCAGAGAAAAGATGTTTGCGAAAATGGAAAGTCTTCCTATCCGTTATTTTGATACAAATGCACATGGTGATATCATGTCTATTTATACAAATGATACAGATACATTAAGACAGCTTATTTCTCAGTCATTACCAGCTTTAATGCAGACTTCTATTGTTTTAATTACAGTAGTAAGTATCATGCTTTATTTCAGTTTATGGCTTGCAGGAGTTATCTTTATTGGCTGTATGATCATGGTTTTAATTACTAAGAACTTTGGCTCTAAGAGTTCAAGATTCTTTATTAAACAGCAGCAGACACTTGGTGAAACTGAAGGTTATATTGAAGAAATGATGAACGGACAGAAGGTCATTAAAGTATTCAACCATGAAGAAGAAGCGATTGCTGGATTTGATAAAGTAAACAATGAATGGTTTGAAGCGTCAAGAAAAGCCAATACATTTGCGAATATTCTTATGCCTATTCTAAATAACGTAGGTAATATTCTTTATGTATTAATTGCGATTGTTGGTGGTACTCTTCTTTACTTAAAGGTGCCTAATATTTCAGTCTCAGGCATGGCTTTAAATATTTCTATCGTTGTTCCATTTTTAAATATGACTAAACAGTTCTGTGGACAGATCGGTCAGATTTCTCAGCAGATTAACTCAGTCGTTATGGGTCTTGCAGGGGCAAGCCGTATCTTTGGATTACTAGATGAAGAACCTGAATTTGATGAAGGTTATGTCACTTTAGTCAATGCCAAGGAAGAAAATGGTGAACTTGTAGAAACAACAGAACGTACTGAAATGTGGGCATGGAAACATCCACATGAAGATGGTACTGTGACTTATACAAGACTTGAAGGCGATGTAGAAATGCATGATGTAGATTTCGCTTATAATACTAATAAGATGATTCTACATAACATCACATTATATGCTAAACCTGGTCAGAAAGTAGCTTTTGTAGGGGCAACTGGTGCTGGTAAGACAACTATTACTAACCTGATTAATAGATTCTATGATATTGAAGATGGTAAGATCAGATATGATGGTATCAACATCAATAAGATCAAGAAACCTGATTTGAGAAGATCACTTGGTATCATTTTACAGGAAACAAACCTCTTTACTGGTACTGTAATGGATAATATCCGTTATGGTTATCTAGAAGCAACAGATGAACAGTGTATTGAAGCAGCTAAACTTGCTGGTGCTGATGATTTCATTACTCGTTTACCAGATGGTTATAACACAATGTTGACTGGTAATGGTGCGAGTCTTTCACAGGGACAAAGACAGCTTATTGCGATTGCGAGAGCTGCTGTGGCAGATCCACCTGTTATGATCATGGATGAAGCAACATCATCTATTGATACACGTACAGAAGCTATTGTACAAAAAGGTATGGATGCTTTAATGAAGGGTCGTACTGTATTTGTGATTGCACATAGATTATCTACTGTACAGAACTCTGATGTAATCATGGTATTGGATCATGGTCATATTATTGAACGTGGTTCTCATGATGACTTAATTAAACAGAAGGGTCAATACTATCAGTTATATACTGGTGCATTTGAATTAGAATAAAACGAGCATGCCTAGATGGCATGCTTTTTTAATACGTGGATAATATTATGAATGATTTTGTGGGCATCTTCATGATAGTAGAGATACAAAGAAGACGTCTTATCTGTAGGAGAAGAAGATAAGTACTTATAATAAGGACTTTGGTCCACAAAACTCTGCAAGATGACATAACCTTCTTTCATACATGCTTTTAGGAGTGTTTGTTCGATTTCTGTATCCATATTTTCATATTCTATGGATGTATCATACAGTAATGGAAGGGACTCTAAAGAAGTATCTTTATGATAATATTTAACAAGAGGGTAGGTCTTTAATAAAAGAGAAGGTCCTTTTAGGGTATTATTTTCCATCATGATAGTGAGGTCAAGTTCTCTTTCATTAAACAACTGTATAAGCTCTATACGCCTATAAGCACGATATTCTAATACAATAGAAGGATAGGCTTTCTTAATACTTTCCAACAAACTAACAATCAGCTGATCATCCATATTTTTTAGGAAGCCAATACGTACAATACCAGATTCTCCACGCTTATACGCTTCTACAACTTGTTTTGCGTTATCAATCTCTTTCATAATACTTTTCGCATGAGTTAAAAAGAGTGTACCTTCTGGTGTGATTTCTACCTTCTTCTTATCTCTAATAAATAACGATATACCTAACTCATCTTCTAGATTATGAATCTGTTTAGTAATTGCAGTCTGAGAAATATAGAAATGCTGGGCTGTTTTGGTAAAACTTAAAGAATTTGATAAATCAATAAAATACTCTATCTGTTTAATATTCATGGTCTCACCTCTTATAACTATAAGTTATTATATAATGCATAAATGATATTGGAAAGATATAAGAAAAATTCTTATACTTCATTTGAGGTGATGAAGATGAAAAGAATTATGAATTACTTAATTGGTTTAAATGTACTTGTGTTAGGGATTACTTTGAATACTCGTTCATTGCTTGGAGTAAGTGCTTTTACAACACTTCCTTATGCATTAAAAGAAATGACACCTATTTCATTTGGTGTTGCGAATATTATGTTGTATATGGTTCTAGTAGTTGTTCAGCTGTTCATAGAAAGAAAGATGAAATTAGATATATTACTAGAAGTTCCTTTTTCATTTATCATGGGATATATCTTAGATCTGTATCAAATCATTATTCCAGCCTCTCCTGAATCTCTAGGACTACGTATTGTGATTCTGCTTGCAGGTAATGTATGTACAGCTTTTGGTATCTATACAATGGTGCAGTCTCATTTGGTACTTGCTCCAGTAGATGGAGTCATCTTAAGCATATCTAATCACTACAATAAGGCGTATTCCTTGTGTAAGAACTGTTTTGATATTACAATGATTCTATCAACTATTATTCTCTGTTTAGTAACACGTTCACCACTCTATGGCATTGGTGTAGGAACAATATTTTCTGCACTATGTGTGGGACGTATTATTAAATGGTTTGAATTAAAACAAGTAAGTTTGATAAGGAGTTAGTAATGCATGATATCTGGAATCCCTGGCATGGCTGTGTAAAGTATTCTGAAGGGTGTAAGAATTGTTATATGTATGTTTTGGATAAGATGAGAAATCAAGATGGGTCACATATATACAAGACCAATGATTTCGCATATCCACTCTCTAAAAATAGAGATGGTACATATAAGATACAAAGTGGAGAAAAGATAAGAGTCTGTATGACAAGTGATTTCTGTCTAGAAGAAGCAGATATATGGAGAGATGATGTCTGGCCCATGATCAGGAGAAGACAGGATGTGATCTTTTATATACTTACTAAAAGAGCAGAAAGACTCAAGGGATGCTTACCGGATAACTGGGGTGAAGGATATGAGAATGTGATACTGAATGTCACATGTGAGAATCAAAAACGTGCTGATGAACGTATTCCTATTCTTTTAGATATTCCTGCTAAACATAGAGGAGTAATGTTAGCACCTCTTATTGGTCCTATTGATTTAGAGAAGTATTTAGATGGACGTATAGAAGAAGTGACATGCGGTGGAGAGAATTATGGTGGTACAAGAGCATGTGACTTCGATTGGATTAAATCTTTACATAATCAATGTGTGAATAAGAATACGACATTTACTTTTATAGAAACAGGATCTCATTTTGTGAAGGATGGTATTCATTATCGAGTAAAAGGTAAAGTAGCTCAGACAAGAATAGCCTATCGTTCTAAAATGAATTATCGAGGAAAGAAACCTATATATCATCTTTATGATTTCTTTGATAATGAATTAAGAGAAGATCAGTTATATAAAAGAGAATTCAGTGAACATTGTGTAGAATGTGCATCAAAACCTATATGTAATGGATTTGCGAGAAGATTTGGCTGTAAACAATGTCTTTGATAATGAGAAAAAAGAAGTTTCAAATAGTATGAATAAGTAGAGGCTGAACTATAAGAGTAATTCTTATAGTTTTTTTGATACGTTTAAAGGAGATCAAAGATGGAAAATAATAAGCCAAGATTATCTCTAGATGAACAGATTCAACATTTGAAAGACAAGGGAATACTTTTCAACATAATGGATGAGGATTCAGCTAAACAATATCTCAAATACAATAATAACTATTATAAGTTAACTTCTTTCAGAAAAAATTATGATAAGCATCCAGGTGGGGAAAATAAAGGTAAATATATTAATTTGGAATTTGCGTATCTAGTAGATATGTCGATCATTGATATGCGTCTTCGCTATAGAGTAGTAGAAATGGCTTTGGATATTGAACATCATACTAAGTTACAATTATTAAGGAAAATAGATGAGTATGATGAAGATGGTTATCAAGTAGTCAAAGATTATATTAACTCATTAGATGATAGGCGTAAGAAAAATTTTTTATCTGAAATTAATAGAAATAAAAGAAGTATTTACTGCAGAGATATTATTGAAAAGTATGAAGGTAATTATCCTGTTTGGGCATTTATTGAAATTGTATCGTTTGGGAAATTGGTTGGATTTTATCACTATTGTGCTAATCGTTTCTCTGATAAGGAAATGAAATATGATTATTATGGGTTGTTAACTTGTAAAAAAATTAGAAATGCATCAGCTCATAGTAATTGTATATTAAATGATTTGAGATCTCATACTGCAGAACATCGAACAAAGAAAGATATTACAGAAGAACTAATGAATATTCCGCATATGAATTCTAATTTCAGAAAGAATAGAATGAGTAACGAGAGAATTCAACAGATTATCACATTATTGTATATGCATAAGAAAATGGTAAGAAGTGAAGGAGTTGCCTTATATGAAAGTGGGGAATTGAAGAAATTAATAAGAAGGATTGATAGAAATTCTACCTATTATAAGACAAATAAATTAATCCAAGGAACTTTCAAATTTCTAGGATTAGTAGTTGACAGTTGGTTTTAGACAGTGTAACATTGCAGTAGATGAAAAAAGATATTCTTTTACAGTAGTGGCATTGTGCAAACGATGTTTGCTCGGGTTTTCTATTAATAGACCTCTTCGGAGGTCTTTTTTGTACATGAAAAACACATGTTTCCATGTGTCTTGCTTAATAGTTGGATTGTAGTAAGTAAAAAGACGCTTCAAATTCTCAGATCAGTCATTGACAATTGGTTTTAGACAGTGTACCATCGTAACAGGTGGAAAAAGATATTCTTTTACAGTAGCGGCATTGTGTAAATGATGTTTGCTCGGGTTTTCTATTAACGGACCTCTTCGGAGGTCTTTTTTACATATTAAAAAACACATGTTTCCATGTGTCTTACTTAATAGTTGGATTGTAGTAAGTAATATGATGCTTCTTACAATAAGCACTGATTGCAGCTCTCCAGTCAGTATTTTTAGTATATTCTACTAAATAAGTCGCAATACCTTTTTCTTGGCATGTACTTAAATATTTCTTTAGGCGTGTTGATACTTCAGTATCCTGTTTTACATATTTCTTGCCCTGTTTCTTAGTCATCATACTAGTCTGGTTTACACCTGCAACCATCTTAGCATTCTTATAAACAGTTTCTCTATAATCATAGGCATTATTCACAATAACCTTTAACTTATTCTGATTTGCTTCTTTAATAAGAGCATCTAATGCATCTGCATCATCAATCTTACTAATAAAGATACCATCAGCCTTTAACTCTTCAGCTTTATGATGAGGTTTCTTTAAACTCATATAGAAATAAATCTGTTTAGACTTCTTTCTTAAAACCTTCATATCTTCTGTAGTTAAACCTTTACTTCTCACTACAATAAGATCATAATGCTTCTTCATCTTAAGAAGCTCACTCTTTTTCTGTTTAGTAAGGACTGCGTACGTACTCGCCTGTGATTTAACAGCTGTCTTGGATTATTAGATCGGAAGAGCACAC
>OQVT01001820.1_pt1 | contig 13693 bp, 14 predicted proteins | sample 1691561 | NCBI WGS metagenome assembly OQVT01 (sample SAMN03418260, study PRJEB22391) | human gut metagenome | biome: human-gut; feature: organic feature; material: feces | host: Homo sapiens | place: Tanzania | collected 2013-01 | reverse complement strand
TATCAGAAAGGATGCTCGGATTTATTTGAAAATATTCTCCCTAAACCCAACTGATTCTTAACATCAAGATTGACTCTCATAAAGTTAGAAAAGGGTTAACTATAATTTTTTATTTTCATATAGTAAGTTAGATTTTAGGTCATTGCTGCTCATTTGGTATAGATGAACCAAAACAATTATTATCAATGAGCAACAAGATTACTTTTAAGAACTGGCTTGCAAATCTTGAAAAGGAATTGTGGCAAGCAATCTGTTGGGTAGGACGTTGTCTGAATCCAAAGTACAAAACTCCTTTCTGGCGCATACTGGGAGATCGCTCCAATTACCAAAATACCTATCTTTGCAAGTACAAGGATGCTTCCGCAGGCGTTATCGTGAATTCAAAAGGAGAAATCGTTCAACATCAAAATCTTTAAACTGTGAGTAAGCATGCGACTAAAATCGTTCCAATCAACGAGCCTATTACGATTTTGGGACATAAGTTCCAAGGTCTGAAAGAAATCCGCGATGCCGTCGAAGCTACATCATCAGTAGGTCATGGCGAGATAAAAGTCCATGATAACTATTAGGCAATAATCATCAAAATTACAGATATATAACCCTATGGATAAACATGATAATTACCATCTTTTGGACTACTCTAAAACTCTCTATGAATCGAACAGGCATGGGAAACCATACTGCCGGGTCGGTGTCTCGCTTGATGGTGGAGAACTGACCGTGTGGCGGTTTGATTTTGAAGAATGGGAATACAACCGCCGTACCGGAATTGTTGAAAGCTCGTATTCATTGGATTTGCTCAACACTCATCAATTTTGTTCTTCACTCAAAAAATATTATTCCGTTGCCGTCGTCAAGGAGATGAAAAAACGGTTTGGCAATCGCGTCAGTTACCATGAGTTCATTGATAATTTCAGGCAATTTTGCGACGACAACGGAATCGAGTATAACTACAATGTCTGGTACTGATAGATTTTCCCATTTCCAGCATTATTACAAATATAATGAACTTAAAAACCATCAGATTATGGCAATCTTCAATCTCGACTACAACGCTCTTTGGGAGAGTATCTGCAACTGGAGCAAAAAGGCAGGACGTGCTGCAACACGCCCAGTGCTCCTTATGTGGTATGTAATGCGCAGCAAGGAAACTCCTCGCAAGGATAAATGGGCGATCTTCGGCTCTCTTGCATACTTGATTCTTCCAATTGACATTATCGATTCCAAACGTCTTCCTATTATCGGTTGGCTCGATGAGGTGGCTTCTCTCGCCGTACTTGTTCAGAAGATGTCGAAGTACATCACCCCTGAAATGGAAGGTCGTGCCGATGCTCAGCTCGACAAATGGTTCCCCGAATACACCGAATACGAAATGATAACGGGTTAGACTTTGTTACCTCGGAAGGAGAATTATCTATAAAAATGGACGAATAGAAAATTTGGTGGAATTATAAAAATTACTACCTTGCGTTTAGGAAAGGCGTTCTTTTGAATTACTGCAAAACGAGGTAAAATATAGAATTTTTCGTATGGTTCAGGAGACACAAAGGTAACTGGATTTAGACAAGAAAACGAGGCTGTCAGACACGACAAAAAGCCAATGAGATAAGAAAATAATTTTCTATAACTCATTGGCTTTTAATTGGTTGTTTGGTTTTGTAGCCTTAGTATTCGTCCTCGTTGAAGAGGAAGTCTTCTTTTGTGGGATAGTCTGGCCAGACGTCCTCAATGGTTTCGTAGATTTCACCTTCGTCTTCAAGTTCCTGCAGGTTCTCAACGACTTCCATAGGAGCGCCAGAGCGCATGGCGTAGTCGATGAGTTCGTCTTTGGTTGCAGGCCACGGTGCATCTTCAAGTTTAGATGCTAATTCAAGAGTCCAATACATAATGGTTGTAAGATAAGTTTACTTGTTCGAAGCAAGTAATAGTTCAATAATACTTTTACACACAGCGGCAGGTTGTTTGGATGGGCTGCCAGGCGATGGCGGTTTGCTTATGCCAGCGCTTATATTTGGGCGCAAAAATACAATTTTTCGTTTATTACAGGCTCTTTCTCAGAGATTTTTTTCAGCTACACCGTAAAAAATATTTAATTTCAGTGCCAGGGCAAAGAAAAAGTCGGAGAGGCGGTTAAGGTAGGGCACGAGGTCAGTGCGGCAACAAGCCACGACGTGTCGCTCGGCGCGGCGGCAAACGGCACGGCAGATGTGGCACTGGGCCGCCGTTTGATGGCCGCCGGGAAGTATAAAGCCGTGGAAGGTTGGGGCGGTGTTGATGAACTGCTCCATCTGCATGATGTGCATTTCCGTGGGGAAGTCTTTGGGATAGGATGTTCCCGACATGGAGGCGCCGATGGCGAAGAGGCGGCGCTGAATGGTGTCTAGCATGTCGGAGTATTCCTCGGGGAGGTTCATCGTGAGGAGCATTCCAACGTGGCAGTTGAGCTCGTCGAGCGTGCCGCAGGCTTCAACCTTTTGGTCGTTTTTCGTCACGATGGTGCCGTCGGCCAACGAGGTTGTGCCGTGGTCGCCCTGGCGGGTGGTGATGTTATTCTTCATGGCTTTGGGGGATTATGTGGGGAGGTTTTAGGGGGTAGATATATCCCGATAGTACATTACTAATGAATAATGCTCAGCATTTACTTAAGTAGGTGTTCAGAATTAGTTTATATTGAATTGTCGTATTATTTTGTTCCTACAGCTGTCTTGAAGAAGGAGCGTAGCGGGCTACGTGACTGATGAAAGACAGTTGTAGGGGCAAAAGAATGCGGCAAGGCAATATTAAATTGGCTTATTCCTACATGGATAGTATAAACTAATTTTGAACACCTACTTACCACCAACTTTACTATGTTGCGCCTTCAGCATGGTGTGGCGTTTCGGAAGCGCAGGTTGGGCGCGTCCTTTAAATATTGCACCTCCTTGAAGGCATAAGTGCGGAGTTTCTGTTTTTCATCGCGGAGCATGAGGCGCCCGTCGGGCAAAACCGTCTTGATTTCCGCTTCAAAGTCGCCGTTGGCATCGCGAAAGCGGTGGCGCCTGCCGTCGCGGCGGTAGAGGCGACGGAGGTAGGCGCGATGGATGGTGCCTTCACCGCCGTTCAGCAGGCGGCGGTAGAGGCGGTGGAAGCGCCAGGCGATGTGTCGCATGAGCTGTTCCCGGTCGAAAATGCTGCCCGTGATTTGGCGCAGGGACATGGGGTTTGGCGCATCGCTTTCAAAGACCACCTGGTTGACGTTGAGGCCGACCCCCGTGATGGTGGTTTCGATTTGTGGACCGACGAGCGTATGCTCCAAGAGCATGCCACAGATCTTCGTGTCGAGCCAATAGATGTCGTTGGGCCATTTCACGCGAATGCCGCCCACAATCTCCTCCAGCGTCTCTGCCACAGCCAGAGCCTGCACCTCAGAAAGCAAGAACTGGCGGCCGGGGCGGACGGTGTGGGGGTGAAGGCGGATGCCGAAGAGCAGATTTTCGCCGCGTGCCGCTTCCCAGTGCGTGCCGCGCTGGCCGCGTCCCGCCGTTTGGTAGTCGGCCGTCAGGAGTAAGAAAGGCGCAGTGGCGTTGGCGTATGGCGGCTGCTGGAGGTCGAGCATCGTCGACGCTGTTTCTTCAACGTGGCAGTGTTCCCATCCGGGAGGATATGATGTGATGAATCTCATGTCTTGAGTAGATAAGTGGGAGTCTGGATAAGTAGGCTACTTATGCTTTATAGCCCAAGCCTCAGTCCTTTTGCAGGCAAACCTGTGCATATTCCGCTTGCGTGCGTTTGGGCAGTTTCTTGAGCACCTCAGAGAGCGAATGGTCGATGAGGTGTAGGATGAGTTCTTCTGGAACGTCGGCATCGAAATGTATTTCGTTCCAATAGCGTTTGTTCCAATGCCACGCCCCGCAGATACCATTGTATTTGTCGCGCAGGTCAATGGCATAGTCGGGGTCGCATTTGCACACCACCAAGTCGGGGCGTTCAAGGTCGAGGTAGGCAAAGATTTTGCCGTACACACGAAACAAGACACCTTCAGGGCCGAAGGCGCTGTCTTCCGTTGCCAGTGGTTTGGAGAGACAATATTCTCGGATGCGTTCGATGTTCATGATGATGAATGTTTTCGTAATGATTGCCAATTACTTATGGGGAAAAGGAAGCCTCAGAAGGCGGCAACGAAATGCTGGAAGCGGTATGGCTTCTCCTCGCCCACCACCGTGATGATGTCGAAGCGGTAAGGGCCGTCGAAGCGGTGCAGATTCATATAATGTTTCGCGGCCTCGCGCACATTCCTCCGTTTTTCCTCGTCAACAGCTGCGACGGCTGGAAGATAGTTTTCATTGCGTCGTGCCTTGACCTCCACGAACACCAGTTCGCCGTATTGGTCGGCAATGATGTCGATTTCGTGGTGGTGGCTGCGCCAGTTTCGCGCCAGGATTCTGTAGTTTCGCGCGGCGAGGAAGAGACAGGCTTGCTCTTCTCCCTCGTGTCCTCTTTCGTTATAGTCGAGCATGGCAAGTTGGGTTCAGAAGGTCAGATAAGTAGTGGTGAATTTCACCATTACTAAGTAATACTGAAAAAGCGAACGATGCTCCTCCGCTCACCTTTTGCGGCGGAAAAACTCCTTCATCAGTGCGCCACATTCATCGGCCAGTACGCCGCTGACCACTTCCGTTTTGGAGTGCATCGCTTTGGGCGCGAAAACGGCAAAGCCGCGCTTGGGGTCGGCGGCGCCATACACCACGCGGCCCATCTGCGACCATCCGATGGCGCCGGCACACATCACGCAAGGCTCCACGGTGACATAGAGCGTACACACATCGAGGTATTTCCCGCCCAAGGCGTTGGCGGCAGCGGTGATGGCCTGCATCTCGGCATGCGCTGTCACGTCGTTGAGCGTCTCGGTGAGGTTGTGGGTTTGTGCGATGATGTGGTCGCGATAGACCACCACCGCCCCCACGGGCACTTCGTCTTTTTCGAAGGCCATCTGCGCCTGCTTGAGCGCCAGTTTCATATAGTATTCGTCTGTCATTGCATTCAAAAGTTATGTGGGGCCAATGGTGTTAAGTAGGTTAAGACAACTTATCCCGCCACATCTTTCATGGAGAGCGCCACGCGGCCACGTTCTGGGTCAATCTGTATGACTTTCACCATGACCTGTTGCTGGATGTGTACGATTTCCGATGGGTCTTTAACGAAGCGTTCCGCCATTTGCGAAACATGAACGAGGCCCTTCACCTTGATGCCCATGTCGACAAAACAGCCGAAGCGCGTGATGTTTGTGACAACGCCTGGCACCACCATACCCACCACGAGGTCGTCGATGGTGTGGATGGAATCATCGAAGGAAAACACCTGTGCTGTGCCGCGCGGGTCACGCCCCGGTTTGGCAAGTTCGCCCATGATGTCGTTGAGCGTCGGAAGGCCCACCATACCGCTGCAATAACGCTTCAGATCGATGCCGTTGCGCGTTTCTGTGGAGGCGATGAGGCGTTCCACGGTGCAGCCCGCGTCTTTCGCCATCTGTTCCACCAGTTCGTAGCGTTCAGGATGCACCGCCGTGTTGTCGAGCGGGTTTTTGCCGCCAACGATGCGCAGGAAGCCTGCACATTGCTCAAAAGCCTTCGCTCCCAGGCGCGGCACTTTGAGAAGTTCGCGGCGCGAAGCAAACGGGCCGTGTTCGGCACGGTAGTCCACAATGTTTTGCGCCAGAGAAGGGCCGAGGCCCGACACATAAGTCAGCAGACTCTTGCTGGCCGTGTTGACGTTGACGCCGACCGTGTTGACGCAGCTCTCCACCGTTTGGTCGAGCGATTTCTTGAGCGCACCCTGGTCAACGTCGTGTTGGTATTGTCCAACGCCGATGGCCTTCGGGTCGATTTTGACCAGTTCGGCCAAGGGGTCTGCCAGTCGACGGCCGATGCTGACCGCGCCGCGCACCGTCACGTCGTAGTCTGGAAACTCTTCGCGTGCCAAGGGAGAGGCCGAATAAACCGATGCTCCGTCTTCGCTCACCAAGAAAATGTCGACATTCTCAAGATGCGCTTCGCGCACGAGCTGTTCCGTTTCGCGTCCCGCCGTTCCGTTGCCGATGGCGATGGCTTCAATGGCATATTGGTCTGCCATCGTGGCGATGCGGCAGGCAGAGCGTCCCCACTGGTTTTGCGGTTGATGGGGATAAATCGTTTCATTGTGTAGGAGATTGCCCTGCGCGTCAAGACACACCACCTTGCAGCCCGTTCGGAAGCCCGGGTCGATGCCCATGATGCGGCGTTGTCCCAAAGGAGCCGCCAGAAGCAGCTGCTTGAGGTTTTCTGCAAAGACAAGGATGGCTTCGTCGTCGGCTTTCTGTTTCGACGATGTCGCAAATTCGTTTTCGATGCTTGGACGCAAGAGGCGCTTATAGGCATCCGCCAGGGCCAGTTGCATTTGCGGTGCAGCAGGCGTGCCGGGCTTCACGTAATGGCGTGAAAGGCGTGAGAGCGTCTCCTCGTCGTCGGCAGGGGCGATGGAGAGGCGCAGGAAACCCTCGGCCTCGCCGCGGCGCATGGCCAGCAAACGATGGGAAGAGCAGCGGCGGAGCGGTTCCTGCCAGTCGAAATAGTCGCGAAACTTGCCAGCCTCCTCCATTTTCGATTTCACCACCTTTGAAGAAATAACAGCCGTGCGCTCAAAAGTGTGGCGCAATGTCTGTCGCGTGCGTTCGTCCTCACTAACATGCTCAGCAATGATGTCGCGTGCCCCTTGCAAGGCAGCTTCCACGTCGGGCACCTCCTCCGTCACAAATTTCTCTGCGGCCTTTATCGGATTGACGTGCGGCGTGAGCATGAGCTGTTGTGCCAGCGGTTCGAGTCCCTTCTGTCGCGCCGCTTCCGCCCTCGTTTTGCGTTTGGGCTTGAAGGGCAGGTAGATGTCTTCCAACACCGTGGCATCCCAGCACTCGCTGATGCGCTGTCGCAGAGCATCCGTCAGTTTGCCTTGCGCTTCAATCGTTTCGAGGATATATTCGCGGCGATGAACGAGTTCGCCCAGCTGTGTGTTCAAGTCATTAATCTGTGCCACCTGCACTTCGTTGAGGCCGCCGGTGGCTTCCTTGCGGTAGCGTGATATAAAAGGAATGGTGGCGCCGCCTTCAAGCAGTTCCATGGTGTTTTCCACTTGCTGCTGGCGTAGGTCAAGGCGCTTGGCAATTATTTCAGAAATGGTCATGTTTTATATGGTAAGTAGGTTATGGTAAAGTTCCCCATCGTTGTTTCATTTCGTGGAGAGATACTTCCACAGCGGCGCCAACATCAGCGCCTGCTTGATTTCGTCGTTTTCGAGAAGTTGGCGCACCTCAGCTTCAGAGAGCAGGTGTACGGTGATGTCCTCCGTGGCTTCAAGATGCTGCATCGATGTCCTTTCCACGCCCTCCGCCACGAAGCAGTGTACGAGGTTGTTCATGTTGCTCGGGTTGCACGAGATGACACTGATTTCGCGCCATGTGCCGCCCGTATATCCCGTCTCCTCGTAGAGTTCGCGCCGTGCAGCGGCCTCCGGCGAAGCATCGGTGGGGTCGATCACGCCGGCCACGATTTCGTAGCACGTTCGGCGCAGTCCCGGCCGGTATTGTCTGATGAAGATGAAATTCCCGTCGGTTGTCCGGGCAATGACGTTGACCCAGTCGGGAAATTCCAGAATGTAATATTCATCGTTGACAACGCCGTTCGGCAGTTGCACCGTGTCGCGTCGTGCCGTCAGCCAAGGCCGCCGGTAGAGATATTCGCTTTTGAGCACTTTCCAGGCTCGCGGGTCTTTTTCTTCCATAATGAGTTGTGGCTTGATGGAAATGGTTTGTCTGGCTTTGAGCGGTGTTCAAAACCTACCCTCAAATGTAGCCATTTCGTTTGACCCCACCAAACGTCTGGCACAAAAAGAAGCAGCGGGGGACGATGGCGGGGCCTGCCTGCTGACGATTGCTCGAAACAAACAACGCGGAGAGGGACGGTGATGCCCTGCACGCCCTGCCTTCTCGTGGATTATCTCTCTCCCAGGTCGTCGTATGCCACCTGCAACAGTGCGTTGGCAGCTTGGCGGCGTGAGGGAGAAGGTTGCGGCGTTTCGCTGAACACGCTCTGCGGTTTCGCGAGCAGGTTGATGGCCGACACGCCACTATCGTCCATATAGAAGATGCCCTCGCTCCAAACGTGAACGGCCGACGGACGCGTATAAGTGCGGCTCATCACGTCGCGGCTGAAGCGGAAATCATCGTGGGGAAGGCCCAACTGGCCGAGCAGGGTGGCTGGCAGGTCGGTTTGGTTGCAGATGAGGTCCACGCGTTGCGCTTCCTTCACGGCCCCTCCCGTCCAGATCATCGGGATGTGGCTTCGGCGCGGGTCGGTATCACTGATGCCCGCAGGATAGCCGATGCCGTGGTCTGGCAGGATAATCACCAGCGTGTTGTCCCATTGTTTCGTCAGTTTCAACTGCGCCACGAAACGTCCGATGCAGTCATCGAGATAGGCAAAGGCGTTGGCAATCGTGTCGCCCTTGATACGACTATAAGGCACGCCCCACGGCTCGTGGCTCGCCAGCGTGAGGAAAGCCGTATGCCAGGGCTTTCCCTGCGGCTTTTCGTTGATCATTTTCAAGAGGCGGTTGAAGGTGATGCGGTCTGTCACGCCCCAGTTGTGCGTGCTGCGTTCTTCTGCCGAAAACGACGTGTCGCCAAACGTCTTGTCATAGCCCGTTGAGAGCAGATAGCCGTTGGTGTTCGTGAAATTGATGTCGCCGCCGTAAAGAAAGTCCGTGGCATATCCAGCCCGCTTGAGCGACGCCGCGATGGAAGGCAGTGTGGCACATTTGTTGGGGAGTTTCATCACGCTCACGTCGGGAAAGGCAGGATAGCCGCTCAGGGCGCATACCGTGCCGCGGTCCGTTCGAAACGAATTGGCGTAGCAACGGCTGAAGAACACCCCTTCGCGTGCCAGACGGTTGAGATTGGGCGTGATGGCGGCGTCGGCCTGTGGGTCAACGGCATTTACCAGAGTGCCCCCGCAGCCCTCCATGATGATGAGCAGCACGTTGGGACGCTGCGTCGTTAGCAGCTTCTGGGTGTCAACACTCTTCGAAGAATAGCCCAGCGCCTCCCATTGTGCGGGGAGCTCCTCATCAGAAAAATAGTTGTGTTCGGCAGCGAAATCGCGCGTTTTGAAGGCCGACGACACGAAGCTGAACACGGGGTTGACCGCTGCATGGTTGAGCACCTGCTTGTCACTGTAATACACCATGCCGACGTTGGCCGTCGACTTCCCGATGCCGCCGCGGATGGCCAGAAAGAGTAGACCGCCAAGGAGGAGCGCCACGCCAGTGCTGAGAGGGCGGCGCGGACAGCGGGGCAATGTCTTGGGAAAGATGCGAAACAGGAGATAGAGGGGCAGGAGCCACACGATGAGGAAGTCGCGCAAAGCGCCAATCATGAAACTGACGGAAACGCTGGCCGCGGCCCCTCGGGGCGAGTCGAGATAATTGAGCACCGTGCCATCGAGTGGGAATCCCCAGAATGAATAGAGGCGGAGGTTGGCCACGAGGCCCAAGGAGACGAGGGCCGTGATGATCGTGGCATATATCTTGCAGCCGAGGCGAAACTTCGGAATCTCCAGCCAGATGCTCGCCGTCAGTGCGAGCCAAAGCGGTGCGCTGACATACGCGGAAGTGGCCAGGTCAAGCGGAAGTCCGTGCCAGATGACCGACAGCATGTCGCCCACATTCTTTTCTCCCTGCAACAGCAGGAAGCATGGTTTTGAGAGGATAAAGAGAAGAAGAAATGCGCCATAGAATTTCAGCAGAAACGCCAGGCGTGCCTCAAGTTGTTTTCGTTTCATATTTTCTTCTGATGGGATAATCGTTTGGTGCAAAGTTACAGAAAAGCGGAAGGATAATGCCCTCCTTCCAAAAATAAAAAACCGTTGGAGCGTCTTCTGATACTCCAACGGTTGTGCTTATGAGGTTTAGTCAAAACAAACAGCCTTGCTTTGGAAGATGGCATCGGCAGCACCAGCGTTGCCTGCGATATAGTTTGCCGCGGCGTCGCCAGCCTCCTTCAGTGCTGCTTTGTCGTTAAGCAGCGTGCTGAGCGTGCTGTTGAAATCGTCAGTGTCGTGAATTTCCTTCACGCCGCCGCAGGCGATGAGGTCGCGTGCCTCGCGAAACTTCTCGTTGTTGGGACCTATCATGACGGGACATCCGTAGACCGCTGCTTCAGGCACGTTGTGTATGCCCACGCCGAAACCGCCGCCAACATAGGCCACGGTGGCATAGCGATAGATGGAAGAAAGCAGGCCGTAGCAGTCGATGATGAGGCATTCCGCCTCCGCCACGTTAGCTTCCGTAGCACAGGAGTAGCGGAGCGTTTTGCGTTGCAATTTCCGTTCAATCTCCTTCAGATGTTCTTCGCTCACCACATGAGGCGCCAAGACGAGACGCAGTTCGGGATGAGCGTTGAAGAAAGGAATGATGAGGTCTTCATCGGGCGCCCACGAACTGCCCGCCACGAGCACCTGTCCTTTGGCAAAGCGCTCAACGAGCGGCAGGGGCTTCGCAGCGTTGCGTATGTCGATGACGCGGTCAAAACGCGTGTCGCCGACAACGCTCACTGCCGTCACGCCAAGGCGCGAGAGCAGTTGGCGCGAGGCCTCGTTCTGCACGAAGAAATGCGTCACGCGGCGCAGGCAACGTGCATATTTCTTGCCATACCAGCGGAAAAACACTTGGTTTTCGCGGAAGATGCTCGACACGCTGTAGACGGGAATCTCGTGGCGGTGGAGCACGTCGATGTAGTTGCGCCAGAATTCATATTTGATGAGAAACACCGCTTTGGGACGCGCCAGACGCACGAACTTGCGGGCGTTGGCCGGCGTGTCGAAGGGGAGGTAACACACCACATCGGCCACCTCGTAGTTCTTCCTCACTTCATAGCCCGATGGCGAGAAGAAAGTGAGGAGAATTTTGGCTTCGGGGTGTTCGCGGCGCAGGCGCTCCATGAGGGGGCGCCCTTGTTCAAATTCGCCGAGCGAGGCGGCATGAAACCAATAGTATTCGCCGTCGCCGATTTTCTGGCGCAGGATTTTCCAAGCCTGATGATGGCCGCGCATCATGAGTCGCGCCTTCTTGTTGAAGAGCGACACGATGTTTGCGCAGAGCATGTAGAGATAGATTGCTAATGAATACACAGCTCTTTTTTCTATGTGGGTAGTCAGATTTTTTGTACTCAGTACACTTGCTTATGCTTCAGGCAGAGCCTGCAAGGCGTTGTCCATGCGTCGCAGTGTTTCCTCCTTGCCGAGGAAAGCGGCGAGTTCATACATGTCAGGGCCCTTTCCTGCTCCTACGAGGCAGACACGCCAAGCGTTCCAGGGCTTGTGGCCTCCAGCTTCCGCCCAAGCGTCGATGGCCGTGCGCTGGCTTTCAATGCTGAAGTCGTCGAGTCCTTCGAGGAGCGTCTTGAGCTCGCGCATTTCGGCGGCGGCACCGTTCTTCCAGTTCTTGCGGGTGAACTTGTCGTCCATGCTGTATTCCGTCGGGGTGATGAAGAAGAAATCGCAGAGCGGCCAGAGCTCTTTGATGAAAGAAATCTTCTTCATTTTCATCATGCCCACCACCTGCTCAACGCGTTCGATGGGTGCTTCGATGCCGTTTTCGCGGAGAATCTTGTCAAACTGCGGAGCGAGCACACTGTCGTCTGTTTTGAGAATGTATTCGCGGTTGAACCACTGTCCCTTGACATAGTCGAACTTCGCTCCGCTCTTAGAACACTTCGAGAGGTCAAAATGCTCGATGAGCTCCTGCATAGAAAGGATTTCCTGGTCTGTTCCTGGGTTCCATCCGAGCAGGGCGAGGAAATTGATGACCGCTTCAGGCAGATAGCCGCTTTCGCGGTAGCCAGAGCAGATGGTGCCGTCGGCACCGTGCCATTCCAGTGGGAATACGGGGAAGCCGAGGCGGTCGCCGTCGCGTTTAGAGAGCTTGCCTTTGCCGTCGGGCTTGAGCAAGAGCGGCAGATGGGCAAAGCGTGGCATGGTGTCTTCCCATCCGAAGGCGCGGTAGAGGAGCACGTGGAGTGGGGCACTTGGCAACCATTCCTCACCGCGAATCACGTGTGTGATTTCCATGAGGTGGTCGTCAACGATGTTGGCCAAGTGGTAAGTGGGGAGCTCGTCAGCACTCTTGTAAAGCACCTTGTCATCGAGCACGTCCGACATGATGCGCACGTCGCCACGGATGATGTCGTCAACGTGAACCTCTTCGCCCGGCTCGATTTTGAAGCGCACCACATACTGCTCGCCAGCTTCGATGAGGCGTTGCGTCTCCTCTTCGCCGAGGGTGATAGAGTTGCGCATCATGCCGCGCGTGTGGGCATCATATTGGAAATTCTCGATTTCCTCGCGCTTCTTCGTCAGTTCCTCTGGCGTGTCGAAGGCGATGTAGGCCTTTCCAGCATCGAGCAGCAGTTTGACATACTTCTTATAGATGTCGCGGCGTTCGCTCTGTCGGTAGGGGCCGTGTTCTCCGCCGAAGCTGACACCTTCGTCAAATTGTATGCCGAGCCATCGGAACGACTCGAGGATATAGTCTTCCGCGCCGGGAACGAAGCGGTTGGAGTCGGTGTCTTCGATGCGGAACACGAGGTCGCCGCCGTGCTGGCGTGCAAAGAGATAGTTATAGAGGGCTGTACGGACACCTCCGATGTGCAGAGGTCCGGTGGGGCTGGGTGCGAAGCGCACTCTCACTTTTCTTTCAGACATGTTTTTCTTTCTTTATGGATTTTATAGTGGATGGGGCTTGCCGCCTCGGAGCATAACGCTCCGTTGGCATGTGGCCAGCATCTTTGATGTTCTCGAAAGAACAACCGATAATCTTGCCTATCAAAGAGGGCAAACCCATCTGCAAAGTTAACGACTGCTCGTGGGAGAGCCAAACAAAACGCCGATTTTCTTGTGTTCGCCAGAGTGGGGCGGGGGACTTCTGTTGAATCTGTAGGCTTCTCTTGTAGCGCAAAATCCCCTCGATGCACACTATGTAATGGTAAAAAAATAATTTGTTCCAGCTTCCTTATACCTCCCAAGCAAAAAAACGCCGACTTCGCTTGGTCATCTTCTGTGGTTGCACTACTTTTGTTTGGAGAAAATCATCACCCAGTCAAGGGACGTTCTAAAACACGCCTTTTGGAACCTCCCTCTCAAACCATTCATCCATTTATGAAACAAAGAAAATCTTCATACTGCCACATGTGCATGGCCCTCGTTCTTCCGGCCCTGCTTTTGCTCGCTTCCGCCTGTTCCCGCTCCACCATCGGTCGCCTTGTCGGTAGCGACCGCGACGACCACGGCTGCCTCACGTCTGACGGCTATCAATGGAGCAATGCCCTGCACGATTGTGTGCGTGTGTGGGAAGTGGGCGAGCGATTTGACGAGGGCGAGAAACCCGTATTTCTCGTTTACAGTCGCGACTCCCTCTTTGCCGAAATCTTCCTCGATGGCAAGCAGCCCATTTTGTGTAAGCGTGTGAAAGGCACACAGACGTGGCAGGCGTTGAAAGGTCGCCAGCGTGTGTTTGTCAGCAACGGCATCACCACCATTCAGGGCAGTGACTATAATTATACCAAGACGGTGAAATAAGTAACTGAAGTTTCGGATTTAGCAAGGACGGGCTGAAAGCCCAATGGTGCACATAG
>OQVT01001819.1_pt1 | contig 13697 bp, 10 predicted proteins | sample 1691561 | NCBI WGS metagenome assembly OQVT01 (sample SAMN03418260, study PRJEB22391) | human gut metagenome | biome: human-gut; feature: organic feature; material: feces | host: Homo sapiens | place: Tanzania | collected 2013-01 | reverse complement strand
GAGCTGGGTTCAGAACGTCGTGAGACAGTTCGGTCTCTATCTGTTGTGGGCGTTGAGATTTGCGTGGCCCCGACACTAGTACGAGAGGACCGTGTTGGACAGACCTCCGGTCTACCGGTTGTGCCGCCAGGCGCACCGCCGGGTAGCCGCGTCTGGTACGGATAAGTGCTGAAAGCATCTAAGCACGAAGCCAGCCACAAGATAAGATCTCGCTGAGGGTCGTTGGAGACTACGACGTTGATAGGCTGCAGGTGCAAGGTCGGTGACGGCCTCAGCCGAGCAGTACTAATCACCCGAAAGCTTTCCGGTGTGGTTTTTATATCGCCCCACGCTAAAAAGGCGGTAAAGGAGAAGCCCCGAATGTGGGCGGAGCCTTCCTGAGGCCTTGCGCAAGGCTGACGGTGCGCGGATTCTCGAAGCTTGCTCAATCAAGGAGTTCAAGCCAGCGTTTCCAGAGATTTCTTTCAACCTTATCACAGGTGCGGCACCACACAAGTGGCACGCACACTGAAAACGAACTAAGGTGGTTATAGCGTGAGGGTCCCACCTCTTCCCATTCCGAACAGAGAAGTTAAGCCTCACCACGCCGATGGTACTGCGAAAGTGGGAGAGTAGGTAACCGCCCCCTACGGAGAGCGACAGAGCAATCTGCCGCTCTCTTTTTTTGTACCTATTCGTGAGAAAATTGCGCTTTGATTAATCAGAGCACTCGGAGCACTCAGAGCACTCGGAGCACTCGGATAATTTCGATTTTTCGAAAACTTGAATTATCGAGGTTTTAGGGATTTTGGATTGGCTACTTGTTGGTTCGTTGGCTTGTGGACTTTTTTTCGCGATTGCGAAAAAATCTATTGGGGGTATTGTTTTGGTGACCTAAAATGTTTAAATTTGCATATACTGTTATGATTAACCAATTCATTTATTTAAATATCACTCAAAATTAAGTATTTATGGCAAAATTTTTACTTTCTATGGCTGTTGCTCTGATGGCAACAACAGCAGTAGCTCAAGCTCCTTCAGCAGAAGAACTGTCAAAGTACAGTGTACGCGTTGATTTTGTTGGTGACTCTATTCACTATCCAACTGTGGGTAAGTCAATCGTTACTTACGCTACAGAGGGCAGCACCGCCACCATTAACATTGGTGAACCTACTGGTTTAATTAATCTGAAGGCTAAATATGATGATGCTTCAACTGCTCTTACAATGTATCCACAAATGGCTGGCATGGACGATGAAACCTACCAGTATCGCATGATTGTGCCTGCTTCGGTAAAGACTCAAGCTCCTACTGCTTTCGGTAGCGCAACTATCAGTGGTAATCTGTTTGACAATATGATTACTTATGGTCCTTGGAACATGATTCTCACTTCTAACTACACTGATAATAAAGGTGTGGTTTACGACAAAGATATCACTACTTGCATTTTCAAGCCTAACTGTACCGTTACTCTCGGTGTGATTGAAGAAGACGACGCTAACGATTACGTTTATAAGAAGGGTGCTGTACAAGAATTGAGGACTTACGCTGAACAGACTGGCCAGGGCGTCATTGTGTATAACTTCGATGAAATGGGTGGTTGCTTGGTTATTAACTTCAACAATAATAAATCTTGCACCATTTCAAGCAACGACTTGGTTTATAAGAAGAACGAAAAGAATGTGTACAAAGCATTTGCTCTCGCAGAAAGCACTATCGGTGGCGTAGAAGTAGTGAAGGCTGAAAATCCCGACGCGGCAGGTGTGATTGAGGGTGGCAAGCAAATTAAGTTTGGTTACGTTGGTTTGATCAACACTGCACGCCATGGCTATCGTGGCCTCTACTACCAAGTGAACATTGCTCTCGACAATGAACTTGATATGCCATCTGGCATCACCGACACTCAAGTTGCTAAGCAAGTGGCTAACGTGAGTTATGTTAACCTTGCTGGTATGACTTCATCAACTCCATTCGATGGCGTGAATGTGAAGGTGATCCGTTACACCGACGGCAGCATGAACACTCAAAAGGTGATTGTTCGCAAATAATAACGCGCGACATAGCATATAACGCACGAGGCTTAATCAGCAATGGTTAGGCCTCGTGTTGTTGTTTAGAAGTTAAGAAGATTTTTCAAGGAGTTAAGGAGTTAAGAAGTTGAAGAAGTTAAGACGATAGCATTGGTGTGGGTGAAATTTGATAACACGACCGACCCTCCCCGAGGCTCATATTGTGTGCGCATCGCTATCACCAAGCTGCGCTCAATCGCTTTGCGATTTTCGCTTGCATGGTGTTTCGCATCATTTGGCATCTCCGATGCCTGCCTCGGCTGTTGTTTTCAAGAAGTTAAGGAGTTAAGAAGTTAAAGAAGTTATGACGATACCTTTGTCTTTGGTAATTTGTTTTTGTTTTAGGGGGGGAGGAATAAAAAAACAGCTGATTTTTTGGGAAATCAGCTGCCTTTGTTGGAGGTCACTAGCGGAGTCGAACCGCTCTAACTGGTTTTGCAGACCAGGGACTAAACCGCTCATCCAAGTGACCGTTTTTGTTTTGTGATGCAAAATTAGTATTTTTATTTCATATCTGCAACTTTCTGCGGTTATTTTTCGGATTTTGGGGTGTTTTTGGCTTATTATTGCTTGTGAGGTGCGAGTTATTGCCGATTTTTCGTAATTTTGTATGTATATTCCAACTAAGATTGATTGAGATTTTATGACAAGACGATTCTTACTCATATTCACCCTCATGGTGATTGGTGCAAGCTGTGCCTTTGCTCAAATTTTTGACCCCGTGAAATGGAAGTCAGCCATCAAGATGACCGATGCCACCAATGGCGTGGTGACTTTCACCGCCACCGTTGATGCTGGCTGGCATGTGTATGGCACTCAACTGCCTGCTGGCGGACCAGAGCCAACCTCCGTGCACTGGAACAATCAGGGCGTGAAACTTGTGGGCGGTTTAACCCCCAGTAAGGCGGCGCACAAGCAGCACGACGAAACCTTCGACATGGATTTGAGTTGGTGGACCGGTAGCGTGACCCTTTCGCAGAAGTTTACCGTAACATCCAAAGAATACAAGATAGAAGGAAGCATCCGCTATATGGCGTGTGACGACGAAAACTGCACACCACCCAAGTCGGAATCGTTCTCATTCAAAGGCACAGCCGCACAGGCACCTGTGGCAGAAGCCGTTCAGGCACCTACTGCCAACGCAACCTCTGCCGATACAGCAGCCACCCTTGCTCAACCAGTGGCAGCAGTCGGCACAGTCGATTCTGCGGTGGCATCGCCCACCCACGACCAGCTGTGGGCTCCTGTTACAGCCATTGAAGGCGACAACGCCGATGTGGAAGATATTGCCGACCGCTCGTTGTGGTACATATTCTGGGCGTGCTTCTTGGGCGGACTTCTCGCCTTGCTCACCCCTTGCGTATGGCCAATGATACCGATGACCGTGAGTTTCTTCTTGAAGAAAAGCGGTTCGAGAGCCAAAGCCATCACCAACGCCACCACCTACGGATTATCTATCATCATCATATTCCTGCTTCTTGGCATCTGCTTCACCGTGCTATTCGGTGCCAGCGCCATGAACGCACTCGCCACCAGCGCATGGTGCAATTTGCTGTTCTTCGCATTGCTCGTGATTTTCGCCATCTCATTCTTCGGCGCATTCGAAATCACACTTCCCCAATCGTTGAGCAACAAAATGGACAGCACCGCCAGCAAGACCACCGGTATGCTCAGCATCTTCTTCATGGCAGCCACACTGGTGATTGTGTCGTTCTCCTGCACCGGTCCAATTATCGGCACCCTTTTGGTGGAAGCTGCCAGCCGAGGCAGTGTGATGGGCCCTGTGGTGGGTATGACAGGCTTCGCAATAGCCCTCGCCATACCGTTCACCGTGTTTGCCCTTTTCCCCACCATGCTCAAAAAGATGCCAAAGTCGGGAGGCTGGCTCAACACCGTGAAAGTGGTGCTCGGCTTCATAGAATTGGCATTGTCGCTCAAATTCTTCTCCGTAGCCGACCTTGCTTACGGTTGGCGCATTCTCGACCGCGAAACCTTCATCGCCCTTTGGATAGCCATTTTCGGCGTGATGGGGCTCTACTTGTTGGGAATGTTCCGCTTCAAGAGCGACGGTGAACCAAAATCATCGGGCATAGGCGTGACACGCTTCTTCTTGGCGCTCGTGTCGCTCTCATTCACCGCCTATCTCGTGCCAGGCTTGTGGGGCGCGCCTCTGAAAGCCACCAGCGCATTCGTGCCACCGCTCTACACCCAAGACTTCAACCTCTATGGCGGAGAGCAAGTGGAATATGACGACTTCGACGAAGGTATGAAAGCCGCCGCAGCACAGGGCAAGCCCGTGTTTATCGACTTCTCCGGTCACGGCTGCGTGAACTGCCGAAAGATGGAAGGCGCGGTGCTCGATGAAGCGAAAGTGAAGAAAATGATTAGTGAAGACTTCGTGACCATCAAGCTGATGGTTGACGACAAAACTCCACTCCAGCAACCTATGGTGGTGCAGGAAAACGGCAAACAAACCACCCTCACCACAGAGGGCGACAAGTGGAGCTATCTGCAACGCCACAAATTCAACAGCAATTCGCAGCCCTATTATGTGGTGCTTGACCAGCAAGGCGCGCTCCTTTCGGGGCCGTTTGCCTACAACGAGGATGTGGACGCCTTCATCGCATTCCTAAAGCGAGGCGCGAAAGCTAATTAGTGGAATATGTACATATTTGGATTTAAACAATGACAAAACACTCAAAAGAAGAAAAATTAAAGGCGTTCAGCCAGTTGCTCGACGTGGTGGACACGCTCAGGGAACAGTGTCCGTGGGATTCGGCACAGACCAATGAGAGTATTCGCCCCAACACCATAGAGGAAACTATGGAACTTGCCGAGGCACTGATTGCTGGAGAGCCCGACAACATACGCAAAGAATTGGGCGATGTGCTGCTCCACATCTTGTTTTACGCCCGATTCGGCGAGGAGAAAAGCCAGTTCGACATAGCCGACGTGTGCGATTCCCTTCGCGAAAAACTCATCTTCCGCCACCCCCACATCTACGGCGACCACAGTGCCACCGACGCATCGCAGGTGCGTGAGCAATGGGAGGTGATAAAGATGAAAGAAAAAGGAGGCAACAAAACCATTCTCGGTGGCGTGCCCACCACATTGCCATCGCTCATCAAAGCCGAACGCGTGCAGGAAAAAGCCGCAAATGTGGGCTTCGACTGGGATAAGCCAGAAGACGTGTGGCAAAAGGTGCGCGAAGAAATCGGCGAAGTGGAAGCCGAACTCAAAAGCGGACATGAGATTGACCGCGAGAAAGAGTTTGGCGACCTGTTTTTCTCGCTTGTGAATGCCGCTCGCCTCTATGGCGTGCGCCCCGACAACGCACTTGAAAAGACAAATCGAAAATTCATAGGACGCTTCAACTACATAGAGCAGAAAGCCAAACAGCAAGGCAAGCGACTCAACGAAATGACACTTGCCGAAATGGACCAACTGTGGGATGAAGCTAAAAAACAACACTTGGGCGAATGATACTTTGTGTAACGGAGAAACCAAGCGTGGCAGCCGACATCGCAAAAATCCTGGGTGCCACCGCGCGTCGCGACGGCTTTTACGAAGGTAATGGCTATCGTGTGAGCTGGACGTTCGGCCATTTGTGCGAGTTGAAGGAACCCAACGACTACACCGACCTGTGGAAGCGTTGGAGCCTCGGCTCACTGCCCATGATTCCGCCCCGCTTCGGCATCAAGCTCAAAGACGACGAAGGCATCAAAAAGCAGTTTCATGTGATAGAAACCCTCATGAAAGACTCCACCGAGCTTATCAACTGCGGTGATGCCGGGCAGGAGGGAGAACTGATACAGCGATGGGTGTATCAGAAGGCAAACTGCGCCATTCCTGTGAAGCGGCTGTGGATTTCATCACTTACCGACGACAGTATTCGTGAGGGATTCAAGCATTTGCAGCCCTCGGAAAACTTCGACAACCTCTACTACGCAGGTTTGTCGCGCGCCATCGGCGACTGGATTTTGGGCATGAACGCCACACGCCTCTATACGCTGAAATACGCACGCTCACGCAATGTGCTCTCGATAGGACGTGTGCAAACGCCAACGCTCGCCCTCATAGTGTCGCGCCAACGTGAAATTGAGAACTTCGTGCCAGAAGACTACTGGGAAATCAAGACCCTGTATCGTGGTGTGACATTCAATTCCACAAAAGGCCGTTACAAGAGCGAAGAAGATGCCAACACGGTGATTGCCGGCATTAAGGAAGCACCATTGTCGATTACCGGCATCGAGCGCAAGAAAGGCAAAGAGGCTCCGCCTCGCTTGTTCGACCTCACCAGTTTGCAGGTGGAGTGTAACAAGAAATTCTCATACAGTGCCGACATGACCTTGCGCACCATTCAATCGCTCTACGAGAAGAAGGTGACCACCTATCCACGCGTTGACACCACATTCCTGAGCGACGACATCTACCCCAAGATACCGGGCATTATGCAAGCCATGGCACCCTATGCCCATCTCACTGCGCCTGTGCTTCAGGGCGGTGCAATCAAAAAGAGCAAAAAGGTGTTCGACAACTCCAAAGTCACCGATCACCATGCCATCATACCCACCAATGTGGACCCACGCAAGGTGATGCTCACACGCGACGAGAAATTGGTTTACGACCTTGTGGCAAAGCGCTTTATAGCCGCTTTCTATCTGGATTGTGAGTTCTCCACCACCACCGTGATGGCGAAAATCAGTCAATTTGAATTTAAAGCCACAGGTAAGCAGATACTCAAAGAAGGCTGGCGCGCCATCTACAGCAAAGACAAGACGGCAAACAACACCGAAGGCACCGACACCGACGACAACGGCAACATGCCCGAATTTGTGGTGGGAGAGAGCGGCCCTCACGAGCCATCGCTGCTGAAAAAGGCCACGCAGCCCCCAAAGATGTATAACGAAGGTACGCTCCTGCGCGCCATGGAAACGGCAGGCAAATTCGTTGACGATGAAGAACTGCGCGACGCCATGAAGGAAAACGGCATCGGTCGCCCTTCCACACGCGCCGCCATCATCGAGACGCTGCTCCGCCGCCACTACATCACCAAAGAGCGTAAAAACCTTGTTGCCACCACAGCAGGGTGCCAACTCATCGACACCATAAAAGATGAACTGCTCAAAAGCGCCAAACTCACTGGACTTTGGGAAAACAAACTTCGCAAGATAGAGCGAGGCGAGTTCAGCGCCAAGCAGTTTATCGACGAACTGAAAGTGATGGTTAACGAAATCGTGCTCACCGTGCTTCGCGACAATAGCGGCACCAATATCATAGTGGAGCAAGACACGCCAAAATCGCCCACAAAGGGCGGCGCGGCAGAGAGTGCGCCAAAGAAAAAGCGCGTGGCGAGGGTCACGAAATTCGAGCAGGTGCTTTGCCCCGTGTGCGGCAAGGGCCACATGGTGAAAGGCAAGAGTGCGTTTGGCTGTAGCGAATGGGCAAACGGTTGCCACACCGCGCTGCCATTTGCCGAATATTCCGCCGACCTCACGCCAGCCAAATTGCGCGACGCGATAAAAAAGAATTTTAAGACACAAGATAAATGAACGAAACATTAGCAGCCGACCTTTCGGAGAAAGAGATATTCCCGATTGTTGACGAAAAGGGAAATGTGATAGGCAAAGCCACCCGAAAGGAGTGCCATTCGGGGAGCAGATTGCTTCACCCGGTGGTGCATTTGCACGTGCTCAACGCCAATGGCGACATCTATTTGCAAAAGCGCTCCATTCACAAGTTTATCCAACCTGGCAAGTGGGACACCGCTGTGGGCGGCCACATGGACTATGGCGAAACCGTGGAGCAGGCGCTGGCGCGCGAAACACGCGAAGAACTCGGCTACACCGACTACGAACCCAAGCACCTATTCAGTTATGTGTACGATAGCGAGGTGGAGCGTGAAATGGTACACACCTTCTTCACCATCACCGACCGCAAGTCGTTCGATTTCGACCCCGCGGAAGTGGACGAAGGCCGCTTCTGGACGGTGGAGGAAGTGCGTCAAGCCATAGGCACTGGCGTGCTCACCCCAAATTTTGAGGAAGAATTTCTCCGAATCCTTGGCGAAAAATAATCCTCAATCGGTCATGAGTCCGTGCAAGGATTTTTTTCATTGCTAATGACCGATTTGGGATAAACCAGCCGCTGAGCGTTTTCGGTTTGTTTGGGTTTTCGCAAAAAATATTTAAATTTTTGGTAATGCCGTCTGTAGGTATTAATTTTGTTGATTAAAGTGATAATTACCCCTGATGATTGAGCCTATTATAGATAGCCGAGTGATAGAGCAACTGAGCAAGTTGCTCAAATCGGCGCGTCATATCGTTATCACCTGCCATCTTTCGCCCGACGGCGATGCCCTTGGCAGCACTTTGGGACTGTGCCGAGTGCTCCGCAATATGGGCAAAGATGCTTATGTGGTGGTGCCCGACCAAGTGCCTCGCGCATTGCAGTTTATCCCTGCCGTTCGGGATGTGGTGGTCTATACCATGGCTCAGTTGCGAGGCCGCTTTTTGGTTCGCAATGCCGACCTCATATTCTGCCTCGACTTCAACACGCTCAGGCGCATCGACAAATTGGGCGAAGTGATAGAGATGAGCAATGCGCCACGCGTATTGATTGACCATCACCTCGACCCCGATGACGTGTTTGATGTGAAGATTTCGTTTCCTCGTCTGTCGTCCACTTGCGAGGTGGTGTATCGCACCCTCCAGCAAATGGCGCTTTTGCGATACGTTGATACCGAGGTGGCGCAATGCCTGTTTGTGGGCATGATGACCGACACGGGCAATTTCACTTACAGCAGCGACTATCCCGAAATCTACGAGATTGTGGCTCATCTGGTGTCGTACAACATCAACAAGCAGTGGCTCTACAGCATGGCAATGAACACCTTCAGCACCGACAGCCTGCGCCTTCAGGGCTATGCCTTGAGCGAGAAAATGCAGGTGTTCCCCGAATATGGCGCCGCGCTCATCACGCTCACCAAGGAAGAACTGGAGCGATTCAACTACCGCAAAGGCGACACTGAGGGGCTGGTGAACAAACCGCTGTGTGCGCCCGAAGTGCGATGGGTGATGTTTTTGCGTGAAGATGCCGACCAAATTAAGGTGTCGTGCCGCTCCGATGGCGATTTCTCGGTGAGCGACATTTGCGCCCGCTATTTCGGCGGTGGCGGACACAAGAATGCCGCTGGTGGCGACTTCCATGGCACGATGGACGAAGCGGTGGAAGCATTCCACAAGGTGCTTGACGACTGCCGACAACAAAATATTTGACAAAACATTTTTTACAAGAGATATGAATACAAAAAAGATACTTTTTATACTCGGTATCATGGCTGTGACCATGAGCTTTGTATCATGCGAGAAAAATCGTAGCTATGCCGAATTGCTCAAAGATGAGCGTCAGGCTTGTAATGCCTTCCTCTGCAATTTCCGCTTGGCAGAAGTGCCAGCCGACTCGGTGTTTGAGGTGGGTTCCGACGCTCCATTCTACAAGCTCGATGCCGAAGGCAATGTGTATATGCAGGTGCTCAAGGCTGGCGACCGTAAGAACAACAAGGCGCGCAAATCGCAAACCATCTATTTCCGCTACACTCGCTACAATCTCAACACATGGTACACTGAAAACAGAACCTGGACTCCATCGGGAGGCAATGCCGACGATATGAGCATGGCTACCACTTCGTTCCAGTTCGACGACTACACCCGTCAGTCGTCGATAGAGTGGGGCACAGGCATTCAGATGCCGCTCAAGTATCTTGGCGTGGACTGCGAGGTGAACTTGATTGTGAAGTCGCAGTACGGCAAATCTGATGAGATTAGCTACGTTACGCCATTCCTCTACCACTTGCGCTACTTCCCCAGCAAGGTGTAAGTAAGCACTGATGGAACAGGTGATGCGGGGGCATATCGGGAAAATGCCCTCGTAAATGAAATCTGCTCGATACCAACTATTATTTATATATACACTACTTAACTTAACTTTTAATACATCTTTATGTCACTCATTAAATCAATTTCTGGTATTCGTGGCACTATCGGCGGACGCGCAGGCGATGGCCTCTCTCCACTTGATATTGTGAAGTTTACCAGTGCTTATGCAACTTTCATTCGTCGCACCACCGCACTCTCGTCAAATAAAATCGTGGTTGGACGCGACGCTCGCCTCTCTGGCGAAATGGTGCTCAACGTAGTGGTTGGCACACTCGAAGGCATGGGCTTCGATGTTGTGAACATCGGTCTGGCTACCACCCCTACCACCGAATTGGCAGTGGTGTGGGAAAATGCTTGCGGTGGTATCATCATCACAGCCTCTCACAATCCAAAGCAATGGAACGCTTTGAAACTTCTTAACGAAAAGGGCGAATTCCTTACCGACGCAGAAGGCAAGGAAGTGCTTCGCATCGCTGAAGCAGAAGACTTCGACTATGCTGAAGTTGACGCACTTGGCAAGGAATCGAAGGCCGATTATCTCGACCGTCACATTCAAGCTGTGCTCGACCTCAAACTCGTGGATGTGGAAGCAATCAAGAAAGCCAACTTCACCGTGGCTGTTGACGCAGTGAACTCAATCGGTGGCGTGGCAATTCCAAAATTGCTCGAAGCACTCGGCGTGAAGAAGGTGGAAAAATTGTTCTGCGAGCCAACCGGCAACTTCGGTCACACTCCAGAACCAATCCCAGCCAACCTCACCGCTATTAGTTCGTTTATGAAGGAAGGCAAGGCTGATGTGGGCTTCGTGGTTGACCCCGACGTTGACCGCTTGGCTATCATTATGGAAAATGGCGAATTCTTCGTTGAAGAATACACCCTCGTTTCCGTAGCCGACTACATTCTCTCACAAACCCCTGGTCCAGCAGTGAGCAACCTCTCATCATCTCGCGCATTGCGTGATGTGGCTGCTAAGCACGGTTGCCGCTACGAGGCATCGGCAGTGGGCGAAGTGAACGCTACCACCCTGATGCGTGAAATCGGCGCAGTGATTGGTGGCGAAGGCAATGGCGGAGTAATCTATCCAGAACTCCACTATGGCCGCGACGCTCTCGTGGGCGTGGCATTGTTCCTCACATTGCTCGCAAAGAGCGGTATGAAGGTGAGCGAACTCAAAAAGACTTATCCACAATACGAAATCGCTAAGACCAAACTCCAACTCACTCCAGATATGGACGTTGACGCTATTCTCGCTGCTGTGGAAAAGCACTACGCTAACGAAAATCTCACCACTATCGACGGTGTGAAAATCGACTTCAAAGACGGTTGGGCACACTTGCGCAAGAGCAACACTGAGCCAATCATCCGTATCTACAGCGAAGCTCACACTATGGAAGAAGCCGAAAAACTCGGCAACGACGTGAAGAAAATCGTGGAATCGCTCATCTAATCCACAGCGATTTCCCCACCCAATAAAGCAAGCCGGCCTCCCCACACCCAACAGGAGGCCGGCTTCCTTTTGTTTTTGCTAACAATCTTCACCTTGCTTTGGAAAATAATTTCACGCTAAGCGTGAAATTGGGAACAGCGGGCTTTTGCTGAGGTGCCCATTAAAACATTAAAAATGGAAGCATCATTCGTGAAAAATTGGGGGTGAATTGGTGGGGGATTGGGGAAAATGTTGTAACTTTATCGAGTTTTTTAGAAACTACTTTAAATTTAGGGAAATGGGAGGCTTTTTTGGCACAAAACTCAAAAACAGAGAGTGTAGGGCAGAACTGTTCTACGGAACTGACTACCAGTCACATCTCGGCACTCGCCGTGCTGGTATGGTTACTATCAGCGATGAGGGCGAGTTTTTCCGCTCTATCCATAGTTTGGAGCAAACGTATTTCAGAACCAAATTCGAGCATGAGCTTGACAAGTTCAAGGGCCGTTCGGGCATTGGCGTGATTAGCGACACCGATGCACAACCGCTGCTCATACATTCGCATTTGGGACGTTTTGCACTTGTTACGGTAGCGAAAATCAATAATTTGGAAGAATTGGCACAGCAGTTGCTGGCTGAAAATATGCATTTGAGCGAGTTCTCGTCGGGGCGTATCAATCCCACTGAGCTCGTTTCGTTGCTTATAATCAAGGGCAAAGACTTTGTGGAAGGCATTGAGAATGTGTTTAATTCCATCAAAGGCTCGTGCTCAATGTTGCTGCTCACCGAAGATGGCATTATCGCTGCGCGCGACCGCTGGGGACGCACCCCAATAGTGGTGGGCAAGAGCGACGATGGTATGGCGGTGACCTCTGAATCGACCGCCTTCCCTAACTTGGGATTCGAAACTGTTCATTATGTGGGTCCGGGCGAGATTGTCCGCATCACTGCAGACGAAATGATACAGATGCGCAAGCCCAACGAGGAAATGCAGATATGCTCATTCATGTGGATTTATTACGGATTCCCCACCTCATGCTACGAGGGACGCAACGTGGAGCAGATGCGCAACGAATGTGGGCGTGCCATGGGCGAAACCGACGATGTGGAAGTGGACTGCGTGTGCGGTATTCCTGATTCGGGCATCGGTATGGCTGTAGGCTACGCCGAAGGTCATAAGGTGCCATATATGCGTGCCATTGCCAAATACACCCCCACATGGCCTCGCTCGTTTATGCCAAGCAACCAGTCTATGCGCAACCTTGTGGCAAAGATGAAACTCATTCAAAACACCGATATGCTGAAAGGTAAGCGCTGGTGCTTCTGCGACGACTCTATCGTGCGTGGCACACAGCTTCGCGACACCGCTGCCGAACTCATCAATGAGGGCGCAAAAGAGGTGCACATGCGCATTGCCTGTCCGCCACTTATCTACGCTTGCCCATTTGTGAATTTCTCAGCGTCGAAAAGCGAACTTGAACTCATCACTCGCCGCATTATCCAAGATTTTGAGGGCGATATGAACAAGAATGTTGAGGCCTACGCCATCACAGGCAGCCCTGAATATCAGCGTATGGTCGACGAGATAGCACGTCGCCTAAAACTCTCATCGCTAAAGTTCTCCATGGTGGAAACCATAGTGAAGGCCATCGGTTTGCCCAAGTGCAAAGTGTGCACACACTGCTTCGACGGCAGCTCATTCCACACCCTGAAGTAAACCGACGTTCAAATCACCATACAAAGGCAGAGCGTGCAAAACCAAGCACCCTCTGCCTTTTTTGTGTTTATGACTTGAGGATAAGATTGACGTTGAAATAGTCGTAGACGAATATTGGAAAAGAGTTTAAAACGGCGATGCTTTCATTTTTGGTGGCGTATAGGCGCTGTTGACCATCGAATATCGCCTGTTGGCTAATTGTGGATTTGCTTTTTGGCAAAGCGTATAGCTCCGACACGAGCAGGTTGGCTTTGCGCACATTCATTTCTATCAAGAATTTCCAATTATCCTTGATTTTCAAATATTTGTCTTTTGTGGGTTTCTCTCCTTCTTTGAAAAGAATATGGTCGAAACTGTCATAAAAAGAAAATTCACGGGCAAGGCGTTTGAAATCGTGGCATTGGGCACGACTCACGGTGTAATGCCGATATTCTTCATCAGGCAGTTCCTTTGTGTATCGGATGGATTCAACCATCGGATAATTGATGTAAAGTTTGCCATTGCCTGTTTCGTCATCAAACATTTTCAACATCACATCTACTCGCTGATTGATTTCCTCAAGCGAAAAT
>OQVT01001818.1_pt1 | contig 13700 bp, 9 predicted proteins | sample 1691561 | NCBI WGS metagenome assembly OQVT01 (sample SAMN03418260, study PRJEB22391) | human gut metagenome | biome: human-gut; feature: organic feature; material: feces | host: Homo sapiens | place: Tanzania | collected 2013-01 | reverse complement strand
GCGAATAAAGGGTATAATTATGGTCGTGCCCTTAGTAAGAAACAAGAAGATGCTTGCGCGGCAAGGGTAATATTAGACAAAAATTTAACTGGCACAATGTTAGATCAAAACATATATAGTATAATATCTAACACAGAAGTACTAAAAAAGATGGGACAAAATGCGACAAAAATAGCCATAAATGATGTCGAAGATAAAATATATAAAGAAATAATTAAAATAATAAAACAATAATTTTCGTTGTTCAGTTTAAAATCGATGCAAATTTAAGACAAAAAACTCATATGCAAACTATTTTTCAAGTTTTTTTTTGTTTAAATTGCCATAGTTGCATTTAATTTTTGTAAAAATTTACCTTTTAATTTGTCTAACTCTCTAATAGTCTGCGAGATAATTAAAGATTTTTTGGTTTAATCGCCAAATGTTAAACCTTGTTAAACACAAAAAGATGGGTAGTTTTCTTATAATTTATAAGGAAAAACGCGAGTTTTACCTATTAATGACTATATAAGAAGCGTTTGATGCTACGTTTTGGAGTTTTTTCAAACTCGTTTGCGATAAGTTCAATTCTTGTGATGCGTTCGTAAGGGGCTACGAGCTTGTTAAGTTCGGTGCGAATCTCTTCCATCTTCTCTGGAAGCTGGTCGCGCGTCACGCCCATAGCGTCCATTGTATCGTAGTCGGGGTAAACGAGGCCCACGAGTTTTCCGCCACGGTCCACCACCAGACTTTCGTTCACAAAAATCATATTGTTGAGTTTAGCCTCGATTTCTTCAGGATAGATGTTCTGACCGTTTGCGCCAAGCAACATCGTCTTCAAGCGGCCACGGATAAACACGGTGCCGTCGGCGCTGAGTGTGCCCATATCACCAGTGTGCAACCAGCCATCGTCATGAAGCACCTTGTCGGTGGCTTCATAGTTGTGGTAGTAGCCCTGCATCACGTTTTCGCCACGCACGCAGATTTCGCCAGGAATGTTTTCAGGGTCTTCGCTGTCGATGCGGCATTCCATGATACCGGGGAGAACGCGGCCTGCGCTGTGAGGCACAAATTCGCGCCATGGAGTGTGGCTCACCAGTGGAGCGCACTCGGTCATGCCATAGCCCACGGTGAATGGGAAACGGATTTTATAGAGGAATTCCTCCACTTCGGCGTTGAAAGGCGCACCGCCCACGATGATTTCCTCGAAGCAGCCACCAAACGCATCAATCAGCTTCTTGCGAATCTGGTCGTAAATCTTTTCGTTGAGGTATGGCACAGCCAAAGCCCAGCGGAGCATACCCTTGCTGATCATTGGCACAATCATCTTCGAGTAGATTTTCTCAAGCACGAGAGGCACCAGAATCACGAGGTTTGGCTTCACTTCGCCCATAGCCTTCACAATCACCTTTGGCGAAGGGATGCGGCCGAGCAATGTGATGTGGCCACCGATAGCCAATGGCGCAAGCATGTCGAACGCGCAGCCGTAGGCGTGGGCGAGAGGCAGGAACGAGAGGTGACGTGAACCGCTGTAGCACAATCCGGAGTTGATGCCATACACGATATTACCGCAAAGGTTGTTGCCGGTAATCATCACACCCTTGCTGAAGCCGGTGGTGCCAGAGGTGTAGTTGATGTCCATCAGGCGGTCGCCAGGCACTTCGGGGTACTTTATGTCATCTACGGTGAAACCGTTGGGATAAGCGGCAGCGAACTTCTCTTCGAGCGAAGCCAGCACATCAGCCACCACTTCCTCTTCCTTTTGCTCGTAGAGCGTGCGGTCGTCGAGCGAGAGAGCGGCGCGCACCATGCGCATGTTCTCGAAGTCGAGGCTTTCCCAGTTGCTTTTGCTGGCGAAGAGCAGTTTTGCCTCGCTATGATTAACGATGTGTTGCGCATCGTTAGGGTTGAAGTCTTGAAGAATAGGAACAATTACAGCACCATAGGTGATGGTTGCCAAAAAGAGAGTCACCCAAGTGGGGTTGTTCTTGCCGATAATGGCAACGTGGTCGCCTTCTTGAATGCCGATTTCCTTGTAGAAAAGATGAATTTTTGCAATGTCGCGTGCGAAATCAGCGTAAGTGATGGTCTCTTTTGTGTTGTAATCAGTCAAGCATGGGCGGTCCCAGTTGTCTTTGAAACTCTGCTCAAAAATCTTGACAGTATTTTCTTTCATCATAATAGTCAATAATTTAAATGTAATTGCGACTGCAAAGTTACTCATTATATTTTAATTTTTTGCACAAAACATCCCCAATTTGTGCAAAAAGGGCAGGGGAGCATTACTATTTGATGGTGATATAATCATCTGATTTCCGCCCTTGAATCCTCGAATCCTCGAATTTTCGAGATTTCGAATTTTCGAGCCATCGACTCGCTGACTCGTTGACCTGTAGACCTGTTGGCTCGTTGACTTTATAGGATTTCCGGTGGGGTGGTGGGTATGTGGGTGCTGAGCACTCGCCATGGCTTGGGGTAGAGGTTGTTGGCACGGTTGCCGAGGTTGTTGGTGAAGCCGATGGGCTTGCCTCGGTAGGTGAGCAGCACATAGCCTCGTGGTGTATCGGGCAGCACTATCGCCTCGCCACGCATATACGCCATGGCTGTGGCATAATCCATCTCGCTTTGGGCAAATGCCTCGCTGGAAAGGGCGGTGGAGAGTGCCAAAGCATGGCTGGGCACGCAGTTTTTCCCCTTCACGGTGCCAACCGTCACGCCAGCCTGAAGCACACGCAAGTCGGCAAACAGCGGCATCAGCGGAGCGATGTCGGCAGGAATGGCAATTACCTCATCATTCGCCACGCTCATGGCGTACTGCTTCGGATTTTCAAGCCAAGCATCCACGCCTCGTGGCACAGGAATGGCCTTTGCCTTTGCGCCCTTGCTCTTTTTTGCGCGCAACTCGGCACGGCGTTCGTCGTCGGGCTTACGCAGCACCGCCATAAACAGTCCCTCGCCATTAGTGCGGTGAGGCATGAAGCGGTAGCAGTGGTGTGGGCTGTCGATGGCAGGGTGAATGTGCCAATCAGCCTCCACCGGAATCTCCACCGATTCGGCACCGTACTGCTCCACGATGTGCGCCACCATTTCCTCGTTTTCCTCACGATTGTAGGTGCAGGTGCTGTAGATGAGCACGCCTCCGGGGCGGAGCGCCTGCCAAATGTCGGCAATGATGCTTTTCTGCAGCGCGGCGCACTGCTTCACCAAGGCAGGAGTCCACTGGTTGCGTGCTTCCTCGTCTTTGCGCATCATACCCTCGCCACTGCATGGCACATCGGTAGCCACCACATCGAAGAAGTGGTGGAGTTTTCCCAAGTCGTGTGGAGCGTTGTTGGTGACGATGCAGCGCGGACTTCCCCATTTCACGATATTCTCATGCAGCACACGCGCGCGCGCAGGCATAATCTCGTTCGCCACCACCATCGAATCGGCAGGCAGCGCTGATATGGCTGTGGTGGTTTTTCCGCCCGGTGCGGCGCAGAGGTCGAGGTAGCGCACAGGCTCCTTCACCAGATGCTTAATCACATGGTGAATGAACATCGACGAGGCGTCTTGCACATAGTAGCGGCCCGTCTGGAAATCAACATCGAAAGTGAACGGCATACGCTCCTTCAGGTATCGGCCAGTGGTGCACCATGGTACGCGACCTGCGGCATCATCGCTCAAACTGATGCCACGGCCATCGTTCACACGAATCGCCACCGAAGGCTCGGTGGTGGTGATTGCCTCCAGTAGAGCATCGCACTCATCGGGGAGAATGTGGCGCATCTGCGCTGTAAAATCGTCGGAAAGTTTTATCATATCGTCCGTCATTTAAAAAGGCTGTGCCGCGATGTATGTGTGCGGCACAGCCTCCGATATTTTGCTATCGAGAGCCTGGTCAAAGCCGGCTCCGTGCGTATGCTAATCGATTAGAGAAGAGTGGCAGGGTCGAGGTTCTTGCCTTCGATATCCTTGAAGTAGCGGTAAGTGCCCACCTTTAATTCCATAGTTGCGTCTTCGTCGCAAATGATGATAGCCTTGCGGTGCATTTGGAGCACGCTGAGAGTACACATTTGTGAAACAGCGCCTTCCACAGCGTTGCGCAATGCGGGAGCCTTCTTGTAGCCGTTTGCGATAATCATCACGCTCTTAGCAGCCATCACGGTGCCAACGCCTACGGTGAGAGCGGTTTTAGGCACTTTGTTCACGTCGTTGTCGAAGAAGCGGCTGTTGGCGATGATAGTGTCTTGAGTAAGAGTTTTCTGACGAGTGAGTGAAACGAGTGAACTACCTGGCTCGTTGAAAGCGATGTGTCCGTCAGGACCTACACCACCCATGAAGAGGTCGATGCCACCAGCAGCGGCGATGCGTGCCTCATATTCTTCACATTCCTTATCGAGGTCGGCTGCGTTGCCGTTGAGGATGTTCACGTTTTCCTTCTTGATGTCGATATGGTTGAAGAAGTTGTTCCACATGAAAGAGTGATAGCTTTCAGGGTGATCTTCAGGAAGTCCTACATATTCGTCCATGTTGAAAGTCACAACATTCTGGAACGAAACCTTGCCAGCCTTGTTGAGCTCGATGAGTTTCTTGTACATGCCAAGTGGTGAGCTACCAGTAGGGCAACCAAGCACGAAAGGCTTTTCTGGGGTTGGGTTTGCAGCGTTAATGCGTGAAGCAACGTAGCACGCTGCCCATTCTGATACTTTGTCGTAATCAGGTTCGATGATAAGTCTCATAATCGAAAGATTGTTTTTTTAATTAGTTAGTATATTCCTCTTACAAAGTTACGAAAAATATCTCAATGCACCGTGCTAATTCGTTGCCTAAATTCAGATGGCCTATAATAGCGTGTAGGAAAAGCCGATTTCACCCATTAAAGCCTGGTTTTTTTAAGTCAACGAGTCAACAGGTCAACGAGTCAACGAGTTGGTGGGGGGATTTCGAATCTTCGAAATTTCGAGTTTTCGAGGATTCGATTTTTTCGATGGGGGTTGGGGTGGGGTGAAAAAAATAGGAAGGAAGCGGGGTGGGGTGCTTCCTTCCTACTTGGGGATTTATTTGAGGTTATCTTCTTCTTTTTTTCTTAGAAGTGGTTTCCTCTTTTTTAGCGGATTTTTTCTTTTTGTTGGCTTTTGGCACTTTGAGCTTGTCGCCAGGGTGGAGCATGTCGGCATCCTTCAACTGTGGATTAGCCTTGCGGAGCTGGTCGGTGCCTAAACCGTAGCGGTGGGCGATACGTTCGAGCGATTCGCCTTCACGCACGCTGTGGCTTGTTGGACGGGCATCTTCCTCCTTCTTCGCTTTTCTCTTGCTTCTGCGGTCGCTATCGCGGTCAGCCTTTCTGCGCTTCGACGATTTCACCTCGTCGCGGTCGTCTCTCTTGCTGCGCTTGTTTGTTTTCGCCTTAGCCTTTGATCTTGCCGACTCTTCTTCAGCCACATGGCGAGTGGTGCGCTTGCTTGCTGTGGCCTTTTCCTCCTCTATAGCCTCTTTTTGCTTCTTGCTGTTGCTTGCAGTGGTAGGAGCTGTTTCAGCCTTTTGCTTCTTGGCTGTGGCTGGAGCAGGGGTTTCGGTCTTTTGCTTCTTTGAAGCTGTTGCGCGACCGTCGATCTCATCGTTCACGCTGTAAGATTTAGAGCGTTGCGATTTGGTGGTAGAAGTGCTCGCAGTGGTCTTTGACGCTTCCTTCTTAGGTGCGGCTTGCTTGGCGGCAGTGCTTTGCTTCGCTTGTGCCACAGCGTAAGAAGTGGAGGTTTTTGGTTGCTCGGCTTGCTGCTTTCGCTCACCGGTGATTTTCAGCACCTGACCACGGCTCACGTGCTTGCGGTTGAGATTGTTGAGTGCCATCAGTTCTGCCACACTCATATTATACTCGTCGGCGATGCTCTCGATGGTCTCGCCGCGTTTCACCTTGTGGTATTTAGCCTCCACACTCTCGTTGTTGCTCACAGGGGTGGCGCTTACCGTAGGCTTAGCCTGTGCCACTTGGCGCTGTTCCTGTTTGGTCTTAACCACGCTCTTGGCAGCCTCTTGAGGGTCGACCATCTGTTGTGTCACAGAAGATGCGTGGTTGCCCGGTTCCACCACATCGCGAGTGGCGTAGAGGTCTTTGCGATAACTCATGATGCTGTCTTCCACCATAATGTAGCTGTAGATTTGCTGTGATGGCAGCGCGAGCGAGTAGGGGTGAGTGTCGCCAGGAATGATGTCGTGGCGATATTGAGGGTTGAGAATACGGATTTCCTCGATAGGAATGTTGAGCACGCTGGAAATCTGGTTGAAGTTCACGCGGTGGTGCACCATCACTGTGTCGATAATCAGCGGCTTTTTCGACAGGGCAGGGTTGATGTTGTGCTTCTGATAGTTGTTCATCACATAGGTGGCAGCGATGAAAGCAGGCACATAACCACGGGTTTCGCGAGGCAGATATTCATAAATCGACCAGAAGTCGGGGTTTTCGTTATCTCTGCTCTTGGCACGGCGGAGCGCCTTGTTCACATTGGCAGGGCCGCAGTTGTAGGCGGCGATGGCCAGCGACCAATCGTTGTAGATGCCGTAGAGCTGCTTGAAATAGCTTGCTGCCGCATTACTTGAGCGGTATGGGTCGCGACGCTCGTCGACCAGCGAGTTCACTTCCAGTCCGAGACCCTTGCCGGTGTCGACCATAAATTGCCACAAACCGGCGGCACCTGCGCTCGACACCACGTTAGGGTCGAGGGCCGACTCGATGATAGGAATGAACTTGAGCTCGTGTGGAAGTCCCTCTTTTTCCAGAGCGCGTTCGAAAATAGGCATGTAGTAGGGCGACATACCCAAGATTTGCGACACCATGGTGCGCTCTCTGGTGATGTAGCGGGTGATGTAGGATTTCACCACCTGATTGTAGGGAAGTTCAATTCCTGAAGGAATGGCTCTGAGGCGCTGAATGTATTCAGCGTCGCTCACTTCGTTTGGCGATTTGCTCTCCACGCTGGCATCGACCACCGCATAGTTTTGCAAATACCAGTTTTTTTGCATTTCCTGAGTGTTGATTTCAAAGCTGTAAGGATACACGATGGCCTCGTCGGTAATCGATTCCTTCAGCGATAAAATCGATTTCTTCTTTGGCGCAGCCGACATGGTCAATGCCGCAATCGCCAACACGATTAATGCGTTAAATCTGAAATTCTTCATACTTTATCGTCGTTTGTTTTTAATTCAAAAAGTAAAGGCACACTGAAGTCCGAGCGACGGTATTCGGGACTGCTTTGTGTCGATAGCGGCAGGGGCCACGTCCATCGTAAGGTCGGAGGAAATGTCGAAGTGTGCGAGTGAGGCGTCGACGTAAGCGTCGACGATATTGATGAAATACACAGCCACCATGCTGATGATGCAAATGTCGCGATAGCGGCGGTAGTATGTTCGCTTGTTTTTCAGAGCGCGCGTGAGCCATTCCTTGTCGAGGTCGCTCTCCTTCACGGTTTTCGGGAAGAAGTTCATGTAGCTGCGCGTGTTGGGGTCGTTGTCGGTGATGTCGCGGTAGGCTTTGGTGTAGTCGCCGAGCATACGGTTGTTCCATGCCGTGCCGTAGCCGAGCCCCACGAAAGCACCCACCACAATCGGGATTTTCCAATAGCGGCGGTTGTAGATTTGTCCCAAGCCGGGGCAGAGTGCCGAGAGCCACATGGCGCGCTTGGGGTCGGGGTTGAACACACGGAGTTTGCCCAGGTTGGTGGCGGCTGCCGTGTCGGGCACGAAGGTGGCTTGCGCCAGAATCAGCGAATCGTTGGGCTCGAACTTCACGGTGTCGCCAGCCTCGTCGAGCACAGGGGTGCGCTCGTAGGTGTTGGGTTTTACGGTGACGGCTGCCGAATCGGGGGTAGTGCTTGCCACAGCCTTATGCCCTCCGGTGCGAGTGCGTGTGGGCTTTTCGATGCCGCCAGTGGTCTGCGCCATGCTGCCCACAGGGCAAAGCACAAGCAGGCATAGTGCAATCACTTTGCCTACAAATGTACGAATATGTGGGTTAAATACCTTTCTCACAAGGAGTTGCTTGCCTCTCCGCCCACTATTGAGCAGGTGGGGATGCTATAATTAATGTTTTAATGTGTCAAAGATACGAATAATTCTCTCTAATTCCTCTTCGTTTTTGAAAGGAAATGAGATTTTTCCTTTACCGTCCTTATTGCAGGCAAACGAAACAGCCACGCCAAACGACTTGCTCAGGTGCTGTTTCAGCACATCGTAGTCGGCGTTGTTCACCTTTTTTGCAGGTGCTTTTGGCTCGGTGCTGCCTTCTTCGTTCATTTCCTTTGCCCTTTGCTCCACCTGACGCACCGAGAGTCCTTTTTTCAGAATCTCGTTGTAGAGTTTGAGTTGCATGGTGGGCTTCTCCACCGAGAGCAATGCTCTTGCGTGGCCCATGTCCACAGCCTTGTCGCGCAAGCCGAGTTGCACTTCTGCCGGCAGTTTCAGCAGGCGGAGGAAGTTGGCGATGGTGGCACGCTTCTTACCAATACGCTCGCTCAATCGCTCTTGGGTGAGGTTGTATTGGTCGATGAGTTTGCGGAAGGTGAGCGCAATTTCGATGGCGTTGAGGTCTTCGCGCTGAATGTTCTCAATCAGCGCCATCTCGGTGAGTTCGCTGTCGTTGGCGGTGCGCACGTATGCTGGCACTGTGTCGAGGCCGGCGAGTTTGGCAGCACGGTAGCGTCGCTCACCCGAAATAATCATATAGGTGCCGGCTTCTGCGCTGCGCAGAGTGAGGGGCTGGATAATGCCCAACTCGCGTATAGAGGTAGCCAATTCCTCAAGTGCCTCCTCGTCGAAGTTGATACGAGGCTGGTCGGGGTTTGGCTTGATGAGGTCGATTGCTATTTCATTGATAGCCGAACTGCCGCTCGGCTGCACATCGTCCATTGAGATGAGTGAGTCGAGTCCGCGTCCGAGTGCATTTCTCTTGATTGCCATAGTGGAAACTTTGATTTAATGTGGTTACTTTTTCTTACGGTTTTTACTGATCAACTCTTTCGCCAACTGGGTGTGGCTGGTGGCACCACGGCTGGTGGGGTCGTAGAGAATGGCTGGCAAACCGTGGCTTGGAGCCTCGCTCAAACGAATGTTGCGTGGAATCACGGTGCTGAACACCATGTCGCCGAAGTGGCTTTTCAGCTCTTCGTAGATTTGGTTGGCAAGGCGGAGGCGTGCGTCGTACATGGTGAGCAGGAAACCCTCGATTTGGAGCGATGGGTTGAGTTTCGACTTGATGATGCGCACGGTGTTGAGCAACTTGCTGATGCCTTCAAGTGCGAAATACTCGGCTTGCACAGGAATAATCACCGAATCGGCTGCTGTGAGAGCGTTCACGGTAATCAATCCGAGCGAAGGGCTACAGTCGATGAGAATGAAGTCGTATTCTTCCTTTACGCTTGCCAAAGCCTTTTCGAGCACGCGCTCGCGGTTGGGCTTGTTGATAAGTTCGAGTTCCGCACCCACCAGGTCGATGCGGCTACCCACCAAGTCGAGCCCCTCCACGCAGGTTTTCACCTGTGTGCCGAGAATTGGATAATCGTCGACCAGACATTCGTAAATCGACGACGACATCTGTTTTGGGTCAACGCCGAGGCCCGATGTGGCGTTTGCCTGTGGGTCGGCGTCGATAAGGAGCACTTTCTTCTTGTTCACAGCCAATGAAGCTGATAAGTTGATGGCAGTGGTGGTTTTACCCACACCGCCCTTTTGATTGGCTATTGCTATGATTTTTCCCATAATCTTGCGGGTGTTTTTATTTACTCTGCAAAGGAATTACTTTTTGTTCAATTACAAGTTAAAAAATGCGTTAAATTGAAATAAATGTTGATAACTCGCCACTTTTGTTAATAACTATGCGCTTGTTAACAGGCGTTTGCGATGGGCGGCGCTTGATTTCCTCCCTTTTTCAACATTCGTATTTTTTTGCAAATATGCAGCGACTTGGTATGGTGATCAGGTCGCTGCATATATATTATATAGTGTGTAGAGTGCCGAGATTCGGTGTGCGCTTCGGCGCTGCTGTCTATGTCGGGGGGGGATTATGTGTCGAGGGTAGCGTAAGTGGCGTTGTCCTCGATAAACTGGCGGCGTGGTGGCACCTCTTCGCCCATGAGCATGGTGAACACGCGGTCGGCTTCTGCCGCATCGCTGATGGTGACACGCTTCAGCATACGGTTCTCTGGGTTCATGGTGGTGTCCCAAAGTTGCTCTGGGTTCATTTCACCAAGACCTTTGAATCGCTGAACACGCACATTCTTTTCTTCGCCAGCGCCATACTTGTCGATAAACTGACGCACCTGCATATCGGTCCAGCAATATTCTGAAATATTGCCCTTGATAGCGCGGTAGAGTGGTGGGGTGGCGATATAGAGGTGACCGTTCTCCACGATTGGACGAATGCAACGGAAGAAGAAGGTCATCAGCAGCGTGGCGATGTGGGCACCGTCAACATCGGCATCGGTCATGATAATCACACGGTGGTAGCGGAGCTTTTCGGGGTCGTAGTTGCGTGGGTCGGTGATACCGAGCGCACGGAAAATGGTGACTACCGATTCGCTTTCGTAGATTTTGTGCTCAAGCACCTTTTCCACGTTCAAAATCTTACCACGCAGTGGGAGAATGGCTTGGAACTGACGGTCGCGACCTTGCTTTGCTGAACCACCTGCAGAGTCACCCTCGACGAGGAACAACTCCGACTTGGCTGGGTCCTTGCTTGAGCAGTCGGCAAGCTTGCCTGGCAGACCAGAACCAGCCAATGGCGACTTGCGAATGATTTTTGCGCGAGCGTTTTGTGCCGCATGACGTGCCTGTGCAGCCAAAATCACCTTTTCGATGATGGCTTTGGCAGGTTCGGGGTGCTCTTCCAAATAACTTTCGAGCGCAGCCTTCACGGCGGAGTTTACTGCGGTGATAGCCTCGGTGTTGCCGAGCTTGGTCTTGGTCTGACCCTCAAACTGAGGTTCGAGCACCTTCACCGACACCACAGCGGTCAAGCCTTGCAGGAAGTCTTCCTTAGAGAGTTCCACCTTAGCTTTTTCAAGCGCTTTCGACTTTTCGGCATATTTCTTGAGCGAAGTGCCCAAGCCCATGCGGAAGCCCTGGAGGTGAGTGCCACCCTCAATGGTGTTGATATTGTTGACAAACGAATAGATGTTTTCCTTGAAAGTCTTGTTGTAGGTCATAGCCACTTCCACAGGAATTTCGCCTTCGTTGTTGGTGATATGAATCACATCGCTGATGAGCGGTTCCTTGCCTTCGTCGAGGTAGCGCACGAAGTCGTCCAAACCGGTTTCGGAGTGGTAAACCTCGGTGCGTGGCACACCGTGCTCGTCCTTGTCGCGCAGGTCGGTGAGCGAGAGGGTCACGCCGGCGTTAAGGTAAGCAAGGTCGCGGAGGCGGTTGCTCAAAATGCTGAACTGATATACTGTGGTTTGGAAAATGGTGGCATCGGGGTGGAAGATAACGGTGGTGCCGTGATCTTCTTCAGCACATTCTCCAATTATTTTCACTTCGCTTGTGGGCTTGCCAAAAGCACCAAGCAGCTATGACCCCACGAGAAACTTGAATTTATCGCTTTCGCGGGCGAACAATGTCTTGCAAAGAATGTTTAGCATAGGTTGGATTTCAGAGGCTGAGTATAAGCAAGCGATGAGCTTTGTGCCTACTATCTATGATGATACGCTCACGCAAAATGCCGCCCCTTATGTAGTCGATGAGGTGATAAAGCGTTTAGAGCCTGTGCTGCCTGATTTAAAGAGTGCGGGCTACACCATAGAACTCGCCCTTGATTTGCGCGTGCAAAAAATGGCTGAAAACGCCTTGCGCTTTGGCTATGATGAGATTATCAAGCGCGATAAGGACGCGAATTTAAGCACGCTGAACGGGGCGATGGTTGTAGTGGATAATCAAAGCGGCGAAGTGCTAGCCCTTGTGGGCGGCGTGGATTACAACAAAAGCAATTTCAACCGCGCCACGCAGAGTTTAAGGCAACCGGGAAGCTCATTTAAGCCCTTTTTGTATCAAATCGCCATTGATATGGGCTACTCGCCGATGAGCGAAGTAGCGGACATTTCGCGCGTGTTTGAAGAGCCAAAACAAGGGGGCAAAAAGGACGAAAAAGAGATTTGGAAACCGCGCAACTTTGGGGGCGGAATGAAGGGCATCGTTACGCTTAAAGACGCGCTCACGCACTCACGCAACCTTGCTACCATAAATTTAGCCATCGACATAGGGCTAAACAATGTCTATAACAAACTGATGGGCTTTGGGTTTAGCCCGAGCATTCCAAATGACCTTTCTATCGTGCTTGGTAGCTTTGGGATTTCTCCGCTTGAATTTGCTAAATTTTTCACAATGTTTGGGGATTATGGCACGATTCACGAGCCGATTTTAATCAAAAGTGTCAAGGACAAAGAGGGCAACGAAATCCTACACTTTGAGGGCAACGCCACAAAGGTAGCCGAGCCAGAGCAAGTTTTCTTAACCCTTTCGATGATGCAAAATGTCGTCGCGCGTGGCACGGGCGCAAACGCACGCGTGGGAGGCATCGAAATAGCGGGCAAAACAGGCACGAGCAACGAAAGCATAGACGCTTGGTTTGTCGGCATAACGCCTGAGATAGAGGGCATCGTGTGGTTTGGCAACGACAACAACAAACCGATGAAAGCCACAGAGGGCGGTGCGAGGACGAGCGCGCCGTGCCTCGCAAACAAACGAGCAAGGAGAAACCCTATGAAATTGAGCAATGTTGTAATTTATACCCGTGATATCAAGCGCGCACAGGATTTTTTTGTGGAGTATTTTGGGGCACAGGCCGGTGAGATTATAAACGACACCCAAATGAACGATGGCGGCAAGGCCGGTTTTGTAAGCCTGCCGGAGGGCGGCGAGATTTTGTTTATGATGCGCGGCGGCCTGACCGATGGCAGCGCCTACCCGCTGCACACCGGCATTTCCAGCCTGACCCTTGCCACCGGCAGCCAGGAAAAGCTGCGGGAGATCACCATGCGCATTTATAAGGACGGCTACACCGTGCGCAATATGCCCCGCAGCACCTATTATGGCCGCAGGGAAAGCGTTGTATTGGATTTTGACGGCAACCTGATCACCCTGACCGTTTGATTGTTCCACGTGGAACATATTCTGTAAAACAGAGGAAGAATGAGTATGATCGACAAAAATCGACTGGAAGCCAAGTGCGCAGCGCTGGGCATTGCCCTTACGGGCCCCATGCTGGACGCACTGGACCAATACGCCGAAATTTTGGTGGAGTACAACCAAAAGGTGAACCTGACCGCCATCACAGACCCTGAGGGAATCGAGGATAAGCATTTTGCCGACAGCCTTTTGCTGGCCAATCTGCCCGAAACCGCCGGAAAGCTGGTGGATGTGGGCACCGGGGCAGGCTTTCCCGGCGTGGTGGCCAAAATTTTCAAGCCGGAGCTGCAGCTTACCCTGATGGAGCCCACCGGCAAGCGTGTGGAGTTTTTAAAGTATGTGTGCGCACAGCTGGGGCTTTCGGGCGTGGAATTTGCCAAGGAGCGTGCCGAGGAGGCCGCCCGCAAGGTGTGGCGTGAACAGTTTGATGTGGCCACCGCCCGAGGTGTGGCCGCCCTGCCCATGCTTTCGGAATACTGCCTGCCGCTGGTGAAAGTGGGCGGCGTGTTCTTGGCTCCGGGCATGCGCATTGGCTTCTGTCTGGCAAACAAAGAAATCATCAACCGCAT
>OQVT01001816.1_pt1 | contig 13703 bp, 8 predicted proteins | sample 1691561 | NCBI WGS metagenome assembly OQVT01 (sample SAMN03418260, study PRJEB22391) | human gut metagenome | biome: human-gut; feature: organic feature; material: feces | host: Homo sapiens | place: Tanzania | collected 2013-01 | reverse complement strand
GCGCGGACGCGAAGTATCGCGTCCCTACCATGCAAAATCGGCAACATTGCATAATCTATCCCCAGAAATTTTCCACTGAGCCGCCCATTGACTAAAAAAACTCGTAGACCCGTTGACTCGTTGACTCGTTGACTTGTTGACTTGTTGACTCGTAGACTTGTTGACCCGTTGACTTGTTGACTCGTAGACTTTTATTCTTCCGAGGGGGTGAGGGGTGAGAGGGTGTCCATCACTTTGTTGACGATGGGGGCGTAGGAGTTGGCGAAGTGGGTTGGGTAGGTGGCGAGTACGGTGGCGAATGCGCCGTCCACTTCCACCACTTTGCGGCAGTAGGTGTTGCCGTGGTTGTCGTTGCCGCAAATCTTATACCAGTTGTCGGCTTGTGTTTGCAGGGTGTCGGTCTTGCTCTTTGCCGCGGCAAAGGCTTTCTTGATGTCGGCGTTGCCCAATTCGTCGTATTCGCCATAGACGGTGATCACCAACTCATTGTTGGAGAAAACGCGGCCGTCGCCATTGGCTGGAGCCTCGCCCTTGTCGAGAAACGAAGGGTATTCGCAATGGAATGCGAAGCGTGGGTTCACATATTCCACGAAATAAAAATCGTCGGGCACCTTTGAGCCGACGTTCACTTCCAGCAAAGTGGTGTCGGCAGTCTCGGTGGACTGTTCGGAGTTTGCTTCTTGTTTTCCGCCTTGGCACGCAGCCATTATGCCGAGTAGCATCAGCGGAGCGATAAATTTCAGTTTCATAATTTTGAAAATGAAGGGGCGCAAAACACTTACGCCCCTATATTATATAATTGTTTGGATTAATGCACGAATGCCACGTTGTCAACCCAGAGGGTCATGCCCACGGTGCCTGTGTAGGCGGTGCCGCAGCCGCTTGAGAGCATCACCACCACATGGGTTGGCTTAGTGCCCACTGGTGCCCATTTTTCTTCAATCACGGGTTTCATTTTGCCCTTGGAGTTGCGTGCGTAGTAGCTCTTTTCCCTTGGAATCAAGCCCATGAACGACTTGTAGCCGGCGTGACGACGAATGTCGCCATACCAGATGGGAATGCGGTGCTTGTTCACCCAGCCCATAGTGGTCTTGCCGAAGCGCTCACGACCGGTGCCCACACGCTCAGCGTGGAGGTTGCCCTTAGCATCTTCCCAACGGCGCTGGAGCAGCACAAACACTTCCGCATTGTCGCGGCCGCTGAGTTTCTTTTTACTGCCGAAACCGCTCGAATAGATAGGAGCGCCAGCAGGTGCCACAAGGCGGTAGTCGAATTGGAGGAATTTAGGGGTGTGGGTGTAAGGCACGCCCATCTCCATTTTGCTGTAAGGGTTCTTGGTGCTGCTCACAGGTTCCACCATCTTGCCCAAGAAGATGGTGCCCGACACCAGCACGTCCATGTTGATGATGCCCACAGCCTTCACATGCTCAAGAAGGGTGGTGAGCTTAGCGCAACGGCCAGCGCCGTGCTTGTCGGGGAAAACGGCGTTGCTCGTTTTCACCACGCCCATCACTTTTGCCATTACATTGCTGGTGGCCCATTGCGAGCCGCCCATATTGTGGTAAGCCTTGGCACCGTTGATGGTGGCGTTGGGTGCAATTTCATACACCTTTTTAGTTTCGCCGCCAATCACGCCCGATTCCTTAATCACGCGAGTGACCCAGTTTTCAAAATTGCCAAACTTGATTGGCTCCACTTTTTCTGCTTTCACACCGAATGCCAAAAAGGCTGTCAGTGCCATAATAAGTGTGAACTTTTTCATTGTCTTTGTAAAGTTTAGTCTGTAATGTTATAATAATGTTTGTTTTTCTTATGTTTCTGTCGCTATTCGCCACGAGCCGCCTTGCTCAGCAGGTGGTGGCCTATTTTGCAGTAGATGCACTTGCGCGCGTCGCAGTATTCACGCTTCAGTTGCACCAGTGCTTGCGAGGTGAGCGCGTCGGGGCAGTCGATGCCGTAAGCCACGAAGTGCGACACGATGGAGTTGTTTTCAGCCCGCAAATCCTCCAGCAGTTTGATGGCCTTGTCGGTCATCTCGTAGTTGCCCGTGAGTTCGCCGTAAGCGTAGAGCAGCGGAGCCACCGTGTTGATAAGAATGATGTCGATAGAGCTTCGGCTCAATGTGGCGGTGGCGCGCTCGTTGGGCTTGCCAAAGGTGTAGTGCTTGGTCCAATAGCCGCTCAACTCCACCTCAAAGAGTGCGCGCATCTCCTTTTCGCCCTCGGCCTCAAGAATGCGGTTCATCATTCTGAATCCGCCCTCGATAAACTGCGCCAGCATGGCGATGCGGCGATAGGGGAAATTCTGCGGACGAATGCGGAACAGTTTCCACGATACCTTCTCCATAGGGGTGAGTTGGAATTTGTTGGAGAGGAAGGCGTATTCGGTGCAGAGTTGGTTGTAGTAGCTGTCCATTCCTGGCTTTTGGACATCGAGCATACCAGCCTGGCCGAAAAGCAGAGCCTCGATTTGCAGCACCGAATCGCTGTGCTTGCCAAGCAGGCGAAGCGGAGTGCGACGAGCCAGCCGCTCAAACGCGTCGTTGTTGATGCCGAAACCGAAGTTGCGGGCGAGCGTCACATAGCACACGTCTTCCCAACTGCCGTTGAAGCTGTCGAGCAACTGGTGAATGCGTTCCACCTTGCCGTGCAGTCGCTCAAACGCTAAGCCCTCCACCCATTCCACGATGGTGAGGTGTGGCACCTGCTTGATTTTTGTGGCGCAAGGCACCTCGATGGTGGCACCCACGAGCGAAGCGTAGTCGGCATTGAACTGTGGCGACACCTCCAGCACCAACTGCGGAATCAACTCGCCATTGGTTCGGCGCACAGGCGCATCGTCCTTCGCCACCACATGCAGAATCACGCTATCGTAAGCCTTGTCGCTGTCGTGGCGATGACGCTTCCAGTCGGTGGCGCGGTAGTGCATTTCCACGTTGCCCACCCACATGTGGCCGTCAATCTCGATTTTTGCGTTGAAGAAATCGGGGCCAGCGTCGGTGTTGAGCAGTCCGGGATCCACCACCCTCACTTTTTTCCCGGTGTTGGTGACCATATCCTCCGACCGCCACAGGCGATGCTTCCACACATATTGCATTAATTTCTCCATCGAAAAAACCGCTATTAAATTGCGAAGTTACAGAAATTTTGCTAAAAGTGCACGCCTTATCCACCAATTATGTTTTTTTGACCACCTTTACCGCCATTTTTCCTTATCCTTCCACCTCGCATTGGCGTGCCTCAAACCTCTTCCAACGCCGATGCGCGCTCAAATGCCGGGCTCCAGCACAATCTTCACGCTAACTCGTTCCAACTCAGAAGAATTTGCTGTTTTATGATTTTTTATGAATTTGAGTCATTTTTTTGTTAAATATACTGGTGTTTAAGGAAATAATGCCTAACTTTGTGCGTGGCTTTGGCTATACCATTACTACTTAGGGACAATTCGGATATATAAATAACTCTTTAAACAATCTTCGTTATGAGGAAAATTTTTACATTATTAATCGTGGCTATATTAGCCACCGCCACATCTTGGGCAGCAACGACAGGAACCATCAAGTTTGGCACAAACAATGTCAAGATTGACAAAGCCTCTGTGACCGCTGCAGATGACCAAGGTAATTCCTGGAAAATTACCACTGCTGGCACAACATCATTCTCACAGCAACCTACGTATAGTCAGGTTGGCAAAAAGGATGAGCCAGCAAAAACGATTACCTTCACTACCACATTTTCAAAAGATGTGAAAGTGACCTCTTTGTCTGCGAAATTCGGTGGTTTCAAAGGTACTGCTGGCACAATAAAACTTTCTGTAGGCTCTACAGAAGTTGGCACAGGGAATTTGAGTGCAACGAAAGATGTTACAGTGACTTCAACTTCCGAGGCATCTGGCACTCAACTTACCGTAACAGTAACAAACATTGCAAAAGGTGTGAAATGCTACAACATTTCATACACCTACGAAGACGAATCAGGCAAAACTCCTACACAGCTCTCTTGGTCTGCTCCAACTGCAACTGTGGACTTGGCAAGCGAGGTAAAGGAATTTCCTACTTTGACAAAAAACCCAGAAAGCATTACGGGAATCACCTATTCATCAAGTAATGCCGACGTGGCTACTGTAAACGAAGCCACTGGTGAAATAACAATTGTAGCTTGTGGACAGACTACCATCAAGGCTGCTTATGCTGGCAACGACACTTACGCAAGCTCTTCTGCCACTTACTCTTTGCGAGTTGTAGATAATAGCATTGCCGCTGGCGAATACACTTTCCCTATCAACAACTGGTTCTGGGCAACTAACTATACAGGAAGTTTCAACGTTGAGAAAGGGAGCCTCAAATTGCAAGGACAGCAAAACGGCATTAGCATTTCTCTTGGCAACGTCAATTCAACCAATGCCTATGTTGATGATAATGAAACTCGCACATATCGCTCATATATGATGACGGTCAATGCGCCAGAAGGTTATGTGCTCAAAAAAATTGAATTTGTAGGTACAACATGGCAATCCAGTACTTTAAATGCGTCGGCTGGCAATATGGGCGCACAAAAGATTTGGTCGGGCAATGTAAGCTCTGTTGAATTTTATTTTGCCGGAACTTGCGAGATTAAAAATGTTAAAATCGCTTACGAAAAGGCTGCTCCTGCCAAAACCTTGACTTCTATCGCAATCACTGGCGAACCTGCACAAACTGAATATACTGAAGGCGAAACTTTCAGCGCAGAAGGCTTGACCGTTACCGCTACTTATGATGATGCAAGCACAGCCGTTGTTACCGCTGATGCCAACTGGACATTTGAACCTGCTACATTGGCTGTTGGCACCACCAGTGTGACTGCTACTGCTACATACAATGAAAAGACTGCAAGCGAAACTTACAACGTCACTGTAAAGGAAATCCCTTCATACACCTACACTTGGATGGTGAACGGTGCTGAAGTGAAGAAATCAGTTCTTAAAGCAGGTGCTGCTGTTGAAGTTCCTGCAAATCCTGAAAACATCGACGGCAAGGTGTTTACTGGTTGGGTGACCACTGCTACCGTAGATGCTAATGTGGCTCCTACTTATGCAACTATCGACGAAACTGCAAAAGCCAACACCACATATTACGCTGTGTTTGCAACCCTTAAGCAAGGCGCAGGCGAAAAATGGGTAAAGAAAGCCGCTTCTGAAATCACCGAAGAAGGTGTATATGCACTGATTACCAAAGATGGCAAAGCCTTCAGTGGTACAATCATAGATGCATCTGGTTCAGCAGTAGTTAAAGGAAATGGTGAGTCTACGACAGATGCATTCATTTTTGATAGCAACAATGAAGCTACTTCTGCCCCTGAAGGTACTTGCGAGCTGACATTTGTGAAAAGCGGAGAAGGCTTTAAAATGCTTAATGCAGATAAAACCCAGTGCTTGTATTCATACAAGAGTGAAGCAGGAAATTTAAGCTGGAAAGCCACAGAAAAAGAGAATAGTTACTGGTTTTTCTATGACAACAATTGGACTTATAAACAAAGTGCCACTACATATACTTATTTGAGAGTCTATACCCCTGCTAAGACAAGCAGCTATAAGAAATCTTCATTCCGCACTTATCCAAAAAATAACAGCAATGAAGATATGTATTTCGCTCAAAAGGTATCAGGTGCTGGCTATGCCGACTTTACCACTATCGTTAAAGCTGCTGAAGTGACCACTTTGGCCAACTTGGCAGTGAATGGCGCAGAAGGTACCGCTTACCAAGTGAACGATGAAATGGTGGTGGCTAAAAAGTTCCAAAAAGGTGGCAAGAACTACATCGTGGTGAAGGACGCTGCTAAGGCTGTGAGAAACTTCAGCACTCCTGTTGCTGACGACAAGTTCTTCAACATCAACGGCAACAAGCAAGAGGAATACGCTCAAAACAACTGGATGCTCGTAAGTCTGCCAGTCGAACTCTACAACCAAGTGAACGAGACGAGCACCGTCACCTCAATCACTGGCACGCTTACCGAAAAGTTCAACGTGGCTATGGAAGCAACCAATGTGGTGGCTGGCGAAGCAACAGATTTCGCTCCAAACACCTACTGCGCACTCAACTTTATGGGCATCAGCAGCGTGACGGGCAACAACCCAGCGTACACCAGCAGTTACTACTTCGCCACTCCAAAGGCTAACGAATACGCAAATGTGGTTTGGGCAGTTTACAACGCCACCGACGGTGCATTCTATCTCCCAAGTCATACTGGTTCTATCAACGTACAAGAATTCAAGGCTGCCTTCAACGTTGACTATTCATTGAACTTAGTAGATAATCCAGAATTGACTTCTGGCGCCGTGTACTCATTTGAGGCACTTGTGAAAGAAGTGGCAGTGCCTACAACCGATGCAAAATCTACATCTGACGCAAGCACCAAATTTGTGGTATATCCACTCGATTTGGACGCTAACAAGGTTGCTACTGGCGTTAACGATGTGAACAGCGCTAAGGAAGTGAAGGGCGTAAGTTACTTCAACATGATGGGTGTGGAATCGGCTCAACCATTCGATGGCGTAAACATCATGGTGACCACCTACACCGACGGCACCCAAAGCGCTGCAAAAGTGCTCCGCTAATCTCCCACGCCTCGCATGCGTTTGAGGACTGTGGCTGTGGCTCACACAGATCCCACAGATCTCACAGGATTGCAATAGTGGGCGTTAAATCCCACTCTCAACAGAACTGCTTGCGAGTGCGCTACAAAATAATCAAGCACCTATTGGACCCCAAATCCAATAGGTGCTATTTTTTTGCCCCAAGGATAAAAACCGCTCGCCGTTTCACGGCGAAAAACCCCTGTATAGGTAGGTGGCTATGTCAAAACGATAACGCCATAGCGTAGGGACATGCCTTTGGCATGTTTCGCTTCAAACAGAATATTAGCGCATTGGAAACATGCCGAAGGCATGTCCCTACGTTATGATACGATTTTTATTTGCGCTTTCGGATAATCTGATTTCTGAAGTTTGGTTTTTCGCCGAAGGCGAGCGGTTTTTATCCTTTTGGCGATGCCACCACCCTCTTACGAGGTCGGTGACATTGCCAAAAGGCTGTTTTTTTATGCTCTTGTTTCAGCCCCCCCAGTATTTATGCGCTGAACCGTATTTTAGAACCGGGGGTATTTTGTGAACCAGCCTAAGGCGTCGATACGGTATTTCAATAGGAATTTCAGACAGCATAGGTGAAATGGTATGCCGTGGTCAAAAATCCATTCTTTCTTGTTGACGACCAAATGTAGATGTATCATCTCATGGATTAATGTGTCACGAATCAGTTTATCGTTCCAGTTATATACGGTGCTGAAGGATATTGACAGGTTTCCATTGTTCGGAGTATTCAGGCGAGCGCAAGGATTACCTGTACGGTGTCGGCGAAAATCAACCATCGGCAGTTTATCATCAAAGTAACGCTTGTTGTATTCAATGAACCGCTCTTTTAAAATCTTTGTTGTAATTTCCATGTTTTATAGGTTTTTAGTGTGTGTTTCTAAGTGATTAACGTGGGGAGGTGCCTTTGGCATGTTTCTAAAATGCTGACATATTTTATATTGACAACAAAACATACCGAAGGCATATCCCTACGTTATGACGAAATCGCATTCCCGACCGAGCCTCTTATTCGGTGACTTGGATGGTGCTGGAGGAACTGTCGGAAGATTTGATGACTTGGATTTGCACGGGTATGTTTTCGCGCACTTCCTGTATGTGGCTGATGATGCCCACGTGGCGGCCATTCTTTCCGCGGAGCGAACGCAGGGTGTTGATGGCGTTGGTGAGCGGTTGGCCGCTCAGCGAACCAAAACCTTCGTCGATAAACAGGGTATCGACCGACAGCCCTTGCCCAATATCGCTCAACGCCAAAGCCAAAGCGAGCGACACGAGGAAACTTTCGCCACCGCTGAGCGAACTGATGTCGCGCGAAGCATATCCTTGATAAGCGTCCTCCAGCGATGAGTAGAGGGTGCGTGGCACGCTCTTCAGACTATAGCGAGGCTCCAACTTCTCCAAGTAGGTGTTGGCAGAGTTGAGCAAACCGCCAAAAATGTAGCTTTGCGCTATTGTGCGGAACACCTTGCCATCTTTATCGCCAATCAACTTGCTTAGGCGAAGCCATTTATCGTATTTCTTGCGAGCCTCAGCCTCTTTTTCCACCAGTGCGGTGAGTGCCTTTTTCTTCTCTGCGTCGGCGCTCAACTCCTTGTTGATGGCACCAATCTGCTGGTTGAGTTCACCGATGGCGTTTTCTGCCATTTGGCAGGCGGTGGCGGTGCTGTCGATGGTGTCATCTTCAGCCAATTCGGGCTTGGCGGCTTGGTGCGCTTTATGGCTTTCAATAGCCTCTTTCCACAAAGTTTCCTTTTGCGTAGGGGCTTTGCGCTGATTCTCAATTTTTTCAGCCAACTTGCTCACCGATGTAGCAGCGTTAAGATATTCGAGGCGATCAATCGTGAGATCGGGGTGCTGCTCTAAAAACTGGTTCAGACTGTTGCGATTTTCGGTTGCGGCGCTCTGGGCAGAAGCAATGGCAGAAGCCACCACGCCCACGCGTTGCAACACACTGTTGGCGCTCTCAAACAAATTCGCCATTTGGCACGCAGCCACAGGGTCGGTTTTGCTCCAATCGGCTTGCTTTTCCTGGATTTGCTTGATGATGTTGGCGGTGCGCTCGTTGTCGCGCTGTGCCTGTTCGATTTGCGCTTCAAGGCTGGATTGTTGGCTTTTCTTGCTTGCATAATCGGCGACGGCTTGCTCCAGTTCCTTCTTAAACAGCAGCGGCTCGCTCTTCCAGTCGTGCTTCCACTCGCTGTCGGCAAGCAGCGGTTCCACCTCACCGATAGCAGCGGCGATGTCGGCATTATGTTCGGCGATGGCGCGATTGTTGTTTTCAATCTTCGCCTTGTTGCCGTCCACGGCTTGCTTCGCCTTTTCGCTTGCCACACGCATCTGCTCAAGGGTTTTCGTAGCAGTTTCGTGCTCGGTGCGCAGTCCCTTCAGTTCTTCCTCAAGTTTCTCGCCATTAGTGATTTTGGGGCTAATGTCGGTGGTGAGGTGCTTCTGCTGATCATCGCAGAGCGATTGCAACGCTTGCTTGGTGTCGGCGTTAAGCGCGTCGATACCGCATTTCTTGCACGATTCGGCAGCCTTTTTTTGAGCGTCGGCCACAGAGTGGTCGGCATCGTATTTCTTCTTGTCGGTGTCGTATCTTTTGGTTTCCGATTTCAGTTCCGACTCGGCTTCGCGCATTTGCTTTTCGGCAAGTTCGCATTTGCTTTTCGCCTCATTGTAACTCTGGTCGGCATCGAGATACATCTTGTTCACCGCATCTTCCAGCGGCAGTTGCTGCACCTTCTGACGGCACACAGGGCACTCGCAACCCACCGTCAGGCGACTTCTCATCTGCTTTGCGAAACTATCGACCGAGTCACGCAAAAGGTCTCTCGCCTGTTCGCAGGCAGCGGTGGCTGTCTTAGCCTCGGTGTAGCAGGGCACAAGTTCTTTGTCGAGGCGCAATTTTCTTGCCTCAATGTCGTTTTTCAGTGCGTCGAGGCGCTGTTTTTCTTTATTTATCGCTTCCTCAGCCTTGTCGATAGCGTCGATATTGTCAATGGCGATGCCAATGTTGCTGAGCAGTTCTTTCACGGTGTCGCGCTCGTTTCGCAAGTCTTTGAGTTTCAACGCGTCGAGTTCGCTATCTTTTGTCTTGATGGCATCGGCAAGCACTTGAACAGCCTTTCCATGCTCGGCAAACTCCCCGTTGGCTTTCTCGCACTGGGGCACAAGAGTGCCAGTGAGCAACTGCTGCTCTTTTTCGACAGTGGCAACCAACTCTTTCACCTTTTTGCTTTTGGTGGCAATGGTGGAGAGGCTTGCACCGATGGTTTGGGCGTTGTCGAACACGGCAGCCTTGCCACTATTGGCGGCAATAGCCTCGCCAAGGGCTTTCAACTTGGCACCAGACTCCTCACATTCGTTTTGGGCATACTGATAGCCGCTCTGCACCTTCACATACTCCGCTTTCAGTTTAGAGAGTTCGCCCTCTTGCTGCTTGATTTGCTTCTCGGCGGCAACGGCTTGCTCAAGGTGCTTTCGGGCGCCAATGGAGGCGTTCCAATCGTTCACAAAACTGCAATCGCTCTTGTACTGATTGCTTTCAAGCACTTCGCTGGCGGCGTCAAATTCCTGTTTGGTTTGCGCCTCTTTCTGTGCCAACTTGCTTTCCATATCCAGCCAATCCCTTTTTTTGCGGGCGGTGTCGCGCTCATCGCTCTTCTGCTTCCTGCTTTCTTCAAGCAAAGCCACTTGCTCCTTCTTTTCCGCTATTTCGTCGTCGGTGAGGCCTGTGTCGCTTGCGGCTTTCTGGGCGGCTTCCCACGCTTCTTTTTTTGCGCTTTGGATTTCATACACCTTGCTGCCCACAGCCGAGAACTCTGCGGTTTGGGTGATTTTCTCCAAAATGTCGGCTCTTTCCGTCTCGCTGCTCGACAGAAATTTGGTGAACTCGTTTTGGGCAAGCATCGTGGTGCGGCAGAACTGGTCGAAATCCAGCCCTATCACTTCTGCTATCTTTGCCTGCAATTCAGCATCTTTGACACCTGCCGACTGTATGCTTTCGCCTGTGGCAAGGTTGGTGATGCTGCGATTAATGCTGTTGATTTTGTTATCGACTTTCTTTTTCTTGCCGCGCTGCACTTGCCATTCTGCCTTGTAGTCGGTGCCGTCGTTGCCCTCGAAAAGCAGTTCAACCAATGCTTCGCCGGTATTGCGACGCATCAATCGGCGAGGGTCCCTCAACGTGAGTTCATCGTCGCCATTCTTCACGGTCACCTTGGTGCCTTTTGCCAGGCGTGGGGTGTTGTTGAACAATGCCAGACAAATGGCATCGAGAATGGTGGTTTTGCCTGCGCCAGTGTCGCCAGTGATGAGATACACGTCGCTGTCGCAAAGTGGTTGTGCAGTGAAGTCGATGGTGGCTTCAATGATTGAAGCGATGTTGCTGATATGCAGTTGTTTGATTTTCATGGTTATTCCTGATTTGAGTTCAACATTTCCTTTACTTCCTGAAGCATTTCGAGCATTTCGTCGTCGAATGTCACGCCCTCCGACTCGATATACATTTTTGCCACTTCTATGAAGTCGATTTGCTTCAGTTCGGTGGCTGTGAGGGTGGGCTGGTCGCTGGTGGTGTGGTCGCACAGCACCTTTCGCTTTGAGTTGATGAGGCAAAGGCGGCATTTCTTGTCAGCCACAATCTGCTGCGCCTCGTCGTTGGCTCCTGCGGGCAGATAGTCATCCACCTCCACATTCAGGCGCACAAACGATGGGATTTCGCTGTCATAGTCAGCGAGCATTTTCTTCACATCTTCCCATTCGGCGGCTCCCTCAAATGGCAAATTCACCAATGGGTTGATGTTTTTCACAGGTATCGACTCCACGCTCACCGCTGCGCCACGATGCTCGCACTCCACCATCAGCACGCCGTGCTCATTGCCAGAGTACGACTCGTCGAAGCTCACCGCTATCGGTGTGCCGGCATACCAAACGCGCTTTTCCTTATCCAGGTTCTGCTGCTTGTGTATGTGCCCCAGTGCCACATAGTCGTAGCCGTCGGCAAACACACTCAATTCCTGGCAGTTCAGTCCTCCGATATTGGTGTCGGTCGAGAAATCGTGTCCTCGCCAGTCGGAGTTTGCCACAGCCAAGTGCGCGGCAAGCACCACAGGCAGCCCCTTCTCGTTGCGCTCAGCCACCTTCTCCGCCATCACGTTAAACACATCTTCGGGCATATAGCGGTCGGCGGCAAAAGGCACAGCCACCACATATCCCTTGTCGGCAACGGGGATAATGTAGTCGTCGAGGTTGCAGTCTTTGGATATGGTGCCCACCATGTGCACATTCAGCGCACGCCATGGGGTGTGGAAAATCATGTGCTTGCTGCCGCTGTCGTGGTTGCCGGCAATGCACACAATGGTCATATCTTCGCACGCCTCGTGTATGTTCACAATGGCGTTGGCAAACATCTGCTGCACACTGGCAGAGGGCTGGGTGGTGTCGTAAATGTCGCCCGAAATCACCAGTGCGTCGGGCTGTTGCACGGCCACAATTTTCGCAATCTGGTTCAACATATCCAACTGCGACGCCTCCTGCGATTCGTTATACAGGAAATGCCCCAAATGCCAGTCACTCGTATGTAAAATTTTCATCACAAATATTGATTTACAAGTTAATCACACAATAAACTATCAAATATACAAAACAATTCATAAATTTCGCCTATACAGTTCCGCTTTTTTACCCAAACCGGTCAATGGTCAATGGCAGGAAACTCTGCACCTGTGCGTTTTTCGGCAGATTGGGTGTCGGAGGTGTGGATGAGGCGACGCAGAGCACAGTGCCTCGCGTCGTTATAGAGATGGTGGGAAATATGGGTGTGCAGACTCATGTGAAAACGCACGGCCAAAAATTCGTCATACGACAAATGAAATCCCAATTCCTTCAACATTCCAGCCGAGCGGCGGCCATGCCCTACTTGGTCAGTCATTCCGCCACAGTTGCAAAAGTCGTGCAGCAAAGCGCAAATGGCGATGCTCTGCTCGTCAATGCCATTGGGGTTGTTTTGCAGGGCAATCTGATAGGTTTGCCACGCATGATCTGCCAGTCCACCTCTGTAATGATGGTGACGGTGGCAACTCTTCGTAAAAAAGCCGTTGTTTTCCATGTAGTCGATCACCTGTTCAATGTTCTCACGGCCAGTGGCACGCAGTGTGCCAATAATCTTATCCTTTACGGTCATAATCTTTTTAAGTAGTTAAATTTATAATCCAATATTTCAAAACCGACATCGCCATATCGTAGGGACATGCCTTTGGCATGTTTCCAATGCGTTGACACATCCTCAACTGGGTTTTAACTTCGCCGCAAAGGTAATCAACACATGTGCAATCTATCTGCACACAAAACAAAAAAATCAAATAAAATTGCATTTTTTTGTTTCGGCGGTAGTGAAAGCTCGCATATCATCATTTTTTAGTACCTTTGTCACCATATATATAGAGCCGTCGCAAAAATGTTGAGAATAACAGGGCGAGGCTCGGACCGGGATGTGGAATGGCATTTTGGAGGGAAATGATTTTTGAAGAAATATTTTTGATATGAAGAGAAATGAAGTGTGCTACATTGCTGTTGTGGCAGTGATTGGCGTGTCGCTACTTTTGGGATTCGCCGAGGAAGTGTTTGGATTGGAGTTGGGCGAGCTGGCGTGGATGGCACATTGGGTGTCGTCGCCTGTGGCGTTGGCTTTGGGCTTCGCATTCGCGCTGATTGTGGGCGAGGCATTCCCTGCGTTCAACAAAACGATGTCGAAGAAACTGCTCCAATATTCAGTAATCGGCTTGGGATTCGGTATGAACGTGAACAAGGCGCTTGCTTCGGGCAGCGAGGGTATGCTGTTCACGGTGGTGAGCGTGTTTGGCACGCTTGCCTTGGGGTGGTTTTTCGGCAGAAAACTGCTGAAAGTGGATTCGCAAACGAGTTATCTGCTGAGTTCGGGCACGGCAATATGCGGTGGCTCGGCAATAGCCGCTGTGGGGCCAGTTATCAAGGCGAAACCTGAGAGCATGTCGGTGGCGCTGGGCGGGAGAGAAAAGCTGAAAATCACAGAGATGCGTATTCCATCCAAAGGGGAAATT
>OQVT01001813.1_pt1 | contig 13709 bp, 16 predicted proteins | sample 1691561 | NCBI WGS metagenome assembly OQVT01 (sample SAMN03418260, study PRJEB22391) | human gut metagenome | biome: human-gut; feature: organic feature; material: feces | host: Homo sapiens | place: Tanzania | collected 2013-01 | reverse complement strand
GCTTGCTGTCCTTGTTCGTCTCGAGGCAGACGAGGCCGGGCAAGAGGCTCCGGTTGTGGATGAGGCTGAGGCTGCGGAGCCGGCGGTCGATGTGGTGGCAGATGAGCCGCAGGTTGAGGAACCCGTGGCTGAGGCAGTGCCGGCGCAGGATGAAGGCGCGCTCGCCGTTCCCGAGGCACCGCAGGCTGCAGAGGCTGCTGCCGATGCTGCCGATGACGATCCTTGGGCCAACCTCAACGGGAATCCTCGCGCACACACTCGGCAAAGGTCACGACAGGGTCGTCCTCGGCTGCTAGGTAGGCCCAATGCGCATAGCTGTCAGTCATCACGCGATTATCGTAAAGGTAGGTGTCCTTCAGACCGTTGAGGATGACGATATGCGCGCAGTCAATCTCCTTGCGCTTAGGGGCGACAGAGTCATCCTTGACGAGCACCATCTCGCCGTCGAGCATCTCCAGACGATAGCCGTCCGGCACGTTGAGGTTGGCCCAAGGATCGTCATCGGCGCTAAGCAAGCACCCCCAGACACTTAACGCCCTGTCATGGGTACTTTCCTTAAAGAGTACCCTAACATATATCATATGTTCTGCAAGAACAATTGTAATTTGAATCTTATTTTATAGACCTATCCCCTATAAATATTTTAATACATCAGATAAGTTATTAATTTCCATATCAGCTTTTTCACTCTCATCTGTTATATTCCACAAACTTCCAAATCCCTGTTTTACCCATATAGTTTTCATACCCAACTGTTTTGCAGGTACAATATCATTATCAATACGGTCACCAATCATAACTGCATTCTCTGGCTTACAACTGCTTCTTTCTAATGCAATTTCAAATATACGCCTATCTGGTTTCGAAACACCCTCTTCTGCTGATGCGATGACCAAATCAATATATTTCCGTATGCCAAGATTTTCTAGTCTATTAGAAGTTCCTAATGATTGATTTGCAATTACACCGATTTTATAAATTCTACTTAACTTTTTCAGGCAGTCCTTGGTATCTGTATATAGTCCCTCATATTGTGATTTCCATTTAGGCAATTCCACACCCAATTGCCTTGCTACTTCTAAATCTCCTTTTTTGTTTTCTTTGTAAAATGCTACAGCATATTCATAAATTTGCTCATAAGCTAAACTCGATAATTCTGCTATTCTTTTCATCCTATCTTCATAAACTTTGCTTTCATCAACCAGTGTTGATCCAACATCAAAAAATAACCATTTTATTTCGTCTTTCTTAGGCAAAAATCCTCTTTGCCTTACTTCTTCTAGCAGTTTTGGTTGAATTTCAGGATATGTCCTATTAATCGGTAGTTCATCTATTTTGTTAGCTGTCATAAAATCACCTACGTTATCCTATTTTGCAATTTGAATAGTCCATTTAAATACTCGTATCGTATGATATCATGTCTACTACTATCTCCCCCAAGTAGAGCCCAACTAGAGCCGTTTGATAAAGCAAATGCCGGAAACCCGCATAAATACAGGCTTTCGGCATTTTAATCCATTATTCAAACTCAAATCATTCCGGCAACAAACTAGCAACACATTTTGCAACCAATCTGCAACCATGCCTTCATAAACCTCAGTACTTTCGGGCATTCTGAGCGTTTTTCTCTTATTCAAACTCCCAGAATTTAGTTTGATTTAGGTTATTTTAGTGCGGTTATCTATACTATTTTGTATTGATAACCAGCATCTTTTCCACACATTATTTTTCGTCTCACATATTTTTAGTACCAATCCAGTACCATTGCATTTTTTCATTATTGTGTGTAGTTCCGGTGGCTTGCAGGTTTCTTTTACTATTCACAGAATAATTTTCTGTCGGTTTGCTTGTCCACCTATTAAAATTATAAGCTCCATCAAGTATTTCTGCAAGAAAAAGTTTTGTGGTACTAATCGTTAGTACCACGATTGTTTTCTATATACTGAGCAAAATTAATTACCTTTGCAGGCTTTCTCTTAGTAGCAATTCCTAATCGTTCCATCATCTGCTCATTTCAAGTATCCTTTTTACTTCCTGCTGTAATTCATCACTAAAGTCTGATAAATCATCATATGTAATTACCTTCAATCTAATAAGACGAACAATATCCCATATTGTCTCTGATTTTTTCAGCTCCATGATAACTCCAGGATGACGCTTATCTTCTTTTATCCGTTTTTCAAGTTCCCAGAATTTATCTGATGCAGGTTTTTTATCATCATTTAGAAAATTTACATACTCTTTAACAAGACCTTCCATATAATTTTCCTGCCAGCCTGATAATCTTTCTCGAAATAATTTCCAATCCTTTTTGCTTATGTCCATGATTTTGAACCTCCTCAGTCTCATGTTAGTCTCAACAAACAATTTCAAAAATGAGACTGGCTTGAGACTACAACTTTATAATTCACCTGCAAATGCCGATTTTATGGCATTTTGCTATATCATAGAGTCTCAGTCAGTCTCAAATCTCGTGAGACTTCGTTGAGACTAACTTCGTAATATTCGTTTTTTCAGAAATTGCTTTAAGAGTCTCATACGCTTTAGAATGCTTCTTCTTAAAATATTCTGATTTTAGCTACTTGATTTTTCTCAAAATTTCTATGACATTTTCTATGACATTTCTACGACATTTTCTGTGACATTCATCAATAGTCTATACCTGATGTTTATTCTATGAATACATACTTTCCCTTTCCTTTAACATTTACCACTTTAACAACTTTCATGTCTCTAAGTTTTATCATGACTGCTCTTGCTGTGGATGGTGAGCAATCAAGAATTTCTTTTATTTCTTTTGTGCCAAAAATCTGATTTTTCTCTATTTCATCATACACCTTAAGAATATTTACCTTCGAAGGTTCATTATATTTTTGTTGCTCAAGCGCCGACTTTATCCTATCAACCGCCGATTTTTTATCGTCAATCGCCGACTTTTCTTCTCCAATCGCCGGCTTTTGGAAATCAATCAACGACTTATTGACTGCAACAGCCAATTTTTTTAATGAATCAGCAGTTTTTTCAACAATAATTTTTCCAACTTTTGAATTATAAATAACCGCCTGCAACATAAAAGCATTTGTATGATAAACAGGATCTTTTAGTCCCACCTGCTCCAACTCATTACACATACGATTAACACCTTCACCAAATTCTTTTACAAATTTATAGTTCTTTAAAAATTCTGCAATCTTAGGATTTCTGAAAAAATGTGTGAATCGTATATTGTCCGCTCTTACAAGTCCCGGAAGTTGTCTTATCGGTTATACCTATTGCGATATCTCCACCATCTGCATTAGCAAATGCAACAATCGGTATTGCTAAATCCTTAGGAGAAATATTTATACTTTTTCTGTCAAATGTCTGATTTTCCTCCATTGATAAAATCTCTTCAATCGTCATTGCATTCACCTTTCATAGTATTCATTCTGCATCTTCCGCAAATGCATCATAGTATTCATAAAAAATAACGCATAATTCTTTATATAATTCTATTAAATCCTCTGTGGTTTTATGTACATGTTCTCTTCTATCAATTTCTTTTTTTACTTCCTTTAACTTTGTATGGACTCTTCCCAAATTATATATTAATTGATGTCGCTGCAAATACAATTTCATCTCATAAAACATATACATTCCTAATTCCGTTTTATAATATATTTCTCCATTCGTATTTCGCCCCAAATGCTTCTCATATTCATCTGTACATGGATCAACAAATCCCTTGTTCCCAACCACAGCAACAGTACTACTATCACTCGGCCACTTATTTGATTTTGATATATTGCAAAACGGACACGCATATAATAAATTGTCATACTGAAATTTTAATTCAGGAAATTTTTCCTTAGGAGCAAAATGTTCCACATGATACACTTTACTCCCGCCACCATATTTATCTAAATCATCACAATATGCACATCTATGCTCAAAATCATTAATCAAACGTTTTTTATTCTCTCTGTTTGTTCGCCACATTATTCCTGTATAGGATCTTTGCGGATTCTTTTGTTTTACCTTCATTTCAATCCTCTTTCAGTAACAAGTCTATTTTACCAATCAATTCATCCAACTTATTAGATTGCAAATCATTCTTAACCTCATCAGGAATTGCTGCATGTCCATCAATACTTTTCTCTAATTTACTATCTAATTCCAAAATCCGTTTGTCTATTGCAGCCGACTGTCCTTTCTTTGGCAATAAACTTTCAATTTCTTTTTTCCATAATTCTAATTGTTTATGATATTTCACAACCTGCTGAAGTAACTTGTAGTGTAGTTCCATTCTCTCCTGCGGTTCTGACAAATATCTTTCAAAATCAAAAATCTGATATACATCAAACACTTCTTGCTCATATAATTCATCTTCATAAGAAGTTAAAATAAACAACGGAAACTCCATAAATCTTTCCTGTATATAACGTGCAAGCTGCACACCTGTATAAGGTACTGTAGCATAAGATGTAAGGTTGTAATCAATCAGCAACGCATCTATTTTTTCATCTATGATATATTCTGCGATATTACTCATATCAGCAGACAACGGAATTTCGAACACTTCAAATCTGATATTTGAATACTTATCAGCCTTTTGTTTTGATACATCTTTCATGCCATATAAAAGATATGTCATAATTTGTGTGACTTTACTTCCATCGTCATCAATAATACCTACTTTTATTTCTTCCATCAAAATCTCCCTCCTACAACGGAATTCTTATTTCTAAACCAAAACCATTTTGAGTCTGTGTCAATTTATAATCTCCATTATATTCTCGTACAGTAGATGCAATAATATACATTCCCAATCCTGTTCCTATAACATTGCCAAACTGATTATACTTACTCGTTGAGCCAAGTGTGAAAATTTCATATGGATCCTTAAATATATTATCTAATCCATTTCCGTTATCCAAATAATTCACAATTAAATTCTCATTAGTTTTTAACTCAATTCGTATTTTTCTATTCTCAGTAGACGATTTCGAAAAAGCTTCTATCGAATTAATGATTAAATTATAAATAATACTCTCAAAGTCTGATTCAAAAATTCTTCTTTCCGCATTTCGCTCATCTTTGATTAACTCAACATGTACCTTTTTTTGTACAAGAATCGGCTGTAAAACATTCACTATCTTCTCAATCGTATCATACATGTTTTTCTTTAATCGCTTACGCTTATCCTTCTTGCTTTGATTTGTAACTACTGTTATCCAGGATTTCAAAAATTCATCATTCTTATACAAGTCATTCAAGTTTCTATCAATAAGCATTTGATTATTATTTTCGATAGCCATACGCATAGGCTCCACTCTATTAACGAGTAACGCGTTAATACTTTTTAAATCATGTACTATTGAAGTTGTGATTAATCCGTTTGTTGCTAATGCTCTTAGCAATTTTAACTCAGTAATTAATTCCTCTCTTTCTTCTTCAAAATATTGAACGGTTTTCGCCAAACTTTCTATTTTTTCCTTTTGAGCTTTATGATTTTTATCTTTTTTTCCACTCAGAACACTTTTTGCAATTTGGCTACCTTCTTGTTTTGTTTTTTCTTTATAATTTACCTTATCATCATATATTTTAAAACTCCTTGCAATATATGCTCTATCCTTCTCAAGAACAGAAATAATTCTTATAAGTGCATCCTTTAATAACTTAAAACTTTCATTTTCGATTATTCCTTCTCTACTTGATTTGTCCAAGATTGAAGCATTATTTACACGCGAAATAAATACTGTTCCCTGACCTTGAGCATTTCGAACAGTCCATGCTTCCGTCTTACTTGATACAGCAACTGGATTTGCATTATTTCTGGCTTCTAACCCCAGCCAATCAAATGAATCCGATCCATTCTCACCATATGGTCTAACCCAAAAATTATCACGATATATTTTTATTCCACCATGTTCTTCCAACCATTCATTTCGTGTTTTTCCTATTTCTTTATAAAAAAACACTTCTTTTTTCTGGTTCTGTAATTTCATAAAGACATACTCAAAAGTAAAACTACCTATATGCTTAATCTTTTCAACATATTGAGGATCATTCGTATTGAACAATTGACTTATAGAATATTTAAATTCTAAACATTTCGCTTTAAAATCTTCCTTTCTGTATGGATACCTCATAAACCTTTCTTCACGAAAAACACTTTCTGGAATCTTATCAACATCAAATTCATTCCTATAAAGATTAATCACAAAATTTTCTCCATCAAAAACAGATTTAACTTTATAATCAAACTCATCCGAAAAATTGTTTTCTATTAATTCATACCCAGAATTTACACTTTTTTGCTGGCAAATATAAAATTCATCTTGCTCTTTGGGAGGAATAAGAAATTCCATTGATTTTTTAATCTTCTCTATTTGATTATTCGTCCATTCATCGCGCAAATTGCTTATTTTTATTATTGTTCCGGTAGAAAAATCAATTTTCTTATCTATCCTATGCTCTACTTGTCTTATTTCACTTTTGACAGTATCAGGTATAAGCTCATATAAGGATAAATTAACATATTCAAATTCTGCCTCAATATCCTCAAGTAGATTTCCATCTTCTTCAAAGCTATTCCAATTTGTTTTCCATCGAATAGTTGCATGCTCCTCTTGGCTTTTTGTATACAATTCACACACTCCACCTAATCTATCCAATGCAAATCGCCCGATACCTTTTTCTCCTGATTTTATGCGTTTTTTCTTAGAAATATACTCTTTTTTCTTATTATCAGTACCAATCATCATCCAATTATCTTCGATAATTTTCTTTGTCATTCCTGATCCATCATCAATCAAAAGAATACTATCATTTTCAGCATCAAAAAGTATGTAACACATTGTTGCATCCGCATCATATGTATTCTTTATTAATTCTATCAAGGCACTTTCGACTTTAGATACACTTTCTCTTCCCAATAAAATTGTAGCTCGAGATGAAATTTTGTATTTCATTTTTTCCATAATAAATTCCTCCGAAACTAAAACATATAATTCTCAACATCCTTTGATGTTATTCTCACTGATTTACCGCTTATAGGTATACCCACTTTAAAAGCATATTCTTTAAATTCGTCACTTCTAAGGATTTCCATTGCATCCTTCAATGCATATTCATTATTATCTTCCTTTTCTACAATATACATTCCTGCATATGGAATACATTCCTGTTCTAGTTCGTATACATCTACATCATTTGTCACAACCGTTGAAATTAAAAGTTTTTGATTATTCAAACCACTTAATGCTTGCGAACGCCCATATTCATACCATTTTGCACTATTATCACTTTGTCTTTTATCTAAATCATCACGGAACTCATTAAGATATGCCGCCGCTCCTGGATATAATTGTTCAAACTCACCATCTGCAAAACGCACCAGTCCATTCTTATCATACGAGTATGGAAAAATTATTTTTTCTTGCTTTTCGTATCTTAATGTTCGAGGTGTTTGGGTGTTGCGAACCACTGCTCTTTCAATCGTGTGATTACCACAAACATAACCATTATCTACTTCGACATATGTCCCATCCGGCAATACATATGCTTTATTCAACAATGTTGCCACCACATGTGATACCTTAAAATAATCCCCAAAGCGATGCTGTCCTTCTTCATTCTCTTCTGTAAAAAACCACTTTTCTTCTAAACCAGCAATAGGTATCTTCAATTCAGTTTTCATACCCATATCTTGATAATATAAAATATCCTGCTGACGCTTTTTATCAAGCACCATTATGGATGATTTAACTAATGCTTTATTAAATATCTTAACTTGTTTGTAATCCTTTATTTTTGAAATATAAGGACTCATAAAAACTCTCAAATTATGCCCAAATACAGTTTTATAAATGCTACTTGGAATAAGATAAGACATTTTTCCGTCATTTGATAATGACTTGATACTTTTTTCTATAAATGCATAGCAATAATCAAATTTACCTTTAACGCATGTAACAAAATTGTTCTTAACAAATAGCTGCTCTTCCTCTTTCAATTCACTATACGTTATATATGGAGGATTACCCACGATATATTGAAATTTTATATCGGTATCCCATTTCAAATAATCAGTATTAAAAACTTTCCAATTAACATTACCAATATCATTACTTTCCAATACTTCATCTAAATTGTTGATACATTTATCATACTGTTCTTTATCAATCTCGATTCCGTATATATCTCTTGCCAATCCGCTTTTTATCTTGGTTCTAGACAAGCCATTTGCACGACAATCATCAATATACCTTTGAACTACCGCAACTAGGATATTGCCATCACCACAGGAATTCTCTAGTATTCTTTTTCCATATAAATTGTGAGTATATCCCACACTATCTAGTAATTCTCTTACATAATTTTTAGGCGTAAATATTTGGCACTTCTTGTTCATAACCATATCTTCACTTTCTCTATTCTTCCTCACTCAATATCCATATTGAGTGGTATTTCTGCCTTAAGGGCAGGACTTAATTTCTCATAATTATCAAATAATTCTCTAATAACATCCATAGAATCCCACAAACAAATTAAAAAACTGATTACCTTCTTCTCTAGCAACACTATCCTTAAATCCATTCCACGATACAAGCAAACCATATTCAGCCTGCACATTATTCATCACACCACCTAGCTGATCGAATGCTGGTCTATCTGCTGGTGTATCTATCCTGTGTTTTTTCCTGTACACATATTTTAGGAGAGCCAAGTCCCATTTCTACGCCAGATGCTAATAAGTCTTTGCCTCCATCTGCTCCTTACTTACTATGATATATAGTGAATCCCTTTGCTTTTAAGATTTCTTCCATCAGTGTCTCCATCTTATACCCCCTTAAACTTATGAAAAATATGCTTTGCAATTGTATCATAAATTATTTCTTCTAAGTCTGTTGAGTAATCTGTTTGCGTATCATCAGTTTCTGAAAAAACAGTATTTGACGCACCTCTTATTATCAGTTGTGAAAAATGTAATTCAACCATCTTACTCAGCACTCCTGATGACATTGCGTATCTATATTAGCAAGCACAGGAAAATTCTCTGCTGTATGCTGAATTGGCTTGTAAACCTAATGGATTACAGGATTATGTGGATGCTATGAATGAATTTAATTAATTTTAGCTATTTACACTATATCAAGCCGTAATAATTATAATTTCAAATAACTCAAAATGATAAAATAATTTTTCGTCGCTTTTTTCGTCGCTTTTTCATAGCTATCTGATAGCGAAACTTGATCATCCGCTTCCAAAAACGCCGGATGGATTGGAATTCTTATTCTCATAGCTCGTCTATCTTCATCCGTAAAGAACTCCGCTCTTGGTGAGCCATTCTTTTCAAGTTCTTCCTGTATTGTTGGGATGCCTGAAGAATGCCCCTCTGATAAATCCAGTTCTTTTAAAAACTCTCCAAGTCGTCTATTTCTATAATATCTCGAAACAAATCTCTTTCCCTCAGCTATCGTCTTTTCTGAAATAGATCTGTCTATCCCCGGAAAATTCATAATATTTATGCAATCCAGCTCTATCTCTATAGTTACTGGTTCAAAGGACATATAATCTCTGTGATAAAAGGCATTTACCACAGCCTCCTCAATTGCTTGATATGGATAATTGAATATCCTTAATGCCTCCATCTGATTTGTTACTTTAATTACCTTTTCTCTAATAATCAAATTACGAAATCTTTCCATTGTTGCCTGAATCATCTGAGGCACCGAACCTGTAATATTAGGGAAATCTTCACTAATACTTGGATTTTCAATGCTTCCTTTAGGAAAAGAGGTCATCTGTACATAAGTATATCCAAAGAATTTTTCGGGATGCTCACAAAACATCATAATTGCCACATTCTGAATATATCTGAGTTCTGGTGGACCAACCAATAACTGCATATCATTAAGTATTTCCTCAACACCACGTTCCCTTACCTGTTTAGCAAGCTTACTACCGGTTTTTCTCAAATGATCTTCTAACAGTACTGATGAAATATCAAAAGCATATTGGTATGTTGTCATCTTCATCGGATTAACTACCTTTATAACATTAAGATACCAATCAAATATACAAATATTTTTTGCATCTATCGGATTATTAATCGGTATAATTTTAAGTATTATAGCTATGCAATATTCTCTAAAAAAACACCGCAAAAAATAGATAATTATCCTCATAGCCTCTCACTTTAGTACCAAAATAGTACCACAAGATAAAAAACAAGCTCGCAAATGCCCATTTTACTAGGCTTTGCGGGCTTTTGAAAATTATTCAAACTCAATCGTACCAGGTGGCTTGCTCGTCAAGTCATAAAGTACACGATTGACTCCCTTCACCTCGTTGATAATTCGGTTCATAACCTTTTGGAGGACTTCGAATGGAATCTCCGAACAATCCGCAGTCATGAAATCTGTGGTATTTACTGCACGAAGCGCTACTGCGTAGTCATAAGTTCTAAAGTCGCCCATAACGCCAACGCTACGCATATTCGTCAGTGCTGCAAAATACTGACCAAGTCCTTTGTCGAGGCCAGCCTTGGCAATCTCTTCGCGGTAAATATAATCGGCATCCTGAACGATGCGAACCTTGTCCGCAGTTACCTCACCAACAATACGAATTCCAAGTCCGGGACCTGGAAATGGCTGACGGAAAACAAGGTTTTCCGGAATACCAAGCTCTAAGCCTGCACGGCGAACCTCATCCTTGAAAAGCATTCTCAATGGCTCAATAATTTCCTTAAAATCTACGCAATCTGGCAAACCTCCAACATTGTGATGTGATTTGATAGTTGCGCTTTTTCCTAAACCGGATTCTACGACATCCGGATAAATCGTTCCCTGAACAAGATAATCCACGGCTCCGATTTTCTTTGCTTCTTCTTCAAAAACACGGATAAATTCTTCACCGATAATTTTACGTTTCTGCTCCGGCTCCGTTACACCTGCAAGTTTTTCATAAAAACGCTCCTGCGCATTTACACGAATAAAGTTCAAATCGTATGCTCCGTTTGGACCAAAAACAGCTTCTACTTCATCCCCTTCGTTTTTACGAAGAAGACCGTGATCTACAAATACACAGGTAAGCTGCTTTCCAACTGCTTTGGAAAGAATAACGGCAGCTACAGAAGAATCTACACCACCGGACAAAGCACACAGCACTTTACCATTTCCAACCTTTTCACGAATCTGCTGAATACTGGTTTCCACAAAGGAATCCATTTTCCAGTCGCCCTTACAGCCACATACGTGATAAACGAAATTGGACAACATCTTCTGTCCTTCTTTAGTATGAACCACTTCCGGATGGAACTGTGTTGCATAAAGCTTTCTAGAAGGATTTTCCATTGCTGCAACCGGACAAACCGGTGTATGAGCAGTTACGGTAAAGCCTTCCGGTGCTGCTGCAATATAATCGGTATGGCTCATCCAGCAACTAGTTTTACCGGAAACGCCCTCGAAAATAGCACTATCCTTTTGGTCAATTTCTACTTCGGTATGACCGTACTCGGAGACAGGTGCTGTTTCCACCTTGCCACCAAGCATATATGCCATTAGCTGGGAACCGTAGCAAATTCCAAGCACCGGTACTCCCAGCTCAAATAATTCCTTGTCACATAATAAAGCGTCCTTACCATATACACTGTTCGGACCGCCTGTAATAATAATTCCCTTTGGATTCAGAGCCTTAATCTTATCAATACTCATATCATAGGGCTGTACTTCACAGTAAACGTTGCATTCCCGGACTCTTCGGGCAATCAACTGATTGTATTGTCCACCATAATCCAGTACGATGACCATTTCTTTTTCCATCTTATACCTCATTCATTCGCATTTTTTCAGTGTGCAAACGCACCCTGCTTTTTCATTATAATAATAGCTGATTTACTTGTCAAAATAATCTTATACTTTTTCTTCCCTCTCCAGCCGTTCACGCAGATATTTATCCTTTGTTGCAAGACCGCCACGTAAGTGACGCTCTGACTTATTTACATCCAAAACCTTTCGTGCCTCCTTGGCAAGTACCGGATTGATATGCTGTAACCGGTCAGCAACATCCTTATGTACCGTCGATTTCGAAATTCCAAATGCCTTTGCCGTCTGCCGCACGGTGGCATTGTTTTCAATAATATAATTTGCTATATGAACTGCGCGTTCCTCAATATAATCTTTCAAAAGGAAACCCCTCAAAATGCTTTTTTACATTCTATGAAGCATTCTGAGGGGTTATGACCTGAATATGTTTATCCCTGTACTTTATGAACTTATAGAGAAATCATACATGTATTTTATATAGTAAAATTATTCAGCAAAAGGAGTCATAATATATAATTCTAATCCATTCTCATATGCCAAAATACTATTGGGATAAACCAAAGAATGTACAATTCCTAATAATATTATTCCTGAATTTGACTTAAATACGTATATCTCACCTCAAGAAGGGGTGATAACTCCATACCGACGTCTTTACACACCTGTATCATACTATATTCCATCGTTGTATTAGCCAATGCAAGGGAAAGAGATGCCACTTTTTCACATCCATCTATGTCTCTATGTATTGCAAAATAAAACATTGTCTTCATTAATTCCTTAAATCCCGGACCATAATCTCCCTTTGTCAGCGCTGTCAAAAATGCCGCTGCCGCAGAAGCATCGATTCCTGCTGCGTTTGCATCATCACCGGAAAGTCCTTCTATTTTTAACCCATAATAATACTCGTACATTTCATATGCCTTTTCGAATCGCTTGATATCAGGGAACTCTGTATAATATACAAAATGCCACAAATATTCTACTAGATTTGGTAATTTACAAAACGGTTTTTCCATAACACCACATGCAGAAAACCTTTCATAGCTTTCATCAAATACTTCTTCTATAGTCCTTGACTCATCCTCATCCCTTGATGGCATCATAGATAAATACAATATTGCCTCTGTATTTATTTCTCCATATTCCGGTATATGTCCATCTGAGTTTTCCATTTCCCAAATACACATCTTATCATCTCTTGCAAGCAATTGCGTATATTCCAGCATAAGACTTAATGCAAGCTTTGACCAATAACCTTGCTCTTCTGTGTCTACCATAATATTTGCCACAAATTTCACTTTATCTAAATATTCTTCCATACGTGTAAATATACCATCATAAGAAAGACTTTCCATTATTTCTTTTGACAAGTTATCTTTCACCTTTTTGCGATGAGGAGAATCGAGATAAGTCTTCATGAGCTTATCGAAAGCCGCGGTTATCATCTTGTCGTCGGCAATTTCTCTCTCTTTGTTGATAGTGTCCTGATTGTCCATTGTCATGTCCTCCAAAATTTATTATTGTTGTTTGGACCACGTGATAATAAGATTATAATTGATGGTTAGTGTGGGGTGTGGGGCAAGCGAAGGATTATTTCACCTTCAGCTTTTTGCCAGCCCTGATGCCTGAGCCCTTAATACCATTGAGTCTCTTTAGTTTAGCTACAGTCGTATTGTTGCGGGCTGCGATAGCGCCAAGAGTGTCACCCTGACGTATGGTTACGCTCTTTGCTCTTTTTCTACTTCTACGGCTCTTTATAGCATTTGCTTGAAGCTGTGGCAATTTTGTATGCCTTTTTGGCGTCAAAGCCATCAATTCCTTTTATATACGCATCAGCGATTACAAGAAGTCCCGGATCGCCGCACATACATTTCGAATCGTTTCCCATAGTAAGAA
>OQVT01001812.1_pt1 | contig 13711 bp, 8 predicted proteins | sample 1691561 | NCBI WGS metagenome assembly OQVT01 (sample SAMN03418260, study PRJEB22391) | human gut metagenome | biome: human-gut; feature: organic feature; material: feces | host: Homo sapiens | place: Tanzania | collected 2013-01 | reverse complement strand
TGTGCTAAGGAAATTTTTCTTGTAAAAGCTCTTAGATGCCCTGAACACGACAACCTTATTATTATCACCTTTAATGTGACCATAATAATAATGAACTGTTGCTGTAGGGATGTAATTAAGAGTATATTTCATATCAAAAAATTCATCTGCATAATCAAGTGTTACTGTCTTGTAATCACTTTCATCACCTGTTAATGCCCTGATGTTGGTCACAAGTGAAAATACAACAACAATTGCAATCAAAATAATTGCGGCAATACCGCCTCCGTTTTTTTTCTTCATTCCTTTTGTCTCCTTTTTATAGTTATTTTATGCTGTCACATCAGCATACTCTGCTTTCGTAACCTTTAATAAATCATCCGGATGTAATTTAATCTGTATTCCTCTCTTCCCTCCGCTCACATATATAGCGTCCTGAAGTATGGCAGATTCATCAATCCTTGTTACATAGTGTTTTTTCATGCCGACCGCCGTACAACCGCCCCTTATGTAACCGGTTACGTTAGTTACATCCTTAAGCGGAAGCATCTCAACTGACTTTTCGCCCACTGCTTTAGCTGCTTTCTTTAAATCAATTTCCTTTTCGATAGGTATTACAAAAACATAATAGTTCTTACTGTGGCCTACAGTTACAAGTGTCTTGTACACCATTTCGTGAGGAAGTCCCAAAGCGTCTGCGGTATGAACACCATCTATAAACTCATCGCATTCGTAATAACCCGTCTCAAAATTAATACCTTCCGATTCAAGTATACGCATTGCGTTGGTTTTAACTTCTTTTACTGACATTTTATTTCACTAACCTTAAAAAATATGCACTGTTTGGTTTCATTGTAAAACCATTTGCAATATCAACGGTTTCTCCTGTTATCATATTTACTGCTTTATCTGCACCGGCATTGAAATCAGCCTTAAACTCATTATCATCGATATTAATACCTACAAGCACTGTCTCTTCTTCTGTCCATCTTCCGAAAACACACTGCCTGTTAGTAAGTAAAAGACTATAGAAATTGCCGTAATTAAGGGCTTTACTTTCTTTTTTAACCTTGGCATAGCCTGCAATTATATCGGTAAGTGCGTTTTCTTTGCTGCTGCCAGTTTACTGATAAACAATGACAACTCATTAAACTGCGGTTCTTCAAAGCATGGACGCAATGCCGGGTCACCCTGTCCTTTGTCCCCCTTTGCTCCCCATTCGCTTCCATAATAAATACATGGGATTCCGGGCATTCCAAAACATAACGCATAAATCAGCGGCAGATGTTTTTCATTATTCAATATACTTGCCACTCTCGTCACATCATGATTATCCACAAAAGACAGTAAATGCTTTCCTTTATATAAGGTCCAGTTTTCCGGCCCAAACTGCCGCAGCAGAGAATGGTTGATTTCAAACAAATTCATGCTGTTAAAGCTGGAATACAATCCTTTATAACATTCGTAATTTGTCGCCGAATGAAGCATACTGTCATTCATAAGCCTGTTATAATCTCCGTGAAGCATCTCCCCCAAAAGATAGAAATCCTGTTTCCAGCCATCCGTATGACTCCGCAATGTTCTTACAAAGTTTTCATCCAGACAATAGGCAACATCCAGCCGCAGACCATCAATATCAAATTCATCAATCCAATACTTTACGGCATCTAATATATGTGCTACTACTTCGGGATTTTGCAGATTCAGTTTTACCAGATCATAATTTCCTTCCCAGCCTTCATACCATAAACCATCATTATAATTGGAGTTTCCTCCAAAATTAATATGAAACCAATGAACATATCTTGAATTTTCACGGTTCTTGAGAACATCCTGAAACGCATAAAATCCGCGACCGACATGATTAAATACTCCGTCCAGTACGACACGGATTCCATTTTCGTGTAATTTCTGACAGACCTCTTTAAAATCTTCATTTGTTCCAAGGCGGACATCTACCTTTTTATAATCTCTCGTATTATATCCATGGGTATCCGATTCAAACAATGGTGAAAAATAAATCGCATTGATTCCCAACCGCTTCATATGTGGAATCCATTCTTCCACTTTCTTTATTTTATGGGTCAGCACACCATCGTTCTCAAAGGGTGCCCCACAAAATCCCAATGGATAAATCTGATAAAATACACTTTCATAAGCCCAAAACTGATGATTCATTACGATTTTCCTCCCTTTATATAGGTAAAAACTCTTTATTATACAATTCAGTCAATTTTGCACCTCACATAATTGACCAGTTCAGTATTTTTTACTTTTACAATCATTTTTCATTCAAATATTTGTTGATAACTATTTTCAAAATATGTCATTTTTAAAAAGAAATCCCCAGTTTCCACATAGTTATCCACAATGACATATTTGTCATATATGATGACTTGTATAACTTATGCCTTAGAAAATGACGTCATTTTGCAATTTTCAGAGCCATTCGTTCCAAAATCTTTCTATTTCATGTCCAATCCCCTGCAAAGAGATATCCACATACTCTCTCCATTCTCTTGGAAACATTCGTTGATACGGTGGCGTCAAAAAACGCTCGTCCAGCAAAGCTACAATTCCAACATCCTCTGCCGTCCGGATAACCCTGCCTGCCGCCTGCATAACCTTGTTCATTCCCGGATAGCGATATGCATAATCAAATCCATTATCTCCCTGGCGTTCAAAATATTTCTTTAAAATTTCACGCTCATTGCATACCATGGGGAACCCGGTTCCCACAATAATTGCACCAATCAGCCGGTCATTCTTTAAATCGATTCCTTCACTAAAAATTCCTCCCAGAACACAAAAGCCAAGCAGGGTTTCTTCTTCTCCCGCACACTCGCTGAATCTACTTAAAAACTCTTCTCTGCTCTGTTCGTTCATGTATTCATCCTGTACAAGGCATTCCTGGTTTGCTTCTTGAAAATGCTCTTCATATAAATCCAACACCTTATGTAAAAAAGCATACGATGGAAAGAATACCATATAATTTCCATCACGCATCTGGACAATACGGTGGATATAGGATGCAATATTGTAATATTCCATATCATTGCGCCTGGAATATTTGCTTGTGACATCATTTGCAATAAACAGTCCCTTACGCCTCACATCAAACACCGATTTGGCGTAAACCTCATAATCCCCTTCCTGTGCTCCAAGCAGCTGCTTATAGTACTGAATTGGCAGAAGCGTGGCAGAAAACAGGATGGTGCTGCGCCCCCGCATCATACATTCCAACAGATTGCGGGAAGGATTTACATTGAACAGCTTCAACTCAAAGCAGTTATTCTCCGTAAACTGCGTATATATTTCATAATGCTCGTCCAGTTTTTCATGAATCAGCAGAAAATGGGAAAGCTTAAAGTAAAACTCCAGCAGTTCCTCCCGGATGGGACTCTCTTCATGATCCTCCAGATAATTTTCTATGGACCCGGATAATCGGATTACTCCACGCACAAACGGAGCAATATCTTCCTCCTCCCAGCAAAGATACTCCTCGCAGGAACGTTTCAGCTCCAGCAGTTCCTTATTACATTTTTCCAGATTCCGGTAAATCCAGGAATCATAATCCTTTACTACTTTTTTCAGGGAGAGAAACTCTTCCTTTTGGAGAGTCGCGCTATACATTTCTCTTCCCCGGTCTACCAGATTATGAGCCTCATCAATCAGAAATAGATAATCCTCTCTTACTCCCTCCGAAAAGAAACGCTTGAGATAAACATGCGGGTCAAACAAATAATTGTAATCGCATATAATCATATCTGCAAAAAGGCTCATGTCCAGACTCATTTCAAATGGACACACCTGATGCTTCTGTGCATACTCTTCGATTTTTTCCCTGTTAAAATTATCTTCATGAATCAGCAAATCATAAATGGCATCATTGATACGGTCAAAGTGTCCCTTAGCATAGGGACATGCTACCGGATTGCATTCCGTTTCTTCCATAAAACAGATTTTTTCTTTTGCCGTAAGAATTACCGATTTCATACGTAATTTCTGCCCTCGGAGAATGTTTAAGGTTTCATCCGCAACTGTTCTGGTAATCGTTTTGGCAGTGAGATAGAATATTCTCTGCCCCATGCCCTCTCCCATGGCCTTAATTGCCGGAAAGACCGTAGATATCGTCTTACCGACACCTGTCGGTGCTTCCAGAAACAGTTTTCGGCGATGGTATATCGTCTGATATACATAGGTCACCAAATCCTTCTGACCACTCCGGTATTCAAATGGAAATACGAGTCCCTGAATCGACTGTTGCCGTAGCTCCTGCCATTCATACTGGAAATCCGCCCACTTTTGATACTGTCCAATCAAATCCATAAACCAGTTTTCCAACTGTCGCATTGTATATTCAAAATGGAAATACCGGATTTCTTCGGTATCGATATTGCAATAAGTAATTCGGACACGTACTGCTGGAAGTCCATTTTGTTTTCCATAAAAATATGCATAACAGCATGCCTGTGCAACATGAACCTGGTCTGCCTCTTTCATTTTATGGATTTCACGGTAAGTACCCTTTATCTCATCGATGGTAACAAGTTCATCCGCATTCTGTTCTCTGGAATCAATAATTCCATCCGCACGTCCTTCAATTACAATGTGGTAATTGGGTGTTTCATGCACAAAACAGAGCGGAACTTCTGCATGATAATCAGCCCCCATTCTCCGCTGTATCATGCGGTGAATACGGCTTCCCTCCTGCATTGCATTTTCAGGAGCAACTGTTTTTCGATGATCTATATCTCCCGACCGGAGTATGAATTCTACAAGGTTTCGTACAGAAACATGTACTTCCATATGTTGTCCCTTTATCTTTCTTTCGCACTGGTTCTAATAAAATGAAGAAACTCCCTAAAAAGATTGTAAGCAATCCTTCTCAGGGAGTCCATATCTTATGTCTAACTTTATCGGTCATTAACTTGCAATTGCCAAATGACTAAGAAGCTTTTCAAACTCACTATTATATCCATTATAGGATACTGTTAATACCTTGCTTAAATCCAAACCCAACACGCCTACGATTGATTTGGCATCTACTACATATCTGTTATAAAATACGTCAATGTCAAAATCACATCTGGAAGCTGCGTTTACAAAAGCTTTCACGTCATCTGCGCGCAATTTGATTTTACGCTGTACCATACGCTCACCTTACTTTCTACTACTTGGCACCACCTAAATGGAAACACTTCCATAGATTCCCAATTCTAGTGGTTCTAAGAAAGATTACCACTCCATTTAGTGTTTGTAAAGTAGCTGTTCTTATTTTCTTGCATTCTGCTGAAACTCTGTCATATACTCCCGGTAACGAAGTGGCAACATGTTCATCTGAAGCCTCGGATTTTCTCGTTCTTTTATGGATATTGTATGAAAAAATTCCGTAAACAGTTCCCCGTATATTTTTTCTTTATCCGAGAGCTTATCTTCTATTGTAGACGCTTTTTCCTTTCCATATACAAGATACCAGTCCTTTTTTGCTTCATGAACTGCAAAAATACGGTGATGTACATCATAAATCACAAAATTTTCCAATGGTAGCCTGTCGGCAAAATGTGGTACAAGAAATGTGATGATATTATTTTTCGGTTCAATTTCCGCATAGAGCAATCCCGACTTTAACTCCCTGAAACGAAGAAATTCAATATGGGCATGCGCCTCCTTCCCAACGTTTCTGGAAAGTTCAAAAGTTCTGTAGATATAAGGATTCGTAAGATTTTCCAATATGTTTTTCTGATTTTTCATGCGAAGCCCTTCTGCCACCGTATGAAAAACAGCATCCGCCTTATCGCTTTCCTTGGACGCCATTGCCTGACACAATCGGTAATACGTATCTGTGCCAAAACTTCGAAGAATCCTTGAAGACACCTTCCGCGTTTTCTCTTCATCCGGCAAGCATCTCCGATAAGTAGCAAACAATCGGAAGTTGTCCTCTTCGCTGGTACATAAATGAATCTGCTCCGTTGGTATTTTTAACAAATAGGCATCGTATATTGCTGTAAAAATTCCTTCGATGGAATCTTCACAGATAAGATAAATTTCTTCCATCTGTTACCCCACTGCCTTATTCCATATAATTGTCTGCTGATCATCAAACAGGGAAAGCTGTTGATACGTCATACCATCCCTGTCAAACGGAAGCTTTTCTTTCCGGTCCACCAGATTCCGTGTAATATAGTCTTCTTCCAGTTTCGTCGGATACATCATTTTCCCATTACAGGTAATAAAGTATAGTGCCCTTTTCAGAACTACGCCAATCTTCTTTAAATCATCAAATTTTAAATTGCCATGCCGTCTTGCCTGTGTAATCCGCCTTGCACTGTTCACGCCAATTCCCGGCACACGTAACAGCATCTGATAATCCGCCCGGTTAATTTCCACCGGAAACTGCTCCAAATGGCGCAGTGCCCAATCTGCCTTAGGGTCAAGCAGAATATTAAAATTGGGTTTCTGCTCACTTAACAGTTCTTCTGTCTTAAATCCATAAAACCGCAGCAGCCAGTCCGCCTGGTACAGGCGATGCTCTCTAAGCAACGGTGGTCCTCCCGGAAGGGAAGGAAGCTCCTTGTCCTCATTCACACTGACAAATGCCGAATAGTATACTCTTTTTAGGTCGAACTTGTGATACAGATTCTCTGCTACCGTCATAATCTGATAATCGCTTTCGGGTGTTGCCCCAACAATCATCTGCGTGGACTGTCCTCCCGGAACAAACCCTGCGGCATGCTTATACACCGTAAGTTCATTTTTACTTTGTGTAATTCCCTGCTGAATCAGTCTCATTGGTCCAAGTATATTTTTGCGGTGCTTATTAGGTGCTAATTTGGATAAGCCTTCCGCAGTTGGCAGTTCCAGATTGACGCTCATACGGTCAGCCAGCAGCCCCAGTCTTCGAATCAGCATCGGGTCCGCACCCGGAATCGCTTTCACATGAATATATCCCTGAAAGTGATAATAGGTACGAAGCTTATAAATTGCCTCATAAATAAGCTCCATCGTATAAGTCGGACTCTGAATGATTCCAGAGCTCAAAAATAACCCTTCAATATAATTCCGCCGATAAAATTCAATCGTCAGTTCACAAATTTCGTCCGGTGTAAAGGAGGCTCTCGGAACATCGTTTGATTTGCGGTTAATGCAATATTTACAATCATAGATGCATTCATTCGTAAATAAAATCTTTAACAGGGAAATGCATCTTCCATCCGCGCCAAAACTATGGCAGATACCGGCAGCCGAAGTATTTCCAATTCCTGTTCCGTCTCCCTTTCGTTCCACGCCACTGCTGCTGCAGGAAACATCATATTTCGCCGCATTACTGAGAATGGTAAGCTTTTGGTAAAGAGACAGTTTTTCTTCCTGTTGTATCTGTATTCCACTTGCGGGTAATGTAAAAAGATTCTCCATTATACACCTCACATATCGTCCTCACAGAACATATGTTCATTATAAGGTATGATGAGGAATCTTTCAAGTCTTTTTCAAACATTTGTTCGGTATTTTTCTTTAAATTCAATGATTTTTTCCAACCGGTCTTTTAATTCTGCTTCCTCTCCTTCACCATCCGGCTGATAATACCTTCTTCCTTCTAAAGACTCCGGCAGGCAGCTCATTGCAGTAAGCTTTTCTTTTGTATCATGCGCATATTCATAGCCTTCTCCGTAATGCATTTCCTTCATCAGATCCGTCACGCCGTTTCTGATATGTAGCGGCACCGGTTCATAAAGCATTTTCTGTGCATCCGCACTTGCTTTTCCATAGCCGACATAAAGTGCATTGGATTTTGGTGCCATCGAAAGGTACACGGCTGCCTGTGCTAAATTCACACTGCATTCCGGCATTCCGATAAAATGGCATGCCTGATATGCCGAAACGGCAAGCGGAAGTGCATGGGAATCCGCAAGACCAATGTCTTCACTTGCAAAACGAATCAACCGCCTTGCCACATACAATGGGTCCTCTCCCGCTTCAAGCATTCTGGAAAGCCAATACATTGCCGCATCCGGGTCGCTGTTTCTCATTGATTTATGTAAGGCAGAAATCAAGTTATAGTGCTCTTCGCCCTTCCTGTCATAAAGCAGCATCTTCTTTCCGGTACACTGCTCCAGAATCTCTTCTTTTACAGAAATAGAACCATCTTCATGGATTTCTCCATTTAAAACTGCCATATCCAGTGTATTTAATGCCATTCTGCCATCCCCATTTGCAAAAACTGCAATGGCATGCAAGAGGTCCTCACCAATCTGAATGTTCTGGTTTCCAAATCCTCTCTTATCCGTAAGTGCATGGTGCAAAAGCTTTTCCATATCCTCTGTTTTCAGTGCCTGCAGCACAAATACCTTGCAACGTGACAGCAACGCGGAATTAATTTCAAACGACGGATTTTCTGTCGTTGCACCAATCAGCAGAATACTTCCTTTTTCAACATAAGGAAGAAAGGCATCCTGCTGTGCTTTATTAAAACGATGAATTTCATCTACGAATACAATCGTTTTTCCACCCATTCTGCGGCTCTCTTCTGCCTGCTTCATGACATCCTTGATTTCCTTAATTCCGCTTGTAACTGCACTGAAATCAATAAATGATGCATGTGTCATATGTGCAATTATTCTTGCAAGAGTCGTCTTTCCAACTCCCGGCGGTCCCCAGAAAATCATAGAACTGATATTGTCCTTCTGAATCATCTGTCGTAATATTTTCCCGGGTCCCACCAGATGTTCTTGACCAACATAGTCATCTAATGTTTCCGGTCGTAAACGGCTGGCAAGCGGACTGCTCATCGTTGTCTGCTCCTGAAACAAATCCATTTGTTCAAATGATAACTGGTCCATCTATGTACCCTCCTTTCTATCCTTTTTTCATTCCTTTTCTATTTAGTCGGCAAGTCTTTTTTCTCCGTGAATTTCCTGTATTGGCTGAATATTCTGTGTCACTTCAACGACTCCAAGGAACTCGCCTCGCTCATCTCTCACTGCAAAATAACGTATATAGGCATAGACACCGCCCATTTTGAAATGAAACAAGATTCCCATGTTTTTAGCCTCTGCGACAAGCGAATCAAGTTCATGCCCACCAATAATCCAGAGCGCACCACCGTTAGAACGCTTATCGACATAGTGGACATTTCGATTTTTCAAAAAAGTCAAAATATCTTCTGATGAAATATCCATACCGGGCATCACTTGCTGAACAGCCTCGCCTTGCGATTCGTTCTTCACCTTAGAGGTGGGTGCCTTTTGGGATTTTGCTGTGGAAGATTTTTTAGGCGTCTTTCGTGTGGCAGCTTTTTGCGGCGGTACGACCTCAACCACAGGAAGTTCAGGTTCAACTCCCGGAACATCGATTATGGTTTGCTCTACTACGGTCTCCATCTGCACCGATGAAACCTTTTCCTCATCCTGCTTCGGGACGATACTTTTGGGATCAAGAGCTACCCGAATGGTTTCCAAGTCGATAGAATCATCCTCACTATGCTTGCTTTCGATGATTTGAGCAGCACGAAGTTTTACCCGGCTCAACAATTCAGAGGAGCGTTATTCGCCGCTGTTGCTGCCTTCAGCAGTTTCTGGCTCAATGCCAAAGGCTGCAAGTTCGGAAACAACACGTTTCATCGTCTCTTCTGGTGCGCGATAATATTCGCTGCCACGAATCCGAATGAAACGCCAGCCCAATCGTTCCAGAATTGTCTGTCGCTCCATATCCTCCCGAACTTTTTCTTCGCCGCTGTGCCAACGTTCGCCATCGCATTCAATAGCCACCATCTTTTTTCCACACAGCGCGACCATATCCAAACGATACGCACCGACCTTCCATTGCTGGACAAGGTGATACCCACGGTCAGAAAGGTTCATAGCGACTGCCAATTCAAACGGCGATTCGGAATGCGCTTCGATTTCAGTATGTTGAACATCCAGTGCATGAGGATTTGCGGCGTAGTCAATCAACCGCTTCCGCATATCACCCGGCTTCAAATCGTTGGCAGCATCGAGCGAATGCACCACCCAAAGCTGATCTTTGGCACGGCTGGCAGCGACATTGTAGCGTTTCCGCATGGCATCATCCACACCAAAGCCCATCATGGACAGCGGCCCGATTCCATCTCCACTATCGACTAGACTAAGGAACACCACATCACGCTCATCACCTTGGAAATTCGCCGAATTTCCGCAAAGAATATTCCGCGAAACGATTTCCTTTGCGTCAATTTCCTGCTCAATCTCACGCTGGATAATCTTGACTTGCTCATCACCTAACAAGGAGATCACACCAAATGTTTTCCCTTGGTATTCGTCCTGCTCCATGCAGGCTTTCATCAGAGCAACAATAGCTTCGGCTTCTTTGGGATTTGTCTTGAACCGCCCCATACGTTGACCATCGGCCACACGATAATTGACCACTGCCGGAAGGAGCGTACTGCTGCTGGCATCCCGAAGTGGCTTGATTTTGTAATCATAGGACAGCATATTACTGAATCCGATGATTTCGGGCACACAACGGAAATGCTCCCGGAGCATCAAGGGTTGGAATGTCGTGGCGGCAATGTCATAAATAGACGTTTTAGCATTGTACAGATGAGCGTTTGGAATTTTGTCGTGAAGATACATCTGTTCCAATGCACTCGTTTTATTTGCATCTGTGCCGACTGCCATTGGGCTGACCTGCTTATCATCGCCCACAATAATCAGCTTTTTGCCCATATACAGAATAGCCAGCGAAGAAACATCCGATTGACTGGCCTCATCAATGATAACAATATCGAACTGGTTTTCTTTGGGATTCAGACTTTCCAGTGCGCGGCTGATCGGCATTATCCAACACGGAACAGCTACTTGGCACTTCGACATTAGCTCGCGCGCCTTAGCTTTCAAGGCCGGCGCGGTTTTGCCCGTACCCTTGCCGATTCGCTTGACGGTCTGCTTCCATCCTTGCAGAGCTTGTTTCATGTCAATGTCGGCTTCCGTTCTGCGCAAGAGGTGATACCAGCCACATTTTTCTGCATATTCTGCTGTGATAGACCGATATTCTTTGCTAAGTCGCAAACTATCCGCTTGGAGCTGCTCAAAAGGTTCTTTTGTAATTTCATCGATGCGACCGGAAAGCTGCTTCCACTTCCACGCATCTTCAATCGTATCTGGAACAGTATCCGAACCATGGATTCCATCTCGATTTTGGATTGCGTCAGCCCACTGCGGTGCAAGCGGCTTCAAAATGTTGAGCATCTCCATTCGACTTTGCTGTAAAGCGTACTTGCCGTACATTTCTTCCAGTAGGGAGAACGTGTCCATATATTTTTGCGTGTCACCGTCTGTAATTGCACTTGCAAGCGTAGTGCAGAGAGTGCTGTTCACACGCTTATCGGAAAGCAGTAAGTTTTTGGTCTGCCGGAGAAGAGCTTCTCGTTCACCCAAATCAAGAATAAGAGAGCAAACATCACACAGCTTTGGAATGGTCTGCTCAACTGCACCAAGGATCTTAGAGGTTGCAGACAGGTCGGAGTCCAAAGTGCTGATACCAAATATCTGATCAGTTGGAATTCCAGCCGCCATCAGCTTCTCGCTCAGCTTTGCATAGTCGTCCTGATACCAGTTCAGATACTTCTGGATGTGTGGAATCCAGTTGTGTGCAATGCGTTCGGGAGAAGAAGCATCCAATTCAAAGAATTTTGGAACACCTTGGGTTGCCAGCAGTTCGTCCCAATAAGTAGCACATTTCTGGCGCACCTCTTTTAATTCGATAGCATGGAGCACCAAGTCACAATCTGCCGCAGACTGTGCCAGCTTACCGTTGATTTTTACGCTTTCATGTGCAGCAACATAGTCCTTATGAAACATCCGGGTGAGTGCTGGAATTTTTCCATTGGGACCAAGCACAGTTTTAAGAGCCTCAAATGAGGTTTTTAAGTCACTTGCATTATCAGGCTGTGCAAAAACGATCTCCACACCGAATTGTTCTTCAACCAGCGTTTCTGCATAGCGGCAGGTTGCTTCAATCTGCTCAATCAGCAGCTCCCAGCGATGGAGATAAGAGCCGCCATTTTTGCCGTCTACCGCTGCGGATTTCATCCATGAATCGATTGCCGAAAACTCATGAACGTATGCAGAAAGTTCCTGCAGTGCATCACGCTTTGGATAGAAAATTGTGAACTGCCCATTCAGACCATCGACATCAATCAGCTTTTCAATCGGGCGATTATGAATAGTCCATCCTTTGAGCTGTTCAATTCGCCTTAGCTGATTTTGCACGGACTGCATTTCCGTCTGAATACGATCAAATTCTGCCGGAGGCAGCAGATTAGAGGGATTGGGAAGATCCGCTAAAAGTTCTTCTTCATCCGATTCGGACACTAATCGATTGCTTCTATACAGTTCCGTTAGTTGCTCGAATGTCAGCGGCAAAGGAGTATCCAGACGCACCTTGCCCGGAATATAAGACAAGTCGTCCACATGAGCCAATACGAACTCTGCAGCCTTGGACGGAGAAAATTCTTCTCCATTGTACACAATACAGCTGCATTCCTGATTTAGAATCGCAAAAATCTTACGTCGAACATTGGCAAGTTGATCAATGACCTCTTTGCGCTCCCCGGCAAGGCGATTCATTTCGCGCTGCATCTCATGGGAAGTGGTCTTGGACATATAATCGGTGATGCCATCCACCGAACGCTCCATATCAAGGTTAGAATCGTCCAGAATCGACACGCACAGGCTTTGCAGCCCCGGTGCAACTTTTTCTTTCAGAACACTCAAAGCCTTTTTGGTATGGCTCGTCACCAGAACACTTTTGCCCTGTGCGAGAAAATGTCCCATCAGGTTTGCAATGGTGTGAGTTTTGCCAGTACCCGGAGGCCCCTGCACCAGAACAGCATTGTATTGCTCGATGCGGTGTGCGATTTCCAGCTGCTCCTTGTTGGCCTCTTTGGAAAGTAATACATCAACACTTTCACCGCCAACAGCTGCAAGCTGTTCCTCAATGGATTCTTCACCATCATCTTCCGGCAGATCAATTTTTCCACCACTTACAATGTCAGAGATTGGCGCAGGAACAAACCCGGTCTGCTGGATGTTCTCAATAATTTTTTCGATAGCTTTCGGAGTGCCATCCAATCTCTTACGGACTATATAGCAGGGCTCAAGATACAGAAGCAACCGATTTTTCTTACTCCAACCAGCTGGAACACCCGCTGCGGAGAAAATGCTGTCTGATGAAAGCTGACGTACCAGTGCTTTTAGGAAGTCCGGCGTACTTGTTCTGTCCAACGGATGATAGTCGTTTGCGCGCAGATCATCGTTCAGGTGATTGATAGCATCCAAATTGATACCGTCCATCATCTGAAATAGTACAGAATAGAGTTCGGAAGAACTTTCTGTATCATGGATGGAGATAACATTCTCCATTGCATCATACTCAAGCTGCACACGATGAGTCAGCACAGGATGTGCAATATCAGGGTTCTGCGCATCACGAAGCATACCGTTCGCCACAATGATTTCTTCGGTTTCGGCTTCTCGCTGTAACTCAAAATAGAGCTGATACAAATCTGTAAACAACTCTCGCATTTTTTCAATGGTATGTTGTCTGTCTGCCCATGCAGTGCGCAGAACTTGCCAATCTTGATAGGCAGTTACTCTTTCGGGGCTATCCTCAAATCGCTCAACGACAGCATCTTCTTCTGGGGATTCTTCCGTATCAGGATTTTCAGGGAAAATGTTTCGTTCGGGCATCA
>OQVT01001811.1_pt1 | contig 13711 bp, 11 predicted proteins | sample 1691561 | NCBI WGS metagenome assembly OQVT01 (sample SAMN03418260, study PRJEB22391) | human gut metagenome | biome: human-gut; feature: organic feature; material: feces | host: Homo sapiens | place: Tanzania | collected 2013-01 | reverse complement strand
GTGGATGATGTCATTGTAGATGCAGATGGAAAGCTGTATTACGGAAAACAAAATGGAAGAAACCAGATTGTTTCTTTCAATTAGTAAATTGCATATATTTTTTAGAGAATAACAGGGGACTGCCGATATTCATTATGGGCAGTCTTCTTTGTTTTTGCAGCATAAACCGATTCATAGATATGAGCACATTGAATGTCCTGGTTTAAAAGGGGGAGAGCACTTTCATCCAGAAGCTTGTCGGCATCTGCCAGTTTGGTAATCAGTGGAATATCGCTTTTTTCCTTTATCATACGAAGCAGGTCTGCCGATTCTTTTCGAAAACCAAGCAACCGGGCATAGGGCACAACAGGAGCTACGTTTTCTTCTTTTTTTATATTAAGAAGTATATGCATAAGAACTCTGCTGATTCTGGTATAAGTAAGCTCTTTTGATTTTAAGAGCATACAGAATTGTTTAAAATCAGTAAATTCAGACAGGTGCTTAACAATTTTGTCAGAGAGTTCTCTGGAGCAATCCAGATATGAAGTAAAGCCCTCAGATTGTTCGCTCAATAATTTGTAGTGAAGAAGCAGTGAAAAATCATTTTCGGTCAGGTAATCCCGGAACAGTTCATGTTCCATGATAAGTTCATAAACCGGAGCTGGGAAATGTTCCGAAAATGCAGAATTACTGCCACTTTTTATCGCCTGGCGCAGCGCAGATGCAGAGGCATACTTGTTTTCAGCAGAATTCAGAATCGGACTATGATATCCCTCGCCACAACGCAGAATCGTAAACGGTTTTATGGAACTGTTCTGCATCAGGATGGATTTACAATATTCAATGCCCAGAATATTATTTGGCAGAAGGGAGATATTCTTTTCACTTGAAAAATATTCCTTCATTGCTTTGTCACGGGCAGATGGAAAAGAAAGCCCCTCTTTCTGGTAGGTCTGTAAAAGATGAAGAAATTCCAAATCCTCATAAGAATGACAAAGGAGCTGTGCATAATCCCAAAGGGGACGGACATCACCGCATTCACTTCCAAATGATAAATATTGGATGGTGTTTAACTGATTAAGAAGCGAGACGGCACCGCCGGCAAATTGTTCGGCACTGGAAAGTGCGTAGCGGGTAGGAAGTTCGATTACTGCATCGGCACCACAGCGAAGAGCCATTTCGGCACGGAGATATTTGCTGCAAATGGCGGGAGCTCCACGTTGTACAAAATTTCCACTTAAAACAACAACGATATAGTCTGCATGTAACTGTTCGCGTGTAGTGGTGAGCTGATAGAAATGTCCGTTATGAAAAGGATTGTATTCTGCAATGATGGCTGCAACATTCATATATGATTCTCCTAAAAAAGCGTTCTGTTTCCCTGAATGGTTTAAATGTAGCATATTACAGAAAAAGACGCAAATTGTACACAAAATTGCACAAAATTTTTGCGAAGAAGTCTTGTCGGAATGAACCGAATAGGCTATTATTTTGTATAGAAGCCTTGGAAAGGAGCAGACAAGAGATGTCATACATAGATGTGATTAAAGATAAAGCAAGAATGGACCGTAGGACCATTGTTTTGCCTGAAACAACGGATAAGAGAACACTGATTGCAGCATCACATATTATCCAGGAGGGAATTGCCAATATTATTATGATTGGTGATCCTGAGAAAATTATGGATGGTGCCACATGGCTGGAAATCGACCTGGAAGGGGTTAAGATTGTGAATCCCCTACATTGCGATAAACTGGACGAATATGTGAATTTATTATATGAAACCCGTAAGAATAAGGGAATGACTTTGGAGAAAGCAAGAGACATTTTGTTAAGTGACCCATTGACGTTTGGCGTTATTATGGTAAAAGCAAATGATGCAGACGGAATGGTTGCCGGTGCATGCCATGCAACTGCAGACACGCTTCGTCCGGCATTGCAGATTTTAAAGACAGCACCCGGTGTGAAGCTCGTATCCGGATTCTTTTTAATGTGCATTCCGGATTGTGAATTTGGAGAAAACGGAACATTTCTTTTTGCAGACTGTGGTCTGAATCAGGACCCGACCGCTGAGGAGCTTGCAGCAATCGCAGATTCTTCTGCAAAGAGCTTCAAGAGTCTTGTCGGTGCAAAACCGGTTATTGCGATGTTGTCCCATTCTACAAAGGGAAGTGCAAAGCATCCGTTGGTAGATAAAGTAGTTGAGGCAACGAGAATTGCACATGAACAGTATCCAAGTTTGTGCCTGGATGGAGAGTTACAGCCGGATGCAGCACTTGTTCCGTCCATAGCAAAATCAAAAGCACCCGGAAGTGAAGTGGCAGGAAAAGCTAACGTATTGATTTTCCCGAATCTGGACTGTGGTAATATTGGTTATAAGTTAGTACAAAGACTTGGCAAGGCAGAGGCATACGGACCGATGTTACAGGGAATTGCCAAGCCGGTAAATGATTTGTCACGAGGCTGTTCCTGGCAGGATATCGTAGGTGTTGTTGCACTTACAGCAGTACAGGCGCAATTGTCATAAAAGAGGGAGAGGAATAGAACAACATGAATATCTTAGTTATTAACTGTGGAAGCTCATCTTTAAAATTTCAGCTGATTGCTTCCGAGTCCGAAAAAGTAATTGCAAAAGGGTTGTGTGAGAGAATTGGAATTGACGGAAGTCAGATGACATATACTCCTGCAGGCGGAGAAAAAATTAAAACGGTTGCACCGATGGAGAATCATACTGCAGCTATCCAGCTTGTTCTGGATGCATTAACAAACGACCAGACAGGTGTAGTAAAAGACCTTAGTGAAATTGGTGCAGTAGGACATCGTATTGTACATGGCGGCGAGAAATTTGCAAACGCTACGTTAATCAATGAAGAAGTATTACAGGCAATTGAAGAATGTAATGATTTGGCACCTCTTCATAATCCGGCAAACTTAATCGGAATCCGTGCATGCATGGAATTGATGCCGGGAACACCAATGGTTGCCGTGTTTGATACCGCATTTCATCAGACCATGCCGGAAAAGGCATATTTGTATGGACTTCCTTATCATTATTATGAGGATTACAAGGTACGTCGATATGGATTTCACGGAACAAGTCATTCCTATGTATCAAAAAGAGCGGCTGAGTTCCTTAATAGAGAATATGACAGCATGAAAATTATCGTTTGCCATCTTGGAAACGGGGCAAGCGTATCAGCCGTTATGAATGGAAAGTGTGTAGATACTTCCATGGGACTTACTCCATTAGAGGGATTGATTATGGGAACACGTTCCGGAGATTTGGACCCGGCAATTGTAGAGTTCTTATGTAACAAAGAAAACAAAGATGTACACGAGATGCTTCAGATTTTAAATAAGAAGTCAGGGGTATATGGAATGTCCGATGAATTATCTTCGGATTTCAGAGATTTAGAGGAAGGTTATATTGAAGGAAAAGAAAATTGTATTCGTGCGGTAAATGCATTCTGTTACCGTGTAGCAAAATACATCGGCGGCTATGTGGCAGCTATGAATGGAGTAGATGCAATCTGCTTTACAGCGGGTGTTGGTGAAAATAGCGGATTTGTAAGAATGCTGATTTGCGAATATCTTGGCTATCTTGGAATTACCATTGACGAAGATGCAAATGAAATGCGTGGCAGAGATATGGAAATTACCACACCGGACAGCAAGACCAGAGTTCTTGTGATTCCGACAAACGAGGAATTGGCAATCGCAAGGGAAACGTTAGCGTTGGTATAAATTTTATCAGATAGTATTGACAAAGTTGGAAACCATCGTTATAATTGTTTGAGTGTGCGATACTATACATGTTTTCGCATGATCTGCTTCAAGGGAGTAAGATATGTTAATCAATCTGACAGATGTTTTTACTTCTGAGGGAAAAGTCAGAAGAGAAAGCTTTACGTATGAACAGGATGTAGTGGAGTATTTTGGAAGCAAATATCCGATACTTCAGAAAACACCGGCAGAACTTGAATTTCGTAATATTGGAGATGGCAAACTTCTGCTGACAGGTACTATGGAGCTTGATTTGGAAATTCCCTGCGACAGATGCTTAGAACCGGTTAAGGAACATTTAGGTCTTTCTTTTGAAAGAGAATTGTTTTCACCGGAGGCAGAAGAGCAATCAGAAGACGCAGATGAACAGAGTTTCATAGTTGGATATGAGTTTGACGTTGAGGCTTTCATTGAAGGTGAGATTTCATTAAATATGCCGACGAAGGTTTTGTGCAAGCCGGATTGCAAGGGGATTTGCAGGGTGTGTGGAAAGAACCTGAATGAAGGCGAATGCGGATGTGATACATTCGTACCGGACCCGAGAATGGCAGCAATTAAAGATATTTACGAAGCGTTTAATAAGGAGGTGTAAAGATGTCTATCTGTCCTAAGAATAAATCTTCTAAAGCTAGAAGAGATAAGAGAAGAGCAAATTGGAAAATGAGCGTACCTGGATTAGTTAAGTGCAGCAAGTGTGGAGCTCTTATGATGCCTCACAGAGTATGCAAGAAGTGTGGCTCATACAACAAGAAAGAAATCATTGCTCAGGATTAATTCCAAAAGCGTTGTTTATTCAAGGGTTGGACTACTTTGTTCAACCTTTGAAAAACAGTTTTAGCCCAATTTTAGCCCAAATCAATTTTTTTGTCGTGCGTAAGTTAGAATTAAAAAAAATACATTAAATGATTTATGAATAAGATTTCGTGTGAAGTCTTTTTTTTATGCCCATTTTTTATGAATTTGTATACAAAGATGATATTTTGAAATAAAAAATATGGACAAATAATACTATCAGATATGATAGTTGTGGTTAAATTTTGTGCATTATATAATAATGGAAAAGAAGGGAGAGAAAAAAGTTGGGACAATATGACGAAGAAGAATGGTTAGGAAAAGAACCTGATTATACAGATTGTAAAATAGATGAAACAGTTAACGCAGATATCATTGTTGTCGGAGGAGGACTTGCAGGAGTGGCTGCAGTTCGTCGAGCTGCTGAATTGGGACAAAAGGTGGTTCTTTTTGAAAAATGCCGATGCATACAGGCAAGAAGCGGTGATTTTGCCGTAATGGACAGCCAGGTGGCGAAGCATTGGAATCGTCAGAATGTGAACAAAACGGAGATTGTAAATCAGCTTATGCGTGATATGGCATATAAAGCAAACCAAAACATATTGAAACGTTGGGCTGAGGAAGCAGGACACGCATTTGACTGGTATTTGGATGGAATAGATAAGATAGAAATTCTGGACCGGACAGATCAGGTTCCAACGCCGGGAATCGGTTGCTATGTACAGCCAAGACGATATCCGTTACCAGATGGCTTTGATAATGAAAAGGAAAGCTTCAAATGTTATCAGGTCACGGCATGGGTTCGACCGTCACATATACCGGTTTGTAAAGCTAATTTTCAAAAGGCTGAAGAAACAGGAAATGTAACAAGTTATTTTAATACTAGGGTAAAAAAATTACTTCGCGTTCCGGAAGGACGCGTGAATGGAGTGATTGCAGAAGACAGAGAGGGAAGAATATTAAAAGCAATAGCCAAAAAAGGTGTTATCCTTGCAACAGGAGATTATATGAGTAATCAGGCTATGCTGAAAAGATTCCTTCCGGGAATGGTAAAAACGCCAAAGCAATGGACAAGTTATGAATTAGACAGAACACCATCTAATACAGGTGATGGACATAGAATGGCAATGTGGATTGGTGCGAAACTTCAGGATAGTCCTCATGCCGCAATGGCGCACCATATGGGAAGCGTATTTGGCGTGTCGGATTTCTTAATGCTGGATAGCAGAGGTAAGCGTTTTGTAAATGAAGATGCTCCCGGTCAACAGATAGGAAGCCAGATTGAAAACTTGCCGGATAAACAGGCGTGGCAAATCATAGACGGAAATTGGAGAAACTATATAGAGAAGGAATATCCAAGCCATGGAAATGTATGTTATATAGTAGAGGATAAGAAACTTGAAGATGGCAGTATATACAATAAGCTATGCTATATTGATAACTATATTGCACCAAAGTATATTCAAGAGGCTGTTGAAAATAATAGCCTGATAGAAGCACAGACTCTGGAGGAATTAATTGAAAAAACGGGCCTGCCAAAGGAGACTACGCTTGCTTCTATTAAAGAATATAACCGCATATGCGAGCTGGGAAATGATGTCGACTACGGGAAAAAACAGGAGAGGCTATTTCCTGTCAAGGAAGCTCCCTTTTATGCAGCCAGGTTTACGCCGGCAATTATGATTGCTGCACTTGGGGGAATCCAAAGCGATGAAGATGCACATTGCTATGATGAGTCTGGAGAGATAATTCCGGGATTATATGTAGCAGGAAATGTGCAGGGAAACCGAATTGCTGTGGATTATCCATTGACCGTTCCCGGATTAAGTCATTCGATGGCTTTGGTATACGGGAAAATAGCCGCAGAAAATGCGGCAAAAGAACTATAAAATACGAGAAGGATTGAAAGGAATGGGAGAGAATTTATGAAAACAAAAAAATTAGTAGCACTTTTAATGACCCTCGCTATGACAGGCACATTACTTGCTGGTTGTGGACAAAATAGCACAAATGGTAATGCATCAGAGACGGGGACAGAAGAAACAGCAAAAACGGAAACAACTGATTCTTCAGAAGAAACAGTTAATGAGGAAATTAGAGTAGTGACATATTTCGCAGGTTCAGATGCTTATGCACCTATTTGGAAAGAAGTATGCAATGATTATATGACAGAACATCCGGGAATTACGATTGTGGATGAATCACAACCTACCTCAGGAAGTAATGACTTGTTTAAAACTAAGGTACAGGCAGATTTGTCAGCAGGAAATCCTGCAGATTTAATTCTGTATTATACAGGTGAAGCATATACCAAGACATTTGAAGATACAGGACTTTTTGTGGAATTCAGTGATATTTTAAAAGAAGATCCGGAATGGGCAGGAAATTTCAAAGAGTCACCTCTTGAAAATGTACAGTATCAGGGAAAACAATATGCATTGCCGTTTATTGGTTACTATGAAGGTCTGTTTTATAATAAGGCATTATTTGATGAATATAATCTGGAAGAACCTACTTCCTGGGAAAACATTTTGAAAGCGAATGAAGTATTTGCGCAGAATGATATTGTAACTCTTTCCATGTCATTAAGCATGCCTTATATCACAACAGAAAACTTTATCATGGGTGCAGCAGGAAAGGAAAACCATAGAAACTACTTTGATGACAGTTGGGCAATTGCTTTGGACTGTATTGCAGAGTTATATAAAAATGGCGGACTTCCAAAAGATACCTTTACAATTTCCGAAGATGATGTACGTTTGCTCTTCTCAGAAGGAAAAGCTGCTATGATGATTAATGGATCATGGTGTACGGATAGCTTACAGGATAATCCGGATATGAGAATTATTTCCATGCCGACACTTCCTGGTGGAACAGGTGGCGAAAGTTGTGCAATTGCAGGCTTTTCATCCGGCTGGCATATGACAAAGGATGCCTATGAAAGAAGCGATGAAACATTAAAATTCTTGAAATATCTTACCTCTCCGGAAATTATGGCTAAATTTATTGCATATGGTGGAAGCCCTGCAATTAATTGTGAAGCACCGGAAAACTCAAGTGAATTATTAAAGAGTGCGGTAGAAATGTTAGAAAAGGCAACCTATCAGGATGCAGCATTGGATTCTCAGGTAAATCATGAAGCATATGAAACAATGAATGGTGGAATCCAGTACGTTTGTGAAGAACAGATGACAAGTGAAGAAGTAATTGCACAGGCAAAGCAGTTAAATGATGATGCAAAATAGGTAAAATGAAAGTGAAGGGAACTGTGTATTGTAATACATGGTTCCTTTCACAAAGGAGGAAGCAGCGTGGCACTGAAAGGCAAAAAATATGTTTGGATTTGTATTATACCGGCAATGATTTTAATTACTGCATTTTTGGTCTATCCATTAATTAAGACAGTAATATATAGTTTTTCATCATGGTATAATTTTTCTCCTAAAAGTGAATGGATAGGGTTTGAAAATTACAAAAGATTATTTTCGGATATGGTAATGCCGGTCGCATTTAAAAATACAGCGATTCTGATTGTCGGAGTTTTAATCTTTCAGGTGGGATTTGCCTTGCTTCTTGCAATAATGGTAGATAGTGTGCATCACGGCTTTAAAATTTTCCGAACGGTATATTTTTTCCCGATTGTAATATCTGGAACGGCTATTGGATTGATGTTTACTTTGATATATAAGTATGAATATGGACTTTTAAATTATATTATTACCCTGTTCGGGTATGATAAACAGGTTTGGATTACTCCGAAAACAGCAATTTTTCTTACACTTATACCAGTGCTATGGCAATATATCGGCTTTTATTTTGTTATTTTCTTAACCGGGATTTCAAAGATACCAGAGGATATCTATGAATCAGCAATGCTGGATGGAATTACACCAATAAAGAAAATATATTATATTACCATCCCAATGCTTAAGGATGTTCTGATTTCTACAATTGTACTAGTAGTATCCGGATGTTTCCGTGTATTTGATACCGTATATGTAATTACAAAGGGTGGACCAATGAATTCCAGTCAGTTGTTAAGTACCTATATGTATCAAATGGCATTTGAAAAGTACAATGGTGGCTATGCGAGTGCAATAGCAATTGTTATGATAATTATAGGAGTGCTTTTAACTATTGGACTTAGAAAATTGTTAAAGGCAGATGCAGAAGATTGAAAGGCTTGATGTATAAGATGAAAAAAATAAAAATAGGCAGAATAATTGTTTATATTGTTTTGATTTTGTGGTTATTAATTACATTGGTTCCACTTTTGTGGGTGTTTGAGAATTCCTTTAAATCTTCAGAGGAAATTCTTTTGAATGGAATTGCTTTGCCAACAGGCCTGAATTTTGCAAATTATCATTCCATATTCTCTTATCCTGATGTCAATATGTTTCGTGCTTTCCTTAACAGTCTATTGATTTCCGGGGGAGTGGTAGCAGGTGTAATCTGTATCGGCGGACTTGCAGCTTTTGGACTTGGACGTTTTGATTCTGGAATAGGAAAAGTTGTGGATGCATTTATGGTGGCATGTCTTCTTGTTCCGGGATTCGCAACCATGATTCCAAATTTTGTAACGATTAATCGATTACCTATTAAAGAAACATATCTTGCAGTAATTGTTCCACAGGTGGCAGGAAACCTCTGCTTTGCAATCATGCTATTGTCTTCTTATATGCGCTCCTTACCAAAAGAGCTGGACGAAGCAGCAATTATTGATGGTGCAGGGCCATTTAAGGTTCTCCGGAATATTACCATTCCGCTGACCAAACCAATGTTTGCAACGGTTGGAATTATGGTATTTATTTGGTCTTATAATGATTTGGTAACCTCCCTTGTATATATATCAAATCAGAAACTGAAGCCGGTTTGTGTTATACTGACAATGGTTAGTAATATGCATGGAACCGATTATGGAGCAATGATGGCAGCCATATTTATAACAGTCGTACCGGTATTAATTTTATATATCTGTTCGCAGGAGCTTGTCATTAAGGGATTAACAGCAGGAGCGGTAAAGGGATAATACATGAAAATTTTCGTAAATCATATAGGATTTGAACAATCAGATAAAAAAATGGCAGTTTTTGAAGCAGATGTAGAAATGAAATCCATAAATTCTTATTTGTTGAGAAAAGATGGTGCCATATTCCGGGTAGAAGTCGGAGAAAAGGAAAAAATAGAAGATTGGTCAGACAGCTACTATTATCTTTTGAATTTTTCAGATGTGGTTATTCCCGGTCAATATCAGGTTGTTGTAGAAACAGAACAGGAAAAAGTCTGTTCAGACTATTTTGAAATCACAGATTATTATATTCATTTGCGAATGGTAAATGCCGTAAGAGCGTATTTTAAAGGGGAAAGATCATCTGGAGAGTGGCTGAAAGCAGATAAGCAGGTTCCCTTTGATGGAGGGAGAAAAGGAAGAAGGGATCTTCATGGTGGCTGGTATGATGCAACCGGTGATCTTGGAATTCACTTAACCCAATTATCTCATACTGGGATTTATAATCCAATGCAGTCGTTACTGCCCGCCTATGTGTGTTTTTCCATAGCTGAAAGAATTCAGCAGAAGAAATTGAAAGATGGCAGAATACTAAAAAAAGAATTGCAGGATGAAGGATACTGGGGTGCCGATTTGGCAATGCGGCTATATTGTGAGAATGGAAGTTTTTTACGCTCTGTGGATAGAGGAGAAGCCTTCTCGGAGAAGCAGAACAGAAAAATTGACTACGAGTATTTTCATTATAGCGGACACGAGGAGGATAAAAGTTACTTAAAAGAAAATATTCAAGATAAAAATTACGAAACCGGAATGCGGAGTGGATGCGGGGTAGCAATTACGGTTCTTGCACAGGCTGCCAGATTAGGTGCAGCTTCTGGAGAATACACCGAAAAAGAATACCTTCAAATTGCAGAAAGAGCATTTCATTATATTGTAGAGAATAATGTTCTTCATATAAATGATGGAAAATGGAATTTTTTGGATTATTATTGGGGACTTATAGCGGCGATAGAATTATATGAAACAACGCAAAAAGAAGTGTATTTGAATTTCTGCCGAAACTTTGAATTAAAGATGGAAAGTTATGTGGTGGAAATGAAAGAGGGTTGTTGGTTTCTGGCAGATGAAGAGCATTTATATTTTCACCCTTCGGATGAAGGAGTACCTCTTCTTGCATTATTGAAATATAGCCAGATAGAGCCAGATGAGGAAACGAAAAGACATATACTTTCCGTTGTAAAGAGTGCCATGATACATTTGCTATCCATAAGTAAATCCGCCTTTGGATACGCTTCGTTTACATGGAAGAAGGATGCAAAGGAGAAAAAAGAAGAAAACAGATTTTTCTTTCCGCATGATACGAAAGCGGCTCCGTGGTGGCAGGGAGAAAATGCAAGGATCTGTTCACTTGCTGCAATCGCATTTTATTATGCAAATATATCGGATGAAAAAGATATGGTGGATGAATGTCTGATTTTTGGTCAAAGACAGCTGAATTGGATTATGGGATGTAATCCGTTTGACAGTTGTATGATAGAGGGATATGGAAAAAATAATATTCGATATTTCTTTAATGACCAGTACGATTTTATGAATAGTCCGGGTGGAATTTGTAATGGAATCACCTCAAGGACCATAGATGATTGTGGAATCGAATTTGTTATAGAAACATCACCGGAGTGCAGGGATAATTGGAGATGGGCAGAGCAATGGCTGCCACATGCTGCATGGTATATGTTTGCAACCGGATTAAAACTTTTATAGGTGATATGATGACGTCAAAGTATATGCAACGAAAACGCATAATGGTAAAAATGGAAAATATTGAGAAGTATCCACTTACTATCGTGCATGCTCCTATGGGTTATGGAAAAACGGTAGCTGTCAAGGAATATGTAAGAGTGGCAGATGTGGATTCCGTATGGGTGTCTTTGTCGGGGCTTGGCATAGAGACAGAATACTTATGGGAAAAGCTTTGTGATGCTATGAAAAATACCGACCAGCATCTTTCAGAACGATTATTATCCATAGGGTATCCATATGATAATTTTAAACGAAAAGCAGTAATGGATGCTTTGATGGATCATGATTATCGTAAAAATTTGTTGCTGATTTTCGATGATTTTCAAGTGATTGAAGACCATAGTGTTTTTGAAATATTGAAGGAAATAGTACGGGAGAGAATTCAACGCCTGCATATTGTAATTATTACAAGAGAATTGGCAAGGCTGGATGCCGCTGACTTATATCAAAAGCAGATTTGCTGTACAATTACCGAAAAATCATTGAAATTTACAAGGGAAGAAACGTATCAGTATTTGGAATTCATGGATTGCATTATGACTGATGAAGAAAAGGAGCGGGTTTATCAGATAACAGATGGCTGGGAGTCCATGCTGTATGTGACGGCAAAGGGAATAAAACAGGGACTGCCCATTGGTAAAAGCGCTACTGCAGATGACATTATTGAACAGAATTTTTATCACAATCTTAACGAGATTGAAAAAACGGTATTGGCAAAGCTTTCGGCATTGGATTCCTTTAATCGCCTGATGGTTGCAGAAATTCTTGATAATACGGAACAATATCAACGGTTTGAGGCACTTGCAGATAAAAATATTTTTTTCGTATTTCGTGAAAGTGATCATACTTTTAAAATGCGCAATATTTTAAAAGACTTTATATACGAAAGGGCGTTGATTGATCGGATTGATTTTACAGAGGTATATGAAAAAGCAGGAAGATTCCTGATGGAACAGAAGCAGTATTCAGAGGCATTTGAATATCTGTGTAAAGCTGGCGATTGGGAGAAAATACTTTTTATACTGAATGAAGATGTCCGGAACGAAAAGGGAATTTGGAATAACATCAATGTGTATGATGTGTTTGACAGCGTAGAGGAGAACATTCTCTTTTTATACCCGTTTGCCTATTTAAAGTATTTGTATATGTATATTATGGATAAGGGGCAAAATTATTCCGGATACGTAAATAGTCGATTGAAAAATCTGGAAGAATTTTACCTGGAGTCATCCGGCAGCGAAGAACAGAAAACAATGGTTCTGGCAGAGAGCTGGTTGATTAAAAGCCGCATGGCATTTAATGATATTGTTAAAATGAAAGAATGTGCAAATAAAAGCACAGAATTTTTTGGCAGTGGATGCTCTGATATTATTACAAGAAAAACAGAATTCACATATGGATTACCAAATCTGTTGATGGGATATGTGAAAAAACCGGATGAACTTGGAACAATGAAGCATTTGATTGGGGATCTTGGTCACTTCTATACCCAGATGACAGATGGATTTGGAATTGGCTGTGATTCTTTGGCGGAAGCCGAGACCGCTTTGGAAACCGGACAGTTTGAACAGGCTGAGTTACATGCATACAAAGCATACTATAAAGCCAAAGCATCAGAACAGCTTAGCATTATGATATCTGCCATGTTTGTTTTGAATCGGCTTGAAATTATGCAGGGAAATGAAACGGATCAGAGATTACTGAATAATACATTAAAAGAAGAAGTTATTGCAGCAGACAATAAAGTATTAAACACAACATTTGATTTGTGTGATGCTTATAGGAAAAGTTGTATTGGAAGCACAGAGGGAATCCCGGACTGGATTCGAAGTGGAGAATTTGAAAAGGGCAATTTTCTGATACAGGGGTTATGCTTCTTTTATCTGGTATACGGAAAGTGCTTGCTTTTGGATAAAAAATATATTGAACTTGATTCCCTGTGTGAGTCAATTGAGACGTTGTTAAAGCCTTATGAATATTATCTGATTAAAATCTTCTTTATTGATTTCATGTCCGTCGACTTCAATTCTATCTTGTGTAGATACTTTGACACCCATTTCTTTGACTGTCTGTCCATTGACTTTGACACGACCCTGCTGGATCATTTCTTCTGCTTTTCTTTCTTCTCTTGTTTTCAACATATCCATATCAAGATTTGCAAATGCTTGGTCATAAGAATTTATTTGAGCTAAGTATCCACCAATTTGTGCTGCAACTGGTGCTGCTACTGCTGATGCTTTTGCTCTTTGTCCTGTTATTCTTGCTCTCAACAAGCCGTTTTCATCATAATATGTCTTTAATTTGTATGTTGCTTCAGCACTTTCTGCCTTGTTAGTAGTAACAGAA
>OQVT01001808.1_pt1 | contig 13718 bp, 11 predicted proteins | sample 1691561 | NCBI WGS metagenome assembly OQVT01 (sample SAMN03418260, study PRJEB22391) | human gut metagenome | biome: human-gut; feature: organic feature; material: feces | host: Homo sapiens | place: Tanzania | collected 2013-01 | reverse complement strand
TCATTTCTATGTGTGCCTTGGAGCCGCAGGCGGAAAGGAATGTGAGGTTATTATGGACAACAAAAATTTCAATTTTCCAGATGATAAGATTTTCCAATATATTACATATGGTATTGTCTTAGCTTTTATTCTTTTTAATTTAGAATCAGTATGGGACTTCTTCCTTAATATACTAGGACTTGCAAGACCTTTCTATATTGCGATAGTCATTGCATTTGTGATTAATATTCCAATGAAGCTTGTAGAAAAGCTTCTTGTGAAAGCAAAAGGTCAGTGGATGAAAAAAAATCCTGACTCAAAACTCCCAAAATTCTTATTAGAAGGCACACGTGGTATGGCAATGACCATTACTATTGTATGTATTCTATTAATATTAGTGATGTTCTTCTCTTTTATTATTCCTAGAATCGGAGAAAGCTTTTCACTCTTATTCTCTAACTTAGATAATTATGCAAGTAGATTATCTGTTTATATTACGTCTTTATGTAAAAGATTTAATATTGACTACGCATTGACCGTTGATGAAGTACAGAAGTGGTTTGCATCCATTGATTTAAGTACAATCCTTTCTACTGCAGGAAACTTCTTAGGTAGTCCTCATTTTAAGACAACAGAAGTTGTATCAAATATTGGTGGTTCATTTATTACTGCCATTACTTCATTCTTTATGGCTCTCTATCTTCTTGCAAATAAAGAAAAACATTTGGAACAAGGTAGAAAACTAGTAGCCTATATATTAGGTCATAAACGTGCAGGTATCGCTTTTGATATCATGAGTGAAGCCAATCATTACTTTAATAGCTTTGTGACAGGACAGATGTTAGAAGCCACATGTTTTATGTTAGAAGTTTATATTGCGATGCGTCTATTTAGTATGCCATTCCCTGAATTAATTGCAATCATGGCTTTCTTATTCAGTTTTGTACCAATGTTTGGTAATTTCATTACCTTCTTTGCAGGACTGATTTTAGTGGCTGCAGCACAAAGCAAAAGTATGATAGGTTTTGCGATTATTTATCTCTGCTTACAGCAGTTTGAAGGAAATGTCGTATATCCTAAGATTGTAGGTAAGTCTGTAGGTATTGGTGGTTTATTTGTCTTACTTGGTATTACTATATTTGGTAATTTATGGGGTGTTATCGGAGTACTTATTGGTGTACCTCTTACTGCCCTTATTTATGCTGTTATTTCTAGAATCATTAATATCGGCCTCTATCAGAAACATATAGAAGTCACATATAATAACCTCTATAGATTAGATGAAGATGGAAACCGCATGGAAAATAAAGTCAAACCAAAAAAGGACTCCTCTATGTAACAGGAATCCATATATTATGCCAGTTGAAGTATTCTTCTTCTGGTTTCCACATAGAAACAATCTGAGTAAAGATGTCACCATCTAGCTCTAGATTGTTTTTTTTCATATATTCAAAAGCAGGTTCTAATACTTCATAAGTAAGTATCTGAGAAGAACGTGATGAGAAACTCATATAAAGACAAGTTCTAGGAGGATAGTAATGCACATATTCTGTTTCCTTAATATCAAATAATGATGCAAACTGTTCTTCTATCCCAATTCCAAAATAGAAATCTTTATTTTCTGTTTCTATATGTTCTTTTGGGAATAATGCGGTAGAGAAGATGAAAGGAACATATTGTGTAAACTGCTTAAGTTCTTCTTTTTCCTGATCACTTAAATCTAGTGTATAGCACTTCTGTGTATCAATACGATAAATACCGGGACTTGTTCTTAAAGTCATATTCTTTTCTTCAAAGTTATTAATAAGACCTCTATTGGTACGCATCTTCTTTAATAGATTCATATTATAGATGATATTCTGTTCAATGATCTTTTCCTGGTTATCTAATACATCATCTATTTCTTCTAATGTACGCTTCTGAAGGATTTTAGATGTTTCATCTATAGTAAGTCCAAATCCTAAATAACAGCGTGCACGAATGATCATATGAAGATCCCAGGTTGTATAGTAACGATAATTGGTCTTTTCATCATGAATAGGAGCTATGATTCCCTTTCTTTCATAATAACGTATTGTTTCTGGTGTAATACCTAATATTTTTGCGAGTTCTCCAATTGTATAAGTATTATACATAACCCTTCCTCCTTAAAACTATTTGAGAGTTCTCACCCATTATACCAAAGAAAACCCTATCATTTGAGAGGTTTTTCACCAAAATTAGACTATTGACTCTCAAACCATTTGAGACTCTATAATCAACTTGTAAATTTTTTAACAAAGGGAGAGAAACAAAATGGATGAAAGAAAAGTAGTTTTGATCACTGGCGGAGCCATGGGTCAGGGACGTGCACATGCATATAAATATGCAGAAAATGGATTTGATGTTGTGTTAGCTGATATGCAGGAACCAACAAGTGATTCATTTAAGGAAACAATCGCACATTGTGAATCTTTAGGTGCAAAGGTATTAGCTGTAAAAGCAAACATCACTTCTACAGAAGATATGGAAAACTTATTCAAGAGAGCATGGGATACATTCGGACGTATTGACGTTGTCATTGCGAATGCAGGAGTTATTAACTTCGCTTACACTTGGGAATTAACAGATGAACAGGTAGAAAAAGTCATCAGCATTAACCTTATTGGTACTTGGCGTACAGATAAGTATGCAGCACAGTATATGTTGAAACAGGGATTTGGACGTATTATTAATATTTCTTCAACTTCAGGATTATATGGTACACCAAAGCTTGCGACTTATTGTATGAGTAAATGGGGGATCTTAGGTTTAACTAAAACACTTGCGAAAGAAGTAGGTTCTAAGGGTATTATCGTGAATGCATTATGCCCTACAAAGGTGAAAACACCTATGTGTGAAACAATGGAATATGTACAGTTCATTAATGATTTAACAGGTAAGGATTTCAAATGTGTTGAAGAAATGTATAATGGTGTACCATTCCTTGATGTAGAAGATATTTCTTCTATGGTTTATTGGTTAGGTACTAGTCGTGAAGCAGGTAAATTTAATGGCCGTGAAGTCGCTTTAGACTTAGGTACATTACAGTAGGAGGATTGTCATGAATATTACTAAAGCAACTCGCTGGCGTGTGTTTGCAGGAGTATGGATTCAGTCTTTATTCACTTCTGCCACTGCCTTCTTCAGTTTATTCTGTTTGCCATTATGTAATCAGTTTGGATGGAGTACTTCTGATTTCTCAATGGCTTATACTATTTATATGTTTATTTACTGTGCTGTAGGCTTTATCGGTGGTATCTTAGCTGAAAAGTTACAGCCTAGAGTTGCCATCTATATGGGTCTTGCATTATTTGCAGGTGGATGGGTATTAACAGGTTTTGCGAATACTATTCCATTCTTATATGTAGCTTATGGTGTGATTGCCGGAGCAGGTGCTGGTATGATCTATCCAGCATGTCTTCCAACAGCTTTAAAGTGGTTCCCAGATAAGAGTGGTTCTATTTCTGGTTTAGTACAGGCTGGAGCTGCATGTGGACCATTCATTATGTCACCAGTAGCACAGATGCTTATCTCTGCATATGGTGCACAGACTGCATGTAAGATTCTTGGTGTGATTTTCTTAATTGGTGTTGGTGCTGTTGCTTGGATGATTGTACCTTGTCCTGATGGATGGACTCCTGAAGGATGGACACCATCAACTACACAATCTAAAGAATTAAATACAAAAGACTATAACATCCCACAGATGGTTAAAACTCCTATCTTCTGGGTATTAGTTGTTATGTTTATCTTTGCGAATGCAGCAGGCACTATGATGGTATCTGCTACTTCACCAATCGCTCAGAAACAGATTGGTTTAAATGCAATGAGTGCAGCACTTTGTGTATCACTTATGACTTTATTTAATATGTTTGGTCGTATCTCATTTGGTTTTATCTATGATAAATTAAAGGGATGGAACTCACTTATTCTTGTATTACTTATTAATGGTATCTCAATGTTGATGTTAACTATGGCTCATTCTTATGCATACTTCATCTTATGTATCGCCTTAGTAGGATTCTCATTTGGTGGATTACTTGTAGTATTTGCACCTATGGTTAAGATCATCTTTGGTTCTAAGTTCTATAACAGAAACTATGGCTTAATCTTTATTGGTTATGGTATTGGTGCTTTTGTAGGTCCTAAGATTTCAGCAAGCTTCTTCGATGCGACTGGTTCTTATGTAATGGGTTATATCGGTTCAGCTATTCTTGCAGCACTTGCAATTGTATTAGTATTAGTAGCTAAGAAATTACAGAAAACTATGAACTAACATTAAAACGACACTTGATTGTGTCGTTTTTTAAATCGTAATAATTCACAGCCATTTATATTGTGGCTAAATATAGGTTATAATTTAGTCACAAGAAAGGAGCTGATTCTATGAAGATTATTCCAATGCGTGATTTGAAAAATACGGTTGAAGTAGAACGTCTCTGTGCAGAAGAAAACGGTCCTGTATTCGTAACCAAGAATGGATACGGCAGATTGGTTGTCATGGATATCGATTATTATGAAAAAACCATGAGAAAGATGGATGAAGCAAAAACAATCCTAGATGGTTTGAAAGATGTAAAATCTGAAAACACAGTAGAGGGAGATACTGCAATTTCTAATATAAGGAACAAGTATGACATCTAAATTATAGTTGAATCCTTATTAGTTATGGGATTGGTGCTTTTGTGGGTCCTAAGATTTCAGCAAGCTTCTTTGATGCCACTGGATCTTATGTAATGGGTTATATCGGTCCACCTATTCCTGTAGCACTTGCGATTGTACTAGTACTTGTCGCTAAAAAATTACAAAAAAAGCATGAATTATCATTAAAACGACACTTGATTGTGTCGTTTTTTCATACTTTATTTATTTCTTCTATTGCATAAAGAGGAAGATTAATAAGCCAATCTTCTTTTCTATAGTCAGACATAGAAGTACGAACACAAATATCTGGAGAGAACTTTTCACTATATGTTTTAAGACTCTTAGCCTTCAAATTTTCTTCCGCTTTAACTTCTATTGGAATAATCTGGTTATCTCTATCTATCACAAAGTCTATTTCACAGTTTCCTCTATCGTTTGTATAATAATAAACATCTAAATCTTCTATTGTCTTTAGTTGTTGGCATACATATTGTTCAGTCATTGCCCCTTTAAATTCTACAAATAAACTATTACCTTCAATAATCGTCTTTTGACTTAAATGAGACATACATCCTAAAAGGCCTACATCTAATAAATAAATTTTAAAAGCCTTTAAGTCTGCATATGCTTTTAAAGGAATACGCGCTTGATTTACACGACTAATTTGATGTATTAATCCGCAATCAGACAACCACATAATAGCTGTTTCATATTCTTTAGCACGTGCTCCTGAACGAACAAGACCATATATGAATTTTTTATTTTCCTTAGAAAGTTGCGATGGAATATTATTCCAAAGCGATCTTATTTTAGGAACAATTTCATTAGGTGCATGTTTAGAAAAATCATTATCATAAGTTTCTAGAATTTTTTTCTGAATAGTGCGTACTTTATTGTAATCATTATAATTCGCAAAACATTGTACAGCTTCCGGCATTCCACCCACAAAATAATACTGCTTCAATGCATCAATATATATCTGCTTAAAACTTGTAATCATTTGATAATCTTGTTGATCAAGTAGTTCTACAAATCGCTCTTTATCTGTAGCCAATAAAAATTCGTTAAAACTAAGAGGATAAAGATCCATAAAATCCACTTTACCTACTGGAAATGATGTTCCTTGATGAAGCGCAATACCTAAAAGTGAACCTGCACATACAATATGATATTCAGGTGCATTTTCATAAAAGTATTTTAAAGAAGATAACGCCCTCGGAACTTCTTGAATTTCGTCAAATATAAGAAGTGTGTTATCTGGATCAATTTTCTTACCACTATAAAGTTCAATCCCAGTTATTAAACGATTTGTATCTAAATCATAAGAGAATAAGTCAGACATCATTGGATTTGAATCAAAATTTATATAGACAGTCTGATTATATGCTTTTTCCCCAAATTCTTTCATTAACCAGGTTTTTCCAACCTGTCTAGCTCCTTTAATAATCAAAGGTTTACGATTTGGCTTTTCTTTCCATTTAAATAATTTTTTTATAGCAAAGCGATACATATAGACACCTCCTTTTTTCTATTTCATTATAACACTTTTCTACATTTTTTACAGCGAATAAATGAATCCTTATACACTTTTTACAACGAAAAAGTGTGTTAACACTACACTTTTTACAGTGAAAAAATGTGTTAACACTACACTTTTTACAACGTAAAAATGTGTTACAACTACACTTTTTACAGCGAATAAATGTAGTACCTATACACTTTTTACAACGAAAAAATGTAACTTATCCATATTAAAGCCTAAAAAAAAAGACTATCACACAAGTGTCATAGTCTTTTAATGTTATAATTTGAAGTTTGCTGCGTCTTTCTTGAACTGTACAACATCTTCATCAGTACCTAATACAAAGTGTGTTTCAGTAATCTGATGCTGAGTACCAGCGTTATAATCAAGACCGCTTGTTTCATAATCATAAGAGAATGATTTCCTTACCTTTTCTACTCTTGGGTTAGAATGAGGGATAGCAGATAATAAAGATCTTGTATATGGATGGAGAGGATTACTAAAGATTTCATCTGCAGTTCCTGTTTCTACTAAGTGACCTAAATGTAATACACCAATTCTATCAGAGATGTATTTAACCATTGATAAGTCATGAGCGATAAATAAGTAAGCAGCACCTGTTTCTTTCTGCATCTTCTTCATTAGGTTTACAACCTGTGCCTGAATAGATACGTCTAGGGCTGAGATTGCTTCATCGGCAATGATTAGATCAGGGTTCATAATTAAGGCTCTTGCGATACCAATACGCTGTCTCTGTCCACCAGAGAACTGGTGTGGGAAACGGTTCGCATGTTCTTTTGATAGACCTACCATCTCAAGAATCTTATAAACCTTTTCTTCTCTTTCTTTTTCATCTTTATAATCATGATGAATATCAAGACCCTGAGCAATAATATCAATAACCTTCTTACGAGGGTTTAAACAAGCCATTGGATCCTGGAAAATCATAGCCATCTTAGTACGTAATGTCTTAAGAGCTTTCTTAGACATCTTACCAGTGATATCTTCACCTTCGAAAATGATCTGACCATCAGTTGGATCATATAGTCTGATGATAGCACGACCAGTAGTAGATTTACCTGAACCAGATTCACCTACTAAACCATATGTTTCACCTGGCATGATCTTGAATGAAATACCATCAACGGCTTTTACAGTAAACTTTCTACTTGGATAGAAATACTGTTTTAAATTCTTGACTTCAAGAATTGGAGTCTGACTATTCTTGTCCATTATTTGGTACACCTTCTTTCATCATGTTATCGATTCTCTTTCTTAATGCTTCAGGCATTTCTACCTTTGGCGCATTTGGATGCATTAACCAGCTGGCTACCTTATGAGTTGTAGAACCTTCTACTTTAAACATAGGTGGTTCAATTCTCTTATCGATATTTAATGCATATTTATTACGTGGTGCGAATGCATCACCTTTGATTTCTTTTGTAACGTTTGGTGGTGAACCAGGAATTGTATATAATTCTGGATCATCAGTATTTAAATCAGGCATTGCTGATAAAAGACCCCAAGTATATGGATGTAAAGGTCTGTAGAAGATATCTTCGATAGAACCTGTTTCTACGATCTTACCTGCATACATAACGTTTACGAAGTCTGCTACCTTAGCAACTACACCTAAGTCATGTGTGATATAAATAACTGAAATACCTTTTTTCTTCTGTAAGTCCTGAATTAATTCAAGGATCTTAGCCTGGATAGTTACGTCTAGGGCTGTTGTAGGTTCGTCACAGATTAATACATATGGATCACAAGATAAAGCGATTGCGATAACAACACGCTGTCTCATACCACCAGATAACTGGTGAGGATAGTTCTTCATACGTTTTTCAGCATTTGTGATACCTACTTCTTCAAGAAGCTGTACAGCCTTTTTATATGCGTCTTCTTTAGATGTTCCATAATGATACATCATTGGTTCCATGATCTGTTTACCAATTGTCATTGTTGGGTCTAGAGAAGTCATTGGATCCTGGAAGACCATCGCAATCTTACGACCACGGATTTCCTTCTGGATTTCCTTTTCTCTCATCTTAGTGATATCTACTGTATGTTTTTCATCAGTATCTGGATCATGCCAAGTATAGTCGATTGAACCACTTTCAATACTACCATTCTTAGCTAAGATACCCATGATAGCTTTTGTAGTAACTGATTTACCTGAACCAGATTCACCTACAATCGCAATTGTTTCTCCCTTATAAAGGTCTAAGTTAACACCACGGATGGCATTGACTTTCTTACCTTCAATCTTGAAGGAAATATTTAAGTTTCTGATTTTTAAAATTCTTTCTCTGTCAGCCATAATTACATCTCCTTCATAGTAGGATCAAGTGCATCTCTTAAACCATCACCTAATAAGTTGAATCCTAACATTAATACTGCAAGGATAATAGCTGGGATAGTCATCTGAGTTGGATATACTGTGAATACTTCGAAACCTGAGTTGATCAAAGTACCAAGTGAAGCCTGAGGTACAGTTAAACCTAAACCAACGAATGCTAGATATGCTTCATAGAAGATCGCATTTGGGATAGTCATCATAGACATGATGATTAACTGACCAAAGATATTTGGTAAGATTTCCTTGAATAAGATAAAGATATTGCTTGCACCTAATGTTCTAGAAGCAAGAATGAATTCATCTTCCTTGATTTTTAATACCTGTGCTCTTGTAATACGAGACATAGGAATCCATTCAGTGAAGATTAACGCAAGAATAACGGTATATAAAGAAGGCTTTAATACTGTTAAAAGGATAGTTAATACTACTAGAGTTGGGATTGAGTTGATGATTTCCTGAATTCTCTGAAGGACTGAGTCAATTAAGCCACCAAAGTAACCAGAAATTAAACCATAAGTCATACCAACTACGATATCAATAACTACTGCAACTAATGCGATAATTAATGAAATACGAGTACCCTGCCAAGTTCTTACGAACAAGTCACGGCCATATTTATCAGTACCAAAGAAATGAGTACCATTTGGAAGAACATTCGCAATATTTGTATCAATTGCATCATATTTCCAATGAGAAATCATTGGTACAAAGATAGCAAGTAAAGCAATGATAATAATACAAGCTAAACCAAAGATTGCACCTTTGTTCTGAGTGAAACGGTAAACAACGTCTTTCCAAGCAGGTCTTGCAGGAGCAACTTCATCAATGTTGATATTCTGTTTATCACCGATAAACTCAAAATCATCTGGCAAAAATTCATACTTCTTGTCATCCATCTTAGTTGTCCCCCTTTCCTAAACGGATACGTGGATCGATAATACCATAAGATACATCGATAACTAACATCATAACGATATACATGAATGCATATAAGAATGAACATGCAACGATGATGTTATAGTCATTGGCACGAATACTGTTAATTAATAGCTTACCTAAACCTGGTACAGAACAGATCTGTTCTACTACCATTGTACCAGTCATCAAGTTAACTAGGATTGGACCTAAGATAGTGATTACTGGGATTAAGGCATTACGTAATGCATGCTTGAAGATTAATGTCTTACGATCTAAACCTTTAGCCATTGCTAGAGTCATGTATTCACTATTTAATACAGAAATCATTTCTGTACGAGTGAAACGTGCTACGTTGGCAATAACGCTCATAGATAAAGCGACAACTGGCAATATAGATGAGAAGATTGGATTCATATCATCATACATTGTTGGTAAGATACGAAGATCATTACTGAACAAGATAACAAGTAATAATGCGAATACGAATGATGGGATAGATACACCTAAGATAGAAATAATAGTTGCGATTGTATCCCAAATAGTGTTCTTATTTAATGCAGCAACGATACCAAGTAACATACCTACTAATGTACCTAAGATACATGCAGCGATACCATAAGCAAATGAAATCTTAGCTGCGTCAAATACTAATTCAGAAACATTCTGATCTTTGTATAAAACATAAGAAACACCGAAGTCGCCTGATAACATATTCTTTAAGTATGTACCATACTGTACAAGAACTGGCTTATCAAGACCATATTTTGCCATAATGACTTTCTGCTGTTCTGGACTCAACTTTTCTGAGTTGAATGGAGAACCTGGCATACAACGAGTCATAATGAACAGAACTGTTAGTATAACGAATAAAGTAATTGCAGAAATAAGCAATCTCTTTAAGATATACCTAATCATGGATTTGTCCATATAAATATCACACCTTTCATTTAAAAAGAAGAACACATTATAGCAAGAGCTATAATGTGTTTATTCTCACTATGTTCTGTTTATTCTTATTTAATAGTTACGTATTTGAATGTATAAGGAACACCAACTGCTGAATGAACTAATCCCTTAACATTCTTAGCCTTTAATGCTGCAGCACCCTTTTCGAATACTGGAATATAAGCTACATCATCCATTGCAGTCTTTTCTACCTGAAGCATTAAGTTCCAACGTTTAGTTAAGTCTGATTCAGTCTGAACCTGCTTCATTAGTGAATCAACTTTAGCGTTGCTGTACTTACCAAAGTTATTTGAGTTACCAGTTAAGAATATATTTAAGTAAGTAGTTGGATCAGCGTAGTCTGGTCCCCAACGAGTACATGCAATCTGGTAGTTACCATTTTGTTCTCTGTTATAGATTCTATCTTTCTTAACAGTTGCAACCATGTTTACTTTTAAGCCTTTTAACTTAGTGAATGAACCCTGTAAGTACTCAGCCATAGTATCCATTGGTGATTCATCAGTACCATATAATAAATCAACTGTGATTGTATCAGTACCTAATTCTTTCTTAGCTGCATCTAAGTATTCCTGTGCTTTCTTAACATCGTAACCTACAAGATCACCTGCATCATCACGGAAGTCTTTACCAGCTGGGCTCTTAGATAACTGTGATGGAACGAAACCAGTAGCTGCTCTAGAACCATCCTTTAAGACATTTTCACATAAGTCTTTTCTGTTGATTGCATAAGATAATGCTTCTCTTACATTCTTATCAGCAATAGACTTAACTTTGAAATTTAAGTTTAGGTAGAATAAGAAACCTTCATTGAAAGTAGTGAAAGTATCTTTACCTTTATACTTATCTACTAATGTAGAGTTGATTGTTGCATAGTCAACTTTGCCATTGTCAAAGTTCTGTGCAGCAGTCTTAGGATCCTGTACTAGGAACATTTCAAGGTTCTTAGTTTTAACTGCTTTTGCATCATAGTACTTATCGTTCTTAGTGAATGTAGCCTTATTACCCTTGATCCACTTAGTCATCTTATAAGCACCATTAGATAATGTGTATTCTGGTTTAGTACCATAGTTCTTACCACATTTTTCAACGAACTTTTCGTTCTGTGGGAAGTAACATGGGAAAGACATTAAATCTGTGAAATATGGAACCTTGTTGTTTAATTCAACAACTAAAGTCTTATCATCAGTTGCTTTAACACCTAAAGTGTTCATCTGTTCATCAGTTGCCTTTGGGCCTAAGTCAATCAACTGATTCGCATTCTTAACTGATGCACCATCATCACCTAACATGTAAGCATAAGTACATGCATTCTTAATAATCTTTTTCCAAGAATATACGAAATCGTTGGCAGTGACTTCATCACCATTTGACCATTTAGCATCTCTTAAGTGGAAAGTGTAAGTCTTACCATCAGCACTTACATCCCAGCTCTTAGCTAATGCTGGAACAGTCTTGCCTTTGTCATTTACTGCTGTCAAGCCGTCTGTGATTGCGTGAATTGCGTCGTATGACATACCATCATCAACAACTGCAGAATCCATACCCTGGATATCTAATTCACTTGCAAATCTGAAAGTATCTGTATCAGTTTTGCTTCCACATCCAGCAAGTAATGCTGCTGCCATACTTGCAGCAACTAAAACCTTTACTGTCTTCATAAAATTTTCCCCTCCATAATGGATATAATTGTATGATAGCATCCAACTATCATGAGTCACATCTTACACTCTTTGTGTATACATGTCAATATTCATTAGCATAAATCTTTGTGCATTTCATTAATCTCATTTGCTAATTTGTCTTTTCCACAAATTGACCAATTTTTATATTATTTGCACTTAATTTTTTATCATAAAGAGAAAAAACAAGCATATAAAAAAGGCACCAATCAGGTGCCTCTTAGTCCATAAATGGAGTGATTTTATCAAGAATTGCGTCTTTATTCGCAAAACCAATGATCTGTGTAACAGCCTTTCCATCTTTAAAGAAAATCATGTTTGGAATTGACTGTACACCGTATTTAGATGCTAAATCAAGTTCATTGTCTACGTTTACCTTAACAACTGTTAACTGATTGTTTTCTGCATCTAATTCTTCTAGTACTGGAGCAACCATCTTACAAGGGCCACACCAGTCTGCATAGAAGTCTACTAATACATACTTATTATTTAATGCTTCATTAAAACCGTTCTGATCTACAATTTTCATATTCTTCACCTCACCTATATTTAAACAGATTGAAGAATATTCCGCAACTTATTTGCTTAGATGAATATCGTAAGTTGTATAAGCGAGTTCTATGCCTTCTTCATTGAAACGCTTATTCATATTTTCAAGTAAACTACACTTAAGTGTTTCATAGTTTTCTGTAGCCGCCCATACTCTAAGTGTAAAGGTTAATGCACTATCCTTATATTCTGTCATATTCACAAATGGTGGAATGTCATGAAGACAATAAGGATTAGATAAAGCCTCTTCCATAATAACCTTCTTAACTAGATCTGTATCACTATCCATCACAACATCGAAGTTTAAATCTACACGGCGCATTTCTTCACTTGAATAGTTCACAAGTGTTGAATGAGCCAGCTGAGAATTTGGAATCACAATCTTCTTATTATCTAAAGTAAGTAGATTCGTATAGAGTAAAGAGATTTCCTGGATTCTTCCTGTAACACCTGAGATTGAAGAAATGGGAATCATTTTTCCCCTGATTGAACGACCGTATAACGGACGGATTGAGGACTGAATAATCTGCGGTGTTGCAAACTTGCCCTCACGAACTTCAATTTCCACAGTAGTGTTTTCAGCGTGTTTTTCTTCTCTTTTCTCCGCTGTTTCAACCTCTTCCTGATAGAATTCAGCGGCTTTCTGAAGATTTTCTCGGTTGATTTTCTCCTGAGCGTCCTGAATAGCAGCTTTGTATTCTTCGCTGTTTTCTTCAACCTCAAAAGTTCCGGTATAATTAACGGAAATGTAAAGATTGAATTCTTCTGAAACGAGCTTTATAAGTGCTTTGTCAAAGCCTTTACTGTCAAGGAGAGTTTTTCCGCCGTTAAGAAGATTTATCGTAAGCGTATTGTTTTCAAACCTAACCTCAGCATTGTTGAGAGTTCCGTTAATACTCGGAATATCTCGCCTTACGGCTGCGTATAGCTGAGGAAAATAATCAGCAGAAAACAACTCTGTCGGAAAATGCGGCTTTATTACAGTATGATACGCAAGTGTCTTGGTAATCAGCTTTTCCGTGTCAAAAAGCGTATTACGCTCAACGAGCCCGTTGAATTTTACTGCTAAGGTAATCAAACG
>OQVT01001807.1_pt1 | contig 13720 bp, 12 predicted proteins | sample 1691561 | NCBI WGS metagenome assembly OQVT01 (sample SAMN03418260, study PRJEB22391) | human gut metagenome | biome: human-gut; feature: organic feature; material: feces | host: Homo sapiens | place: Tanzania | collected 2013-01 | reverse complement strand
GGCCTGGGAACGTTCTTCAATTTCGACCCGTCCCTGTTCCGCATCCTTTTCGTTGTCTTTACATTGATCGGCTTCCTGGATTTCAGGCTGTTCTGGCCGTTTGAGCCGTGGATCCACATCTCGGCGCCGATTGTCTATCTTGTACTTTGGGTTTGTATGCCGGCAGTCAAGACCGTCCGGCAAAGAGACGAGCTTCACGGACGCAAGGGCACAGTCGATGACATCAGCGAGAGGGTTCTCAACACGCCAAAAGAGGAGCGAAAAGTAATTGACCCGGAGTCTTGGAAAAATGTGCGGCGAATATTCTCGGTGATATTCGGAGTCCTCTTCCTGCTTGCCGGAGTCGCCGGCATCGCATTCCTCTGTTCGTTCTGGTGGGGAGCGGAAGTCCTTGGCAACAGCTTCTTCTACAATAAGATGATAGAGCGAATCGCAATGGATTCGCCACAGATCATCTCCTTCATCTCCGTTCCGCTCGTGATGATCGCCGCCATCCTTGTGGTAGCCATCCCGCTTTTCATCATGCTCTACGCCGGGGTGATGCTGATCTTCGGCCTCAAGTCCCCGAAATGGCGCCCCGGCCTTGTCATGTTCGTGGTCTGGTTAGTGATTCTGGTCTTCCTGACCGTCTCCTCTCTCATGACATTCGCCGTAATCGACTGAAACCCATAAGTTTAATATTGATAATGTGAGTCGGACCGGACAACCTGTGAAGGCTGCCCGGCCTGAAGCTTAATAAGCGTTAAAGAAAAGTTGGAAGTTTTTGTATGATTGCTAAAAACAGAATTTCTTATTGCGAGTGTTGCGGGAATTGCGGTTTTTTGTGTAAGTTTAAAGTTTAGTAACAATTAAGATTTTTTAGGCAGGAACATGGAGACAGACAATAGGAAACTATACCCGTTGAGATTTGTGGACGAGGGGGCGGATGTGCCTTGGGGACACGTCAGCTATCAGGTGGCGGATCTTGGATTCAAGGATTCGATGGTCGATAACGGCTGGTTCGGGGGCAACACCTTGAGCGAGCTGATGGGGACTTATCTGGAAAGGGTGGTAGGCGACGATGTGTTCGAGTTTTACGGATTGCAGTTCCCTGTGATGGTGAAGGTGATGGATGTCACCGGCTGGCAGCCGCTTCAGATGAACGCGTCGGATGAGATTGCCGCTGAAAGGTACGACTCGTTCGGCAAGACCGCGCTCTGGTACATACTGGAGGCCAGGCCTGATTCAGAGCTGATGCTTGGCTTCAACCGCGATGTGGATCCGTCGGAGTTTTACACCAGATGTCAGGAAGGCTCTGTCAGGGAAGTCATGAACATTGTCCGTCCGCGCGCCGGCGAGGCTTTCCTGATCAACCCAGGGACGGTCTTCGCGGCTGGCCCCGGCCTTAGGATAGTAGAGATCGCCGAATGTTCGGAACTTGCTTTCAATCTTCACAACTGGGGCGTGGAGCTACCTGATTCCGAAGAACTTCTGCTTGAGGAAGCCTTTGACCTCATCGATTTCCGGAAACTCGTACCTGAGCCGGTCACCGGAGACAAACTGGCTTCCTGTCCGGAGTTCGTGGTGACAAGGCTTGACCTTAAGGACGGCCTTCACATATTCTCTGATCAGCCGGGCAGTTTCGCGGTCTATTTCTGCGTTTCCGGCGAGGCGGTGATCCAGGTTCCCGTCGAGGATGGGAAAGGAGGGAAGAGCATGGAGTCCTACACGTTGAAGTCCGGACATTCGATCCTTGTGCCGTCCGAGCTTAACGACTTCTGTCTCATGCCGTCAGCCCGGGAAACGGTTCTGCTGGAGGCGCTTGTGGAGAAGCGTCTGATCCGGGATTCCTACACCAATCAAGAGGTCGAGCCTGAATCCATTGAAGAGGCCCAGGCACCGGGATCACGGCGGAGGAAGAAGGTTTCTACGGGAGCCTTGAGTTTGTCAAGCTCGGACTGAGGGGTAAGGTTCTCGGCATAGTCGTTCACCTCGCACTCATCAAAGATAGGGTGCATTCTCTCCTCCTCGATGTTGGCCGCAACATAAGTTCCAACATTTGTATTCTGATCGTTCATAATTTCCTAATTTTAATTGTTAATACTACTCTTCTACTCCTCCATCTTTAGGCTTTGGACGGCTCCATCCTTCTGGATACATCTGCTGGGAGTCTTCGGCAAGATTTGCCCCCCCCGAATTGCGGTAAGCCTCGAAAATCTTGTGGCGCTGGTTCTGAAGCTCCAGGTTCTTCAGGGCGTGGTCGCCCTTTGCCTCTGCCATGCCGGTAAGGTAGATCTCGGTAGCCTTGCGGCGGGAGTCGTGGGTATTGCGCTCACGCTCATTGAGGGAACTCTTCTTACTGTTGAACTCCAGCTCCAGTTCCTGTCTCTCATGCTGAATAGACTCCAGGATGCTGTCGGCTAAATTCTTCTGGCAGTCGCACTCCTGCTGAAGCTGAATCTTCTTGTGCTCATAGTCCATACGCTCCTTGTTGATGGCTTCGGTGTTCTTTACTAACTGACGATGAAACTCGTCGGTGGTCATTACCTCGGCTGCTGCCTGGGTATTGATATTCTGTTCTTGATTGGTACTCATAATTAAAAATGTGAATTTAAACGTTTATACTCTTCCATGTTCATACTGCACTGCTCCATGTATATATTCTTGGTATCCTGTGCGGAATAATACTGGCCGTTGAGCCAGACGGTGATGACACGATCGTTTCTCAAATCCTATCGGATACTGAGCACCTTCGGCTTCCAACTGTGCCACCATACGGCGAAGCATGTACATTGTCTTTTCGGGATACTGCTTTGATACTTCTTGTTTTTCGTACGGATCTGTCTTCAAGTTATAGAGAATACAGTCGGGACGTTCCGGATGTTCTGGGTTGTAGTAATAAATCAACTTCCAGTCGTCTTCACGATAAGTAGTGAAATAGCTTCCGTGATGACAATGCGGGAAATGAATCAGCAAGCGGTTAGCACGCGATTTATCTTTCGCTCCTGTCAACAGCACCGCCAAGTCTTGACCGTCTACTACATGTCCAGGCTTCTCGGTTGCTCCAGTCAGATGAGCCAATGTAGGATAGATATCCATGATGGTACCCATCTGAGTCTGCATTGCTCCTTGTGCCACAGGCAAAGCACGCTGCGAAGCGTTCTTGCGACTCGGCTTACCCCAACCAACAATACAAGGCACGCGTACGCCACCTTCGAACTCGGTTCCCTTCATTCCTCGCAACGGAGCAGAAGAAGAATATCCACGGGCATATCCCATAGGAGCAGAAGAACCGTTATCACCCATAAATATAATGAGTGTGTTTTCGGCAATGCCTTTCTTGGTAAGATGGTCCATGATGTCGCCAAGCGATTTATCCATACCTTCTACCAAGGTCGCAAAAGCCTTGGCACGGTCGGACTTATCTTTAGCATTAGCATAACGATCCCAGAAACGCATGTCGCGCTCGTGCGGAGTATGTACGGCATAATGCGACATATAGAGGAAGAAAGGTTTCTTCTCGGCTACCGCTGTATCTATCTGCGCATTGGCTTCTATTGTCAACGCCTCAGTAAGGTGAGTATGAGTGCCGTGATATTTTTCCAATCCCGGAACGGCACGTGCCGCATTACCTCCGGTTGCGCCATAGCCGACTTCGGCATAATAGCTGCCCGGTTCACCGATTGACGAGCCTGCTATATTAACATCGAAGCCCAACTTCAGCGGGTCGGCTCCTTCGCTCTTTCCGTTTCCTAAATGCGATTTACCTACTATAATTGTTTTATAGCCTGCCGTTTTAAGCATACGCGGCAAAGTATAATCAGAAGAGCTCAAGCCATTCCAGTTCCAATCGCGCGGTCCGTAAAGGTCGCGGTTATTCTCTTCTGTCTTTATCCAATTGGTTGTATGATGGCGTGCAGCGTTCTGTCCTGTAAGGAGCGACAAACGCGACGGAGAACTTACGCTCTGCGCATAGAAGGTAGAGAAAGTAACACCCTGACGAGCCAAACGCTCCATATTGGGTGTGTGATACCAATCATTAAGCGGACAGCGTATTGCATTGCCCAATGAGTCGGTGATGAACGGCAGAGACGTATCCATCAATCCCATATCGTCTACCAAGAAGACGATGATATTAGGCTTTTCTACTGCCGAAAGCGAAGAGGCACAAGCCAACGCTCCACCATAAACTATATATTTCTTCAAGTCCATAATGCAAACAATAAAGTTTTATTCTTTTTTCTTTTTCAGGTCGGTCTTAGGTTCCAATCCTCTGTTCTTAAGCAACCACTTAATTTCGGGAGCTTTTCCGCGGAAGTTCTTATACATATCCATAGCGTCGTCTATACCGCCCGGCTCAAGGATATATTTACGGAACTTGGCAGCCAAGTCTTGGTTGAAGATATCACCGCTTTCTGTATATGCGCCGAATGCGTCACAGTCTAACACTTCTGCCCAGATATAGCTATAATATCCAGCTGTATATCCGCCACCCATAGTATGGTTAAAGTAAGTAGTACGATAACGAGAAGGAATCTGCTTCAAGATTTTACGCTTGCCCAATACTTTCTGTTCGTAATCCATTACGTTCAGATTAGCGGGAATTGACTTCATTGTGTGAAAGTCCATATCGAGCAATGATGCAGCAAGGTATTCTACAGTGATGAATCCCTGACCGTATTTTCCGCTCTTGTCGAGCTTCTCAATCAATTCAGCAGGAATTGTTTCGCCTGTCTTATAATGTTTAGCGTATACCTTAAGAACTTCGGGTTCGAATGCCCAGTGTTCGTCTATCTGCGACGGGAGTTCTACAAAGTCTCTTGGCACATCGCTTGTTCCTTCGTAACGCACGTCTTTAAACAGTCCATGGAGTCCGTGACCGAATTCGTGGAAGAGTGTTGAAGCCTCATCAGCGCTCAACAATGCCGGCTGATTACCTACAGGTTTTGTAAAGTTGCATACGATTGTAACAATAGGCAGAATCTTATTGCCTTGCTCATCGTATCCCTGATCGCGATAAGATCCACACCATGCTCCGCCACGCTTGCTGGCACGTGGGAAGAAGTCGAAGTAAATCAATCCCAATGACTTTCCATTCTTATCTGTGCACTCGAATACTTGTGCTTCGGGATGCGGCAGAGGCATATAATCCATCTTACGGAATGTAATGCCGTACAGACGGTTTGCAACGTAGAATGCGCCTTTCAAAACATTGTTAAGTTCCAAGTAAGGACGGATTTCGTTTTCGTCGATATTGAATTTTTCCTTTTTAGCTTTTTCAAAGTAGTAACGCCAGTCCCAACCTTCTGGGTTGAATTTCTTGCCGTCTTTCTTTATCTCGGCTTTGATATCTGCCAATTCAGCTTTAGCCTGGTCTAATGCCGGAGTCCACAACTGATCAAGCAAGTCATAAACATTCTTTTCGTTTTTAGCCATACGGTTTTCCAAAGCGAACGAAGCATAGTCTTCGTATCCCATCAGTTTGGCTTTCTCCAGACGAGCAGTAATCAAGTCGCGTACTACAGCCTTATTATCTTCGGCGTTGTTATTATTACCGCGATTGATGTAAGCGTTGAAAATACGTTCGCGCAAAGTACGGTTATCAGCATACTGCAAGAAAGGCATTACGCTTGGGTTATGCAGAGTGAAGACCCACTTTCCGTCCATACCCATTTCCTTAGCTGTTTCGGCAGCCGATGCTATCAAGTTCTCTGGCAGTCCGCTCAAATCCTTCTTATCGTCAATAACCAACTTAAAAGCATTGGTTTCTTTCAGCATATTCTGTCCGAAAGTGATTTGAAGCATAGAAATCTTGCTATTCAAATCGCGCAGTTTCTTTTGGTCGGCTTCGTTCAGATTAGCGCCGTTGCGTACAAAGCTCTTATATGTATTTTCGAGCAGCTTATTCTGTTCTTTATCCAGATTAAATTTCTCCTTATTCTCGTACACACGTTTTACGCGGGCGAACAATTTAGGATTAAGCGAGATATCATCGCTATGAGCAGAGAGCAACGGACTGATTTCTTGATTGAGTGCCTGCATTTCGGCATTAGTGTTACAGCTGTTCTGTGAATAGAACACGTATTCCACCTTACTCAATAAACGTCCGCTACGGTCCATTGCCGCAATGGTATTCTCGAAATCTGGAGTTGAACGCTGGTTTACTATCGCCTCAATCTCTTCCTTCTGTTCCTGCATTCCTTTCAAGAATGCCTCTTTATAATCTTGAATAGTAATCTTATCGAAAGGAGGAACTCCGTAAGGAGTAGCATACTCAGACAAGAAAGGATTTATATGTCCGGCAGTTTGTCCGTATCCGGAAGAAGACATGCCGATGAATGCCGCTACAAATAGGGCCTTACAAAAATTGATATTCATACGCTATATTTAGGTTAGTTATTAAATTCAAGCAACATTAGTTTATCTTGCAAATATACAATTTTAGATAAACATCTCAAATTTATCATTTTTCTTATTCAACTAATAGCGAAGCACCTTTGCATAAAAGAGAAATAAAAAAACAATATTACGATATTTTGTACTTTTAGAAATAATAGCTACCTTTGACACGGTAGTCATTTTTGCAATATAAAATGATTGCTAAAAAACCTTTGGGAAAGGAACGGGTTCGTGAGAATACGTTCCTTTTTTGTTTTTTCATAGACAATCTCAACGGTTTAGCGGTAAATATTAAAAGATGAACTCCTTAAGAACTGATTATTTTTTATAAGTTTGCAAATATTGAACACTCTAAAATACATAAAGACATGAAAGAGTTTTTAAAATACACACTTGCCACCGTAACCGGTATCATCCTTACCGGAGCGGTATTCTTTGTGTTAAGCATAATCACACTGATTGGCATGGTAGCCGCTTCGAGCGGAACTGAAACGAGAGTAGAAAATAATTCGATATTTACACTCGAACTAAACGGCACGGTAGAAGAACGCTATGCCGAAAGCTTGCTCGACCAGTATTTCGGTGACGACTTTATTACCTACGGACTCGACGATATTCTTTCGTCTATCAAAAAGGCGAAAGAGAATAAAGATATAAACGGCATTTATATTAAAGCGGGCAACTTCGCTTGCGGCTCGGCTTCGCTTACCGCTATCCGCAAAGCGTTACTCGACTTTAAGGAGAGCGGAAAGTTTATCATCGCCTATGGCGGACAGTACACACAGGCCACCTATTATATATGTAGCGTAGCAGATAAGCTGATACTTAATCCGTCGGGAAATATCAGTTGGCACGGACTGTCGGCGCAGACCATGTTCTACAAGGGCTTGCTCGACAAGATTGGCGTAGAGATGCAAGTATTCAGAGTGGGTACGTATAAGGCGGCGGTAGAACCTTTTATAGCGACCGAAATGAGTCCTGCCAACCGCGAACAGACAGAGGCTTTCATCGGCTCTATATGGCAACAGATGTTAGCCGACATCGCACAGTCGAGAGGCATTTTGCCGAAAGTACTCGACTCGCTGGCCGAACAGAACATGGATTTTCAGCCTGCCGAAACATATATATCTACCGGAATGGCTGATACGCTGATGTATAAGGATGAGGTAGTGAGCTATCTGAAAGAAATAAACGGCGACGATGACTTGAATTTACTCAGCCTTGGCGATATGAAGAATGTACGCCGCAACACACCTAAAGATAAGAGCGGAAATGTAATAGCCATATATTATGCTGCTGGCGAGATAGACGGAGGTTCGCCCAACGACGGCATCGAATCGGACAAGATGGCTCGCGACTTGCGCAAACTTCGCGAAGACGAAAGTGTGAAGGCGGTAGTGCTACGTGTCAACTCGCCGGGTGGAAGCGCTTACGGCTCTGAACAGATTTGGCGAGAAGTAGAAATGCTTAAGCAAACCAAGCCGGTAGTGGTTTCTATGGGCGATTATGCAGCATCGGGCGGTTATTACTTATCGTGCGCCGCTCATAAGATTGTAGCCGAACCTACTACGCTTACCGGCTCTATCGGTATATTCGGCATGGTTCCTAACGCTAAAGGTTTGATTCAAGATAAGCTGGGACTGAAGTTCGATGTGGTAAAGACTAATAAGTTTGCCGATATGGGGCAGATTTCACGTCCGTTCAACGAAGACGAGAAGGCATTGATGCAAAATATGGTCAACAATGGCTATGAACTCTTCACCAAACGTTGCGCCGACGGACGCCATATGTCGCAAGACAGCATTAAGCAAATAGCGGAAGGACGAGTATGGACTGGCGAGATGGCTCAGAAACTTAATTTGGTAGACGAACTTGGCGGTCTGGATAAAGCGGTAGCCATAGCGAAAGATATGGCACAACTGGAAGCTTACTCGTTAGTTGACTATCCAGAGAAAGAAGACTTCCTGTCGGCTCTACTTAATACCGGAGTAGAACGCTACGTACAGTCGCGCCTCATCAAGGGAAATTATGATGAGTACCTCAAAGGATTCTCGTTGCTTCAGAACATTGAGAACGCCGACCGCCTGCAAGCGCGAATGCCTTTTATCATTAGCATAAATTAATAAGGTATAGCTAACACATGAAAGGTAGGAATTTTAGAATATATTATCCTCTATTACCCTTTGCTTGGATATACAGAGCTATAGTATCGGTGCGCAACCTTATGTTCGATAAGGGCATATTGCAATCGCGCCGCTTCGACATTCCAGTTATCAGCATTGGTAATATCAGTGTGGGCGGCACGGGTAAAACGCCTCACACTGAATATTTGATTCGTCTGCTTCAAAACGAATTTCAGTTGGCTATACTAAGCCGAGGCTACAAACGCAAGTCGAAAGGATTCGTATTGGCTACCCCCGATACGCCCACCGAAATGATTGGCGACGAGCCTTTCCAGATAGCGCATAAGTATCCGCAGATATATATGGCAGTAGACCGCGACCGCTGTCACGGCATAGAACGACTGACCGACGGACATACAGCACCCGGCGTAAAAGCAATAGTGCTGGATGATGCGTATCAGCATCGCTACGTAAAGCCGGGGCTGAATATTTTGCTGACCGACTATAACCGACTGATTACACGCGATAAGATGTTGCCAGCCGGACGTCTGCGCGAACCCGCCAAAGGCAAGGACAGAGCGGATATCATCGTGGTAAGCAAATGCCCCACCGATATCAGCGAAGAAGAAAGAAAGCAGATAACGGCGGAACTTACCCCATCGCCTACACAGCAACTATACTTCAGTACGTTTACGTACGGACGCATACAGCCGCTATTCACCGAAGAAGCCGAACGCGAGCTTAGCGATATCGGGGCAGATGAACACATTGTCTTGGTAACAGGCATAGCATCGCCGCAGCCTCTCATTGAGCGACTGAAGCAGCAAACAGCGAATATTACACCGCTTACTTTTGCCGACCATCACGACTTTACCGCAGCCGATATGAGCCGGATAGCCGACACATTCCTTGGTTTGCGCAGCGAGAAGAAACTGATAGTCACCACAGAGAAAGACGCGGCACGCCTGGCAGGACATCCACTTATGGACGAGCGCATAAAGCCGTTTATATACGTAGTGCCCGTCATGGTTAAGTTTATAAAGAAAGAAGAATTATTCAACTTAAATATCATCAATTATGTCAGAAATGAGTATGTTAGACAAGATTCAAGAAACAGCAGCCTTCTTAAAGGCTAAAATGCACACTCAGCCCGAAACCGCCATCATCTTAGGTACAGGTTTGGGAAGTTTGGTACACGACATTACAGAAAAATATGAAATAAAGTATTCCGATATACCCAACTTCCCGGTTTCTACAGTAGAAGGCCACAGCGGAAAATTGATATTCGGAAAACTGGGTAACAAAGACATCATGGCTATGCAGGGCCGTTTCCACTTCTACGAAGGATATTCTATGAAGGAAGTTACATTCCCCGTACGTGTAATGCGTGAGTTGGGCATCAAGACCCTATTCGTATCGAACGCTGCAGGCGGAACTAACGCAGACTTTGAGATAGGCGATCTGATGATTATCACAGACCATATCAACTTCTTCCCGGAACATCCTTTGCGCGGCAAGAACCTCGACTACGGACCTCGTTTCCCGGATATGAGCGAAGCTTACTCTAAAGAACTTATCGCCAAAGCACTTGAGATAGCTAAAGAAAAAGGTATCAAAGTACAGCAGGGTGTGTATATCGGCACACAGGGTCCTACTTTCGAGACTCCTTCAGAATATAAGATGTTCCACATACTTGGAGCCGATGCTGTAGGTATGTCTACAGTGCCCGAAGTAATCGTTGCCAACCATTGCGGTATCAAGGTATTCGGTGTTTCGGTTATTACAGACTTAGGCGTAGAAGGCAAGATAGTAGAGGTTTCGCACGAAGAAGTGCAGAAGGCAGCCGACGAAGCACAGCCACGCATGACTACCATTATGAGAGAACTTATTAACAGAGCTTAAACACTATGCACGAAGGTAACAGAACAGAAATAGCTACGTTAGGAGAATTCGGACTGATAAAGCATCTTACCGAAGATATTAAGCCGGTAAACGCGGAAACCAAGTACGGCATTGGCGATGACGCCGCCGTATTGGATTACTCTGGCGAAAACAAACAAGTATTGGTAACTACCGACTTGCTGATGGAGGGCGTACACTTCGACTTGGTGTATACGCCGCTTAAACACTTGGGATATAAATCGGCAATGGTAAACCTGTCGGATATATATGCCATGAACGGTACTCCCAAGCAGATTACCGTATCGCTCGCCATTTCAAAACGCTTCTGCATAGAAGATTTGGATGAGTTTTACGATGGCGTTAAGTTAGCTTGCAAACTGCATAATGTAGATATAGTAGGCGGAGACACCACCTCGTCGGTAACCGGACTTGCCATATCTATCACTTGCATTGGCGAGGCAGATAAAGATAAGGTGGTATATCGAAACGGAGCGCACGACACCGATTTGATTTGCGTATCGGGCGACTTAGGTGCGGCTTACATGGGCTTGCAGCTGATGGAGCGCGAGAAGGCGGTATTCCAAGGCGAAAAAGATGTTCAGCCCGACTTTGCCGGAAAAGAATATCTATTGGAACGCTTCCTTAAACCCGAAGCACGCCGCGACATCATAGAAGAATTGGCGAAAGCAGGAATCAAGCCTACCGCCATGATGGATGTATCAGACGGTTTATCATCAGAGCTGATGCACATCTGCTCGCAGAGCAACGCCGGTTGCCGTGTGTACGAAGAGCGTATTCCTATAGACTATCAGACAGCGGTTATGGCAGAAGAGTTCAACATGAACCTCAGCACCTGCGCCCTTAACGGAGGCGAAGACTACGAACTGCTGTTCACCGTGCCTCTTACCAACCACGAAAAAGTATCGCAGATAAAAGACGTGAAGATAATAGGGCACATCACCAAGCCCGAAATGGGTTGCGCCCTCGTAACACGCGACGGCAACGAGATGGAGCTGAAAGCACAAGGATGGAATCCGCTGAAAGAGGATTAACATCCAGATAGATTTTTTATATGATGCGCCGCACGAAGTCGACCGATTTCGTGCGGCGCATTTGTTTATAAGTGCAATTTTTATACTCTCTTTATTTGACCTTACTTAAAAATTATAGATATTTGCAAGTAAAACCAATCCAAACCATGAATAAGATAGCTGTATTTTGCTCCGCATCCAATCATATCGACCCGATATATGCGCAAAAAGCCACAGAACTGGGGCACTGGATGGGAGAACACAACAAATGGCTCGTTTACGGAGGTTCTAATCAAGGGCTGATGGATGCCATAGCAAAAGCCGCTAATGAGAGCGGTTCTATGCTGATGGGCGTAGTTCCTACCAAACTGGAAGAACGAGGTGCCGTAAGTAGCTTGCTCGACGTTACCTTCCGCTCGGTAAACCTGAGCGACCGTAAGGACATCATGTTGCAAGAAGCCGACGTTATGGTAGCTCTACCAGGAGGAGTGGGAACACTCGACGAAATATTTCACGTCATGGCGGCCGCCACTATAGGCTATCACGAAAAGAAAGTGATACTGTATAACGTAAACGGATTCTGGGACGGCATTATTCAGTTTTTAGATGGACTGGAAAAACAGCACTTCGCACACCGACCTTTAAACAATTATTTCAGCGTGGCAAATACTTTCGAAGAATTGACAGCCATGTTAGAGTAAATAACATAACGAAACAACTAATAAAAACCATAAAATTATGAACTCATCCATTCATGAATTGTTGCAACGTGAAGCACAAGCGGTGCTTAACATACCTGTTTCAGACGCTTACGAAAAAGCCGTTGAGCTGATTGTAGAACAGGTGCATCGCAAAAAAGGGAAGTTAGTTACCAGCGGAATGGGCAAGGCAGGACAAATAGCGATGAACATCGCCACCACATTCTGTTCTACCGGCATCCCTTCGGTATTCCTTCACCCAAGCGAAGCACAACATGGAGACTTAGGCATATTGCAAGAGAACGACCTTTTGTTACTCATTTCTAACTCGGGCAAGACTCGCGAAATTGTAGAGCTTACCGAATTGGCGCGTCATCTTAACCCGTCGCTCAAGAAAATCGTCATCACCGGCAATCCCGACAGCCCGTTGGCTCACGCTGCCGATATCTGCTTGGCAACAGGACACCCCGATGAAGTTTGTCCGCTGGGCATGACTCCTACTACATCGACTACCGTAATGACCGTAATAGGCGATATCCTGGTGGTAGAGACAATGAAACAAACTAAATTCAGCATTGAAGAATATAGCAAACGCCATCACGGTGGCTATCTGGGCGAGCGTTCGCGCGAATTAAGCAAATAAGTATATCTATGAGAAAAGTAATAGGCATAGGCGAAACGATTCTTGACATCTTGTTCCGCGACGGACAACCTGAGGCTGCAGTGCCCGGAGGATCTGTTTATAATGGTGTCATATCATTGGGAAGAATGGGAGTAAACGTTACTTTCATCAGCGAAACGGGCAACGACCGTGTAGGCGAAATGATACTGGCCAACATGCGCGAAAACGGTGTGAGCACGGACAACGTGAATGTGTTCCCCGAAGGGAAATCGCCCGTGTCGCTCGCTTTTCTTAACGAGAGAAACGATGCCGAATATATTTTCTATAAGGACTACCCGCGCCAGCGTCTGGATGTGACGCTGCCACGGATAGACCGTGACGACATCGTTATGATAGGTTCGTACTTTGCCATAACTCCTGTACTTAGAGATAAGGTGAAAGACTTGCTCGATGCCGCTAAAGAAGCGGGAGCTATTATTTATTACGACGTGAATTTCCGCAGCACTCATGCTAACGAGGCCATCAAGCTGATGCCTACCATATTAGAGAATTTTGAGTATGCCGATATATTACGTGGCTCTACGGAAGATTTTCAGAATATGTTCCGCATGGCAGACCCTGACAAGATATATCGCGATAAAGTGGCTTTCTATTGCCCTAACTTTATCTGCACTGATGCCAATAAGGACATTTGTCTGCGCACCGCTACGGTAAGCAAGAATTATCCCGTCAAGCAGATAAAAGCCGTAAGTACCATCGGAGCCGGCGATAACTTCAATGCCGGAGTGGTATATGGTTTATTAAAACAGCGTATACGCCGCGATGATTTGGCAGAACTTACAGAATCCGACTGGGATTCTATAATCCGCTGCGGTTCTGACTTTGCAGCCGAAGTTTGCCAGAGCGTAAATAACTCAGTTTCAAAAGAATTTGCAGCTTCTTATAAATAACGTGAGTCTCCCTGAT